>Ga0114933_10000100_pt1 | contig 103031 bp, 77 predicted proteins | sample 4SBtaG_FD_89691 | JGI IMG/M metagenome (GOLD analysis project Ga0114933, IMG submission 89691) | Deep subsurface microbial communities from Kolumbo volcano to uncover new lineages of life (NeLLi) - 4SBTROV12_W25 metaG | ecosystem: Environmental > Aquatic > Marine > Volcanic | place: Kolumbo...
AGCTACCGTTGAAGCGTGTGTTGATACTTGTTCTCTTTCAGACGTGGCAGTGACCGCTGAAGCGTGCGTTGATACTTGTTCTCTTTCAGACGTGGCAGTGACCGCTGAAGCGTGCGTTGATACTTGTTCTCTTTCAGACGTGGCAGTGACCGCTGAAGCGTGCGTTGATACTTGTTCACATAATGACGTGGCAGTGACCGCTGAAGCGTGCGTTGATACTTGTTCCATTTCAGGAAAAGACTCAGAAGTTACTTGTGGTACTTGTACGGATACTAGTTTATTAACGGCGGCGACGTGTCCAAAATATGAAATAATAACTAGTGGTGCCGCACCTATAAGTTCGGCAGCAAATTACGTGGATTCTACAGAATGTCAAGAATTTGCTAGTATAATGGGTGTTACTTGGACGGGAGTAAAAAATTCTAATTATGGTTTATGGAGAGGGTGTCATTGGGATCAATATGATGGTAATGACGTTTATTATATGAACTTCGACGAACCTGATGGTAATAAGGCTTGTGATTTTGCAGACAATGTAGATTGCGTCGTAAAAACAGGAAACACATGGACAGCAGGAACATGGACCGACAGAACCTTTACTGCGAGAACCTTTACCGCGAGAACCTTTACCGCGAGAACCTTTACCGCGAGAACCTTGACCGAGAGAACCTTCTATGATCGAACATGGACAGCTAGAAACTGGCTTACACCAACATGGACGGATAGAAGCTGGACGGATAGAACGTGGACGGAGAGAGACTTTACTGCGAGAGAATGGTCTGGCTTTACATGGACGGATAGAGACTGGACGACAGCTTTGGTACATAACAAAGAATATGTGGTGAAATACAATACTCATGCCACTGTTGACGGCGTGGATCATTGTTTGGGCAATGATGGCATAGACTTCAATGGATGGTATGATGTTCAGGGTACTAAACAAGTAACTACCAACGATCCATGCGTCAAGAAATCGTATGTATACACATACGGCGATGAAACGGATGAAACTTCGGTAGATCGGTATCGTGTACGGGAAGATGTTGTTGTGAATTATGTTGTTACCAATTTAGACAGTTATGCAAAGGGTACAATGATTCCAGTGGATGCATTGAGTTCTGTACAACGAAGGGAATGGAAAAACAACCAACGCGTAGAGGTGGTGGTAATAGATAGCAGTGGTAATGTACCGATTAATACGGCAGTTGTAACCAATGTTGATGTTCAAACATTAAAGATTAAAGGGGTAGAAGTTACAGCTACATCGGCGAATTTAGAGTTTGCAAAACAATTTTCAACAGACATGACTGGAACTGAATTAAGTATTTTAAATGGTGCAACACTTACAGCAGTTGAATTAGCCACACTCGACGGTATCACGTCGAATGGTGCAGATTTAACACTAGCAACTTCCTCCGTTGTAAAAGATGTAGGAGGTACCGTTGCTACTGGAAATGTTACTATGGAGGAACTCAGTATGACGGGAATCTTAAAAATAGATTCAGTTGCAGTAATCCTGACAGGAGACGAAATGAATATCGTAGATGGATATACTGGTAATGCAACTGATTTGAATAAGCTAGTTGGAAGGAATGTCTTATTGACTGGAACCGATTTGAATAAATTTAATACTAGGAGAGCAGAGGAACCATTTGAAGTTTTGAACACAGAAGATTTAAATCGCTTAAACGACGGTGCTCTAATAACAGATTCCAATAACGATGCGTCATTACGAAATATTACTGTAGATACAGTGGATATAGAATCATTGATGTTGGACGATGAAGTGAATGCTGCGGCTTTGAAAAAGGTAGGAGACTTGTTAGCTGTAATAGGAGATACAGATGTAGCAGAGGTACTGAATGTAGGATCTAGTGTAGTCGCAACGGACAGCGATGGTAAAGCTTCCATCGACAGCATGACAGTGGCAACAATAAATACATCTTCTTTTGCAATATACGACGAATTTAGTACGTCTTTTGTAGTAGATGACAATCCTACCCACCGTTACTCAGGTGGTGCTAGTGCAGATTGTCAAGCTGATCCAGATTCAAGGGTGGCATGCTGTACCAATGAGGCAGTTAACAACAATGCTGTTAAGTTCTTCGTATATGACGGTGGCTGGTGTGAATTTTGGACGCAAGCAGAATTGGATGCCGCTGATCTCGCCATTAACCCTAATGGTGTTGCGTACAAGAGGGACTTTTCGGTCGATCTTGATGTGCAAATATTGAACGCATATGTGCAATTAAATAATGTATCAAAGTACAATACAATTGATTTTGATAATGTAGAGTTGTTAGCAGATACAACAGCTGCGACTGTAGCACTGGATACCAGTCCTGACATCATTGAAGCAACGGCGTTAGTGGCTAGCACGACATGTCATAAAGAACATGATTACAACCTGGAATTGCCAGGTTGTGTCAATGTCCACGATGGCACCACACGAACAGACGTGGACGTAGGTGAATGTATACATTCCTATTATCACAATGGAACATGCTCAGATCCAACAAAGTTGACATTGGAGGGATGCAGGAGTTGTACGGATCCAGACAAAGTGACAGCAGAAACGTGCGTTGATTCCTGTTCAGATGAAAACAAGGTGAACGTTGGAACTTGCGTCGATGGCTGCTCGGATACAAATCTGGGTACCGAACTTGCTTGCGAAGAAATTGAAATAGTCACTGAAGGGGCTCGTGATACAAGTTTAGCCATAGATGTAGCTGCCTGTCAATATTATGGCGAGAACACTGCTGGTTTAGAGTGGGGACCCAATCCTTTAAGTGCAGGTGTTGATAATGGTAGTGGAGAAACTCTTCCAACGGGATGCATAAAATCTTATCAAGTGATAATGTGGAATAATGATGACAATAACAACGATTGTGGATCTTTAAATAAGTTTTGTATCCAAAGAAAAGGCACGTGGATCGAACGAATATGGACGGAGAGAACGTGGACACCTCGTGAATGGACCGTTAGCGATCCGTTAGGATGTGATGATGAAGTGTTGTCGGATAAAACAAAAACTGAATGCATACATAACTATACACAATATGGAACGGACGAAATTCCATCTTTGCCTACATACGCAAAAGCGGATTGTACAGAGGACAGCAGTTGCGATGGACTTCAATTCAATCCAATTTGTCCAAATGACGAGTGTGGCACTTGTTCCGATCCTACAAAAATAGCTCAAGACAATTGCGGTGCATGTTCGGATGCTGCCAAAAATACCGCAGATACATGTACGACAAGTTGCACTGTTACTGAAAACGAAGCTTGCGATTGTCTAGATGAAGAGACTTGTGGTACATGCGACGACAATTCAATCACCAAAAATTCAGAGTGTATCGACAGTTGCTCTTCAAGTGATCCTGAGAAACAGTCAGCAGCTACATGCGGCACTTGTGATGGCAGCGGTAGTACACGTGATAATTGCGGGGTTTGTAGTGTTAATGACAAATCCTTGAAAGACACATGTGTCAATACTTGCGAGAGCGATACCGCGGCTACCATCTTGTATAATAAACGTACCAGTTATTTTACACCAACTTCCTTTAGTTACGGAGGAACTGCATGCACAGACAAAGAAGCGTGCGAGAAATTATGTCAAGATGATCCAAATTGTGAGGGATACTCTCAGCGGGTACTCTACACAATACAAAAAACATGGGGTAAGGATGAATATTGGGGTAGTTGTATGAATGGAGCGGGGGAGACAGATACAAAATGTGTTCCACATGGCATAGGTACCCTTGCCTATTTACAAGAAGGAAATTCGTATGGACTTGCTGGAATTAAATCAGGTGGTGGAGCTATAGGATGGGGATCTTCAGACCAGTGGGATGATTATTTCCTATCTACAACTCTTGCAGCAACATTGGCAAATGATGTTGTGCAAATTGTTTCTGGTGATTATGCATGGGCTGCACTTAAATCGGATGGGTCAGTGTATGCATGGGGAAAAGCTAGTGAGGGTGGTAATGCCCCAACTATAACAACTCCACTTGGTGTATCTCTCCATTCTACTATGAGTGCATTTGCTGTACTCAACTCGGATGGGTCTGTTCAAGTATGGGGTTCATCATCATTTGGTGGTAGAATATCAAGTTCACCAAATGTGTACACCATTACACCAACAGGTTACGCAGATAAAGTGGTAGCTATTTCTTCTACTTATGGTGCATTTGCTGCACTTAAATTTGATGGTTCAGTTCAAGTATGGGGACACAGCACAGCTGGTGGTACTGATCCATCTATAGGAGCTGGCTCTGGTATAATCAAAATATTTTCGAATCAGAACGCTTTTGCTGCTCTGAAATCCGATGGATCCGTTCAAGTATGGGGAGATTCGGACAACGGTGGTACTGATCCATCTATAGGAGCTGGCTCTGGTGTCGTAAATATTTTTAATAATTATGGTTCATTTGTTGCACTTAAAGAGGATGGAAGTGTAAAAGCATGGGGGTCGGCATCTTCTGGCGGTACTGATCCAGGTATTACAAGTGGTGTTGTAAATCTCTATTCTAATGGAGGAGCATTTGCAGCAGTTAAAGAGGATGGTTCCGTTCAAGCATGGGGTGATTCAACAAGAGGTGGCGCTGATCCAGGTATAGGACCAGGTATTAATTGTGTGTACTCAAATGGAGAATATGTGTCTGGTACAGGATGTGTCGTAAAGATTGCTTCTGCTGCTTATGCACATGCCGCACTTAAATCGGATGGATCAGTTGTCGCATGGGGTCGTGCAGATTATGGTGGTACTGATCCAAGTATAGGCTCTGGTGTCGTAGATGTAGTTGCCACTTCTTATGGATTTGCTGTACTTAAATCGGATGGTTCCGTTCAAGTATGGGGTGCATCAGATTTTACCTTCGTTGATGGGGTTCAGACACCCACCCCTATGTCTGATCCAGGATTGACAAGTGGTATCGACAAAATCTATGGTACTCCAGGAGCTAATGAATTTATTGCTATGTCAGGGACTGACAGTTATGAGTATGGACCACTCCTTGCTCCACATGTAGGTGGTTTTAAAAATGAAAAACCTACATGTGGAACATGCAATGATCCTAGCATAACACACCCAGACAACTGTGATCAGTATTTCTGTGCTACCAATCCCGATTTAATTACAGTAGAAACATGTGGGATATGTACTTCTAGTGGAACCACCTTTGATACGTGCGGTGTGTGTACCGATGATGATGAAGTACTTGAATCCACATGCTGGAGTGGTACATGCAACGATGGAACTATTACATCTGATACATCATGTGTGGATCACTACTGTGTTGGACATACAAGCCTAACGACACAGGACACTTGTGGGGTATGCTCCGATGGAAGCATAACGAGCAAAGCTACTTGTTTGTCCATTGTTCATGTAGACTATTTGGGTGAAGCCCCAGATTTTAGTATGGATGCATCGGATTGTGAAAATTATGTAACACATAACAGTGATTGGTCGCCAGCTACAACTTCAGGGGCTACTTACGAAGGTTGGTCCAATGAGCCACTAGGTTCCTATCTACCACGAGGTTGTATTAAAATAAACGGAAATAAATATATGTACAATGGAGGGACAGGATACGAGCATGCCTGTAGTGATGCAGGGTCTAACACTCAAGGGGCTGGATGTCTTGAACGTTCCAATACATGGACTGACTATACATGGCAAGCACGCGTGTGGACGTGGACTGGGGAATGGACCAGTCATTGGACAGTGGGTTCATGGATTGTTAGATCATGGGAAAATGGATGGATTGGTCGATCGTGGGACAGCGGCTGGACACCAGCTACGTACACTACACGTGCATGGACCTCAACACAATCGGCGATAGATGATGGAACATGGTACCCTGGAACATGGACAGTTGGAATTCAAGAATGCTCTGATTCAAGTGTTACTAAAAATGATGGAGCATATGAAACAACAAGGTGTGTTGACGCGTATCCTACTAAAGCTAGTGCTTTGTATGGTGGTAAGTGCTCGGACGCTACAGTGTCACTGTGTAGCGACCTATCTTCTCCTACTACTGAGACATTAGTTCAAAATGGTTATTCCGCTGATGCTGCCAAACCCTATTTGGCACCAGATACGACTGGTTGGAGTAGCTATAGTTGCGACAGCACAGATAGATCAGGAAAGTTCAAGATATCTAGCAACTGTCAACTGGATGGTGAAGTCGTATTGAATGGTGATCTAACGATTGTTGGTTCCAGTCAAGACATGACTGCATTAAAGACAATCACGGCAACCGTAAATAAAAGGATTTTTCAGGTCAGCAATGCAGGCTATACATTGGAGTTATGGTACGTCAAACTGACGGGAGGGAAAGAGAATCCAAGTGACAGAGGTGGGGCAATTTTTATAAATACTGGTGGTGGTACATTAAATTTATATAACTCTTTGCTTACTGGAAATGAATGCGGATATGGTGGTGCAATAGCCGCAAAAGGTGCAAGCGATACAAATAGGAATGCGATTGTGAATATTTATGGTAGTACTATCACGGATAACGAAGCTACTTATTGGGATGGTGGTGGTATTTTTATGGCATATGCTGTCGGTACGATTCGAGATACTATATTTGATGATAATATAGCAGATGATGCTGGTGCTAATGTGTATATAGAGTACAGTCATGTAGAAATTACAAATAGCATCATAACGAATGGAGCAACAGCTTTAGGAGGTGGCATAGCTCTTTACAAGAGTAGTAGTGTACTCATCCTTCGCCAAACAACAATTACCGATAATACTGCAAGTAGCACTGCGCTAGGAGGTCATCAAATATATATAAATCAAGGACCGACACTAGAATTGGTCAATACTGTTATCACAAACGCGGATAAAGACATTTATGAACGTATTCCCAATTCACCAACATGGAACACATGCGACAACGATCCATGCACGGAAGCACCATTTAATTACGGTTGCAGTGCAGTGGATGCAGCCAATCCTAAATTAGGGGTTCAGTGCAAGACATACTGTGGTGCAGATGAAGGCGCCATATTCCAATACACGTTTAGCGACAGTGACCTTTTGGGTTGCGGTGCTTGTGGTGTACCAGATGTCAGTTTTTCATCGACTCTATACAGTTATGGAGGAACGCAATGTGCAGACAAAGAAGCGTGCGAAGAAACGTGTACGATACCTTCTAACAATTGTGATGGGTATACGGAGTATAGGATAGGCGGAGTGCAAGCATGGGGTAGTTCAGGTGATAAGAGTATATCAAATAATGTTGTACAAATTGTTTCTAATGATGGAGCAACGGTTGCACTTAAAATGGATGGTTCCATTGAAAATTGGGGTGATGCTGGTTATGGCGGTGGTGCACTGTGTAGCGATAAAACCCATAGTAGTGCATACGCATGTTTGGTTGATGCCGCTACTTTTGGTGAGCCACTTACGTCAGCAGACACAAGATATATAGATGAAACTGAATGTGAAGCACTTGCTGGTGTGTTTGGTTATACTTATAAAGACAGTGACCATAGTTCGATCAATGGACATCTATACCCAAAAGGATGTGGTTGGTATTCTGGTGCTAGTACCACCATTGTTTGGAACAAAGTTATCAGCACGGGAATAGGGAACAACATATGTGGTAATGCTTATTCAGGTATATATTTTGCTTGCCTTCACCACCGCTTGGGTAATACATGGGAGAATGGTATTACACCAACAGGTGACATGGATAAAGTGGTAGCTATTTCTTCTACTGATAGAGCATTTGCTGTAATTAAAGGAGATGGATCCGTTCGAGCATGGGGTAATTCTGCTTATGGCGGTTCTGATCCTGGAATCACAAGTGGTACCACAGCTATCTATTCTGCTGCTAGAGGATTTGCTGCAATTAAAGACGATGGATCCGTTCAAGTATGGGGACATAGCGACTATAGCTACAATTTGCCATCAGAGACTTTAGATGTTGTTGAAGTAGTTACCAATTACTATGCCATGGCTGCACTTAATTCGGATGGATCCGTTCAAGTATGGGGTGATGGTGGCTATGGTGGTGATATCACCGAAGTGTGGGACCAAAACGGGGCTAATATTGGAGGTAGTCTACCCTCTGACATTGCTGAAAATGTTGTATCTATTACTGCTGCTAAATCTGCATTTGCTGCACTTAAATCAGATGGTTCCGTTCATGTATGGGGGTCTAAAGTCAATGGAGGCACTAGTCCAGGTATTACGAGTGGTGCCGTAAAGATCTATTCTACTGATAGAGCATTTGCTGCACTTAAATCAGATGGTTCCGTTCAAGTATGGGGAAATTCTGCTTATGGTGGTACTGATCCAGGTATAGGAGCAGGTACTGATTGTGTGTACACAGATGGAGAATATGTGTCTGGCACAGGATGTGTCGTAAATATTTATTCTCATAAAGAGGGACAAGCATTTGCTGCACTTAAAGACGATGGATCCGTTCAAGTATGGGGTAATCCTGATGCGGCTGGTGAAATATCTCATCACTGTGGGGGTTGTGGCGACGCATCAAGTGGTGTGACTACTATTACACCAACAGGTGATGCAGATAAAGTGGTAGCTATCTCTGCTGCTCAAGATGCAATGGCTGCTATAAAAGCAGATGGTTCCGTGGAAATATGGGGAAATCCAGATTATGGTGGGTTAATAGGAACTGGTACTGATGCTGAAGGAACTACTACAGGTCCTAGCACTATTACACCAACAGGTGATGCAGACAAAGTGGTAGCTATTTCTGCCACTGATAGAGCATTTGCTGCACTGAAAGCCGATGGATCTGTTCAAGTATGGGGACAAGCTGGTTATGGTGGCACTGATCCAAGTATAGGAGCTGGCTCTGGTATCACAGTTATTTATTCTAGTCCAACCGCATTTACTGCTAGTACAGGGACTATTACTTATGAGTATGGACCACGCATTACTCTACGAATTGGTGGAGTTAAAAAGACACATGACAGTGTAAGTATGATATTAGATGGGAATGAATGTGCGGACAACGATGCCATTTTTTACGCTGCAAGTCTAAGCTTTAGCGAGAAAAGGAGTATGATTCAGGATGAAGCAAAGAGGTTATGTACAGATGACCCAGATTGTGAGGGGTATACGGTATTTGGTGATGGTACAATTACCTACGGAAAACTATTAGTAGATACACATTACACAGCATCTTGTGCGGGTGATGTTGACTGTTCCGCCATTACCAGCTACGAAAAAACAAGCACAGGAAACGTTATGGTAAAGCAAGGGTCGTTCTCGTTGGGTAAAGCAGGTAGTAATGGATACACAAGAGGTGACACTGGTGACAGTTACGTATCAAAACCAATGACAGTTGCAATAAATGAAGTAGAAGCTAAAATAGCTTGTACCAACGATAACGATTGTGAAGCCGTGTATGAAACGGAGAACGGCATCTGGTACAATCACGATGTAAGTGGCACAGATTCATCTGTGCTGTATAGAGACAGATGTGAAGTGACTGCAAAAGGACGCCGATGCTCCGATGGGTCAGATGTAACAGAATCACCTTGCTTGTATGAATACAACGACTTTTTCACGTCGGACTACAAAGACATGGGTCTGGTTGCTGCTACTGATTACGAATGTGAAAGTGGTTGCAGCAGTTACACATCTGCTGATACAGGAGCAAGTTTACCGACTAGTGTTTTTACCACGGTATTTAACACGAAAGACTTCAAAATTGTAAAACTTGTACACACAGAAGGAGCATATGCAGCCCTGTATGCATCAGAATCGAATTCATTTATTTTATCATGGGGAGACTCAAACCATATAGCAAATGCTCCGCATACTGACTACACTGACATAGATGCTGAATTATACAATGCAGCTGATGCACACCGTTTTTCAAATGTGTTTGCGAACAAAGAAGCATTCGCTGCTATAAAAGCAGATGGATCTATTCAAGTATGGGGTAAAGTTGCATGGGGTGGTTGTCAAAGTGGAACAGGTTTACAAACAGACTCCAATCTCCCTGCAACAACTAACAAATACACGTGTGCCCCTACAGGAAATGATTTTGTTGATATTGTTAGCGGCGAGTATGCATTTGTTGCTATTCGTTCTGATGGAAGTTTAGCTGAATGGGGACGAGATAGAGAAAATAATTATGTTGCAAATGAACAGACTATGGGTCGTATGAGTTGGTATGATACTGCGGTACATGACGCCCCAACGGACGGAGGTTATGTGAAGGTATTCGGTAATGGTGGTATAGGAGCAGCAGGTATGTGGGTTGCATTAAAAGCAGATGGTTCTATTACGTCATGGGGAGTTCATTCAAGCACGGTTGACTATCAACCTTATGTACCAACAGATGCTGGTTATGTTGATATCATACTCTCCAACACAGCTGTTGCGGCAAGAAAAGCAGATGGAACCATAAAAACATGGGGACCTGATATGTCTTGTGCATCCGCCAGTTGCGTAAATCCTGGGATAGCAACAGGTATGATTATAAGCAATAACGATGCATTTGCTGCTTTACAAGCAGATGGAAGTATCATTTCGTGGGGAAAATCAAATTACGGTGGTACTGGTAAACCATCTGGAGCAGGTTACATAACATTAGCTTCTAGTGAGTCGTCATTCGCGGCTATTGGTTCGGATGGTTCACTAGAAAACTGGGGGTATTTATTAGAAGGTTTTGGAAGTGAAACTAGTAAACCAACAGATACTGGTTACGTATCAATAGTTGGCACCAGAAGAGCATTTGCTGCTTTGAAAGCAGATGGTTCTATTGCGACATGGGGTAGACATTCTTTTGGTGGTACTGGTGCACCAGCAGGAACTGGATGGACAAAAATTGTAGCTAGTAGCGCAGCATTCGGTGCACTTAAAGTTGAAGGTTTAAATGCTGGAAGCTTACCTGCTACTAGCAAAGCTTCCCTTTGGGGAGAAAGAGATAATGGCGGTGGTCATCAGATTACAGGTGGACCGACAGCTGAAATAAGTGGTGTGAATGATATAGTGACAAACGACAAGTCTTTTATTGGAATTGTTGATAATCAATTGGCTCCGTTTACACCGTCTTTTGGAACAAATGATCCTACAGTTGCGGCAGTACCACTATTAGCAGATTGCAACAATGCAGAGTCATGCGACGGGATCTCGTTTACGTTAGATCGTCAATGGGTAGAGGGAATTGGTGGCATTGCAGGACAGACGAGGAGCGACCGTCAAGAAACTTACTCCAGCTTCTCTTGTTCAGACGGTTCTGCAAAAAATAAAGCAGAGTGTGAGATCGAACCTGCCATATGCCCTACATCTATTGTAACAGCTGCTGCTACAGAAGAGGCTTGCGGTGAATGTAGTGATAACAGTCACAATACAAAAACTGCTTGCGAAGCTGCTTCAGAAATATGGACGTCTCATTTAATTCCAGCAACAGCAACAGGTGATACGTGGGGTGAACATGGAACCGTAGCATTTGATGCCACTGCCGCGGAGTGCGGTGTGAGCATTTGCGATGGCACTGCTGAAAGCAATCCTGACTTATGCGGAACTTGTATTGGTGATTCAAGTAAAAATAAAACAACGTGTACAGGATTCTATTGTAAAGGAGATGCAAATTTTTACAATACTTTTGAAGACTGTAGAGACAATCCTACTATTCCTGGAGGAGGAGGAACTAGGGTATGGACCGAACGAATTTGGAAAGATGGTTTCTATTTACAAAGAGAACATAAAGATGTAGACCATCAAGTCATGGAAGAAAGGAAAGAAGATACTGGAAATACTTATTCGTATGGTAAACATTATGAAACTTACGAGTTCATAGAAGACACTTGCGGCACTTGCAATGATACAAGTGTTATCGCAAAACATTTATGTACATCGCCCAATGTATGGACATCAAGTATAGTAAACGGTGCATGTACTGAACGCAGATATCAATATCTGTGCGACGAACCGAAACTAGGATATCCTTGTGAAGCTGCTGTGGCTCGTATCTGTAGTCAAGTGACCGATTGCGATGGATTCAATGTCCGTGGAGATTGTACAAACGTGACAACTTGCAAAAGCGGTTGCATGGATGATTTATCTAATAATGCTGCTGATTGTGCAGGAACGTATTACGACAATACATGGACTTACGGTCCTGAAGTAATATATGGACAAGACGACGGACCTGGTGACGCAGAACCAATTGAAAGTATGTCGAGACATGATGCATCGGAAGCAGATGTTTGTCGTAGTTATGAGAACATGATGTCCGATACAATAACAGATAGGATTAACAACGAAGACGTTAGTGTAAAAGATTTAAATCTAGCCACATTGCAATACGATGCACCTGAGTTTGTAAAGACAAACCCTATTGGGGCAGCAGCAGATTGCTCTCAAGCTGGTCAAATCATTAACCGTGGCAATGCCGTGTACATATGTACAGGAGCGTATACATGGAAGTTAATAGGAGGTAAATCCGTGTTGGCAGTGGAAGGAAATTATGCAAAGGAAGTTAGTTGGTCTCCTCATGAACATTATTACGATGAAGGAGCTGTTTGCTTCGATGCGAACAGTCTTGAAGACTGGGGGCATGTAGCTGTATCAGGTGATCTTGTCGATAGAAAAGTATGTCAAAGTTACACTATAACATATACAGGCATGGATAGCGGAGCTTGTGCAGACATGACAATAGAGAGAACAGTGACAGTCACTGACTGTCCATAAAAATATAATTATAAATCTATTAATTATTATATTAATCCATCTTTAGTAAATATTAAAATCAAATTGCCGCTCACTAATGCTACAAAACCAATAAATAAACCAACTCCTAACCAGCCACTATACAAAAACAAACAGTCTAACTCATCCTCAACGTCACAGTGTTCACCAATTTCTTTAAATGGCTTTATGGCATAAGTATTTTCGTCTACTACACCATTAACAGAGATATGAACTTCCATGAATGGTTCTACGTATACATCTAATTTCCTAGTTATTTGACTCCATGGATTAACAACATCGTTATAATTTTTTAACACTCCTTCAGCATATGTAGCTTTGATAAAGCAATTGAAAGGAGATTGTCGTATAAATAAATCTGTATTACCACTGACTTCAGCAGCACACGTATCGTAAATGTTACAGTGTATATTGCCTTGTAGCATACTTGTAGCACTGCTGACGGAATATGCTCTGCAAAAATTGCCTTGAGCACACGCACGTTCGCATTCTCGTCTCAATCCAATATACCCATCTTCGTTGTATGCTCTATGTACTTCGGCAAAAGGGTATTGATCGTCCAAACCATCCCACGAATAAGCTGCTTCTGTACACGTTCCCGTTTTGGCTTCATAAAACCGATTGCATTCAACATGAATGGAAGAATCTGTATAAGTCACGTTGTATAGCGAAGCTTTGACATTTGTCAATAATAGTAAAATTAACCAAATCATATTAATATATATATGTTATTAGTATATATTTAAATAAAAATGAATGCTTCTAGTGACCCTAAATATTCTAAATTAATGTGGTCCAACGACAACCAACAAGCACAAACGCCGCCTGAAGTATGGGAGGTATTGGAGCAGGAGTTTGGGAAAATGTACGACCCGTGTCCACCGAATTATTCGGTAAATGGATTGGTGAGCGAGTGGCAGAGTGTAAATTACGTGAATCCACCTTACAATGAATGCGGTACATGGATGGAAAAAGTTGTAATTGAATACCAAAAAGGAAAAAAGTGTATATGTCTTATCCCTGCCAGATCCCACACAAATTGGTTTCATCAATGGGTTATCCCATATGTTACAGAATTAAGATTTGTACAGAATGGTGTCCGTTTTGTTGGATACAAGAGAAAAAGTCCCTTCAGTATATGCATCGCAATATACGATCCAGCAAAAAAAGGGACGCAGTGTTTTCGTGGAGTAAATTTTTATAACAAGGACAAGAAAAAGAGGAAAAGAGCACCAGAGATAGAAAAGAAGAAATTAAAACAAACAAAACTTGTATTAAAGTTACCACTGCCACCAGCCTATACATAGCATTATCCTTAAAAAATAATAATATTTAAGTATTTTTAACAGTTCACCTCAGATTTATCTAAAGGGACCCTTTTTTTCTAGAAATAAATTATTTATAGACTAAGAAATAATAAATGTACACAAACACATAATTATAGTGTTTACAAACGACAAGCACTGTTCAAAAACACGATGACGAAATCAACATTGCCAGCATCGTTTCGTGCCAAAGTGAAAGGAGGGCACGTGATCAAAAAAAGAAAAAGAAAGAATACATCTAAAGTGAATCGCGTTGTATGGGATAAAAAAATATTGAAGGATATTGGAGTTGGAGTGGTAAATCCAGATATGGTAGTGGATGTCAAAAAAGTACAACAATATTTAAAACATTTTATGGAGCACCGTTATGCCAGTAAACGCAATGAAGCTAAAACAGTCAAGTCCTACCTCAATTCTTTTAGCACAACGTTTGCTAAATTATTCAACTCGGTTGATGCAATTGTTTTGATGAAGCATCTTATTCATGGAATAATATATCAAACCGACACGTCGAACGAAACTGCTGATCGTTTACTTGTATCATGGTATTATTTCTGTTGTAAATATAGAAATGAAGATTTTACAACAACGAAAACTACGTTTCGGTTTGGCCAATTATCGAACTACCAGAATTTCCAACAATTGATGGATAACGAACCAGAATTGAAATCGTGGATAGAGAAAAAGGCAGGTCACATTGCGTATTTTTTACCAAAGAACAAGAGATTGATGAAGAATGCAAGACGTGAATTACTGGAGAAGAGTGATCGCAAAGCTTTTGTTGCTAAATACAAATTGAATGGGATTGTACTTACAAAAGAACGTCTGTTATCTGTTCTAGAAGAATACGATGAATTCATCTTCGGTAAACGCGATGAAAGGTTACAACATGATCTCACCGATATGGGACAACATCAAAATATAGAGGTGGAGGGACCTGAAGATGTTGTATTGAGCAATGAACTGAAAAGCAAAATATTTACGTTAATTAATAATGCTAGTAATTCCTCGTGTCAATAAATATTGATCATTAATATCATTTTGCTCTGATATTTCTTGTATGAGATCATCGGGTATTTTGTTTAATACTTCAGCACTTAGTGTGCTCATTCTCTGTAGTTTAGGTGGCCTTATTATTGCGGGTGGTGGTAGCATGAATCCGTCTTTTTTTACTTTAAAATAATCATAAATTCTCTTCTTATTTTTTTTGTAATGTGCTTCACCTTCTGCTTTTGTAAACATAACCTGTTTCAAAAAGGCAATTTCTTTTTTTAAATCTTGTATTTCTTTTTCTAAATTCATATTTATTTAGATAATATATTTATATATAGTGACATTCGAATTTGTATAAATGGAGAAGGAAGCTTTGTACGTATTGAGGAAGTATCCGAAGAAAGTACCTGTAATAGTTCAGCGTTGTATAAATTGCAACGATTTGCCTGAATTACCAAAGAAAAAATTTTTGATGCCGAAGGAGTTAAAAATGTGTGATTTCCTGTTTTATATACGTCGTCAAATTAGTGTTCCGCCACATATAAGTGTATTTATATATGTTAACAACACGTTGCCATCACTTAATACATATATGGAATTATTGTATGAAGAAGAGAAGAATGAGAATGGTTTTTTATACATATATTACGCATCTGAACATACATTCGGTTAATAAAAACACATATCTATATATTATTAACACTGATTGTTTTAGTGTTGCAAATAATTCTTTTGTATGAGTTCATGTGATATCTATTCATTCAAACGATATAAACGTATAAGTCCTTTAACGTTTTCGTGGTATTCCAATTCATCAGTAAAAAAAAATTCCGTGTTTGAATTGGAGAGTAGCGATGACATAAATGATTTGCGTTTAGGTAGTACGGTTGAAGAGGGTTGCTTGTCATGTGGTATGGGATGGAAAACATGCCCTGGTCATTATGGGCATTATGAATTTTTTCGTCCGCTAATTCATCCATTGCGTACAAATCAAGCAAAAGAATTATTTGCAGCAACATTAAAGGGGAAAAAATTTAATATTAAACAAAAAATATTAAATATAAAAGATTCATCACAGTGGAGGAGTATGACTGTTTATGATCTAGATGATTACGATCCTGATTATACTGACATAGATGAAGATTATCCTTTTTTGGTACAAAATTTCCCCATATCTCCTCCCTGTTTACGGCCAACTTGTGTTACGGTGAGTTCAAAGGTTTCTATTTCACAAAATGATATCACTCATAGATTGGGTAGTTTGATTCGTATAGACAAAACATTGCGCAAATGTTATGAATTAAACCCTAATAACACGGAGGAACAAGTTCGTATTTTGTCTCGGTTGCAACTAGCGTTTACATTGTTATACTTTCCCCCACCAGGACAGAGGGAAAGTCGTGAATTAAGCTGTCTCACAGACCGCTTAAAAGGAAAAGATGGTAGAATGAGATTAAGTTTGTTGGGAAAAAGAGTCGAGTTTAGTGCTAGATCCGTTATCAGCGGCGACAATTATTTGGAGATAGATCAAGTAGGTGTACCGATATCGATAGCAAGATCACTTACAGTTCCAGAGTATGTCACAGCATTTAATAAAGACTATTTAACAAATCTGTTAAAAACGGATATGGTGAAAACAATCCAGAGAGGAAATCGCAGTATCAATCCGAAATACGGAATGCACGATTTGCGCATTGGGGATGTTATCCATCGGTATCTACTGGACGACGATTATGTCTTGTTGAATCGCCAACCGTCTCTATGGGCCAGTTCTATACAAGCATTGCGTGTTAAATTAGTTCCAAATAATTCCACGATGAATCCTTATAGCCTCAGACTGAACGTTGAAATTACTCCAGGGTTCAACGCTGACTTCGATGGGGACGAAATGTGTCTATATGCTGTCCAATCGATTGAAGCCAGGGCGGAGATGAAGCTATTGATGTCATGCGAAGAACACTTAATAGTTGCTGGCAATGGATTAGTGCAAGATTCTGCATTGGGGATCTACATACTCACATCAGAAGACAAAATCATGACAAAAAGTTTATTTTTTGATTGTATCATGTGGATCAAAGAACCCTTTTTCGATGAAAATCCATATGCACCCCCGTATACCAGTAGAAGATTAATTAGCTTTTTGTTTCCCAATTGGCTTTCGTATAAAAATTATATCAAGGATGGCACCGTAATTAGTGCGTTAAATAAGAAAATTACACGGAATAAAATATTGCCTTTAATACACAAACATAATAAACGAACGGCTTTAAATTTCTTGTACTCTTTGCAGCGGGTTTGTTCAGAATACTTAAGAAGAAGGGGATTTTCAGTAGGACTCGATAGTTTATTGCCTGATAAAAAGGTCGATCTAGATGTAAAAAATGATTATGTAGGGTTGAATAAATGGCAAATGGGCTGTATTACTAGAAAATTAAAGGATGAAAAAGCAATTCAAGCAAAGAAAATATTTAACAAACAAAATAATTTCATGGTTTTAAGTTCGGAAGGATCGGGTGCGAAAGGTTCTCTCATGAATTTAATACAAATGAAATCAAGTTTAGGCCAACAGAGTGTCAATGGAGATGTTATACAAACGTATAGGTCTTCTAACTACGGGAACAGGGTTTTAAGTTCAGATAAATTTGGCGAAAAAAATATTTTTACACAAGGATTTATTAAAGGTGGGTTTTTACCAGGATTAAATCCAAAAGAAATGTTCCTTCACAGCATTTCTAGCCGCATCAATCTGTTAGATACCGCACTGAAAACGGCTAATTCTGGCTATGCTAGTCGGAAATTATGGAAAAATCTAGAAGACGCAATTATACAACATCCAACAGAGAAAGATGGACCATATTCAGTTCGTTGCGATGGCAAAATGTTGAGATTTGTTATTTTTGAAGATAGTATCAAAAATCGGACTATTGTTCCAGGATTCCCAATAGGTATTATATTAAGCCAGACAGTAGGTCAGAACATAATGCAACTTACACTTAACACATTTCATAACGTAGGCAGCGGTAACGCAATAGTCGAAGGAGTTCCGAGATTAGAAAGTTTGATCAATCGTTGGGAAAAAAAGCAACAACAACAAAGTATGCTATCGGTTGAAATGAATCCGTATGAAATTCATAAGAATATTTTTAAAAGAGATTATGTTTGCATGACAGATATCATTAAAAAAATTAAATTTAGGAAAAAAAATGTACAGCTTATTTGTGATGAGAATTATTGTATCAGGAAAAGAATTCATCCATGGCAGATTGAACAATGTCTGAACAACAGTTTCTTATTTCCAGTATTTCAATCTAAAATCACTAAAAAATTTATTATTACAATAGAAATAAAAACGAAAACTACATTCACAAATTGGAATGCAATCGTACAAGAAGTAAAAAAAATGACATTGCGAGGTAAAAAAGGGGTATCATTGTTTGATGCAGATGGAGAATTACAAATTACTGGAATCAGTTTATTAGATGAAATTAGTAGCAACACAAAAATGTCATTGAAGACCATATCAAATAATGTTATTGAAACCAAAAAAACGCTAGGAATAGAAGCTGCTTACACTACACTCGTCAATGAGTTGGATAAAGTATTCAATCACTCTGTAGACAAAATATTGTTTAAAATTTTAGCAGAATACATGTGCTTTTTAGGTAAAGTAACATCAACCACTAGAATGGGGTTAACTGCATTCTATGGAGAAGATAACATATGGAAAGGTATGAGCTTTGAAAGGACGCTAAAAACTGCTAGCACAGCTGCTGATAAACAAGTATCAGCTACGTTTGGTGGACTGAGTGAAAAAATAATTATTAATGATATACCCAAGCACGGAACTGGGTGTGTAGAAATTATTAAAGAAAAAAGTACATGTGGACACGAAGAGTGTTGGAAAGATCATTGTTTGTACAGCAAGAAAGAAATAGTATTTAATACTACTTTAAAAAGAAAACGATTTACTGACGAAGAGGAACCATGGATGTCAGAATTTGGAATAACTAGTGACAACGCTTTCTCTGGACAGGAATGGAATCCATGGGGTAAACAACAATACACGATGCCTTCAGAACTCCCAATACCACACATCGTGAAAGATGTTGTTGTGGAAAGGAAACATCCAGATAGACCACCATCACCCGATTATGATCCAAACAGGCCACCTTCCCCTGAATACGACCCGAATAGACCTCCATCACCCGATTATGATCCAAACAGGCCACCTTCCCCTGAATACGACCCAAACAAAACATATATCCCAACATCACCAGAGTATGATCCAAACAAACCATATGTACCAACATCACCAGAGTATAATCCAAACAAACCATATGTACCAACATCACCAGATTATGATCCAGAACATCCTTTTTAGGTCAACGAGGGAATGACTATATATATATCTTATATTATTATATAAAATGAGTTCAAACCAATCTGATTTAGATAACCACGCAAACCAATGTAACCCTAATAATGATGCATATCACAGTTCTAGAGGAGACGATTACGATACTGATGATAACAATGATACAACTTATTCACAAGCAGATTTAGACAATCATGCAAATCAATGTAACCCTAATAATGATGCATATCACAGTTCTAGGAGATAATGGGAGTTTGAGAGAATCAATATTTAAAATATATATTTAATACAAATATAAATACATATAGTGTTTAATGGATATATTTATACAAGGACAAAGGAGCAACTTTAATGAAATACAACATATCGGACCCTATCATTCTATCCATGAAGAACCATCTACAGACGAGTTACGTTTAGGCGACATAGAATCCAAAAAAATTAAAGACATTATTTTATCTGAACATTTTATTTCTAAATTTGTATCCACTGTATTCAGTTATAGAATCAATAAAAGCGAGAGTGTCATTCAAAACTTTTATGAATTTTTTACAATTATTCTAAAAAAGAACATGCGTTTGTATTTTAGTCCACAATTTGGAATATCATTATGGATACATGACTTAGGGTTCATGAAGTATCCAGTTCTTGAATCTATTTTAAACCAAAATACATATGTATACTTTGAGGATTATATCACAGAGACAACCACATTCGTACGATATCATTATGAATATAGATATGATGGTATGTGGGATCATGCATTCAGAATGACATTTACAAAAAAAATCATTAAAGACATATTGAAATTTAGTAAGTCTATTGACAGAGAATTATTAGTAGCCAGCTGTATTCAATGCGCGTTAAATATGTTGGAAATAAGACATTATAATTAAAATACTATCCTTTTTCTTAATGAATTATATGAATTTGAATAATTTTCTGTCATAATTAATTCTATATCATCACCTTCCTGTATATCATTACGTTTTTGTACGTCATCTTCTTTTATTATTTCGATTTTTTTGTCGGTGGAATGTTGGTAAAGTTGCAAAATGAATAGCAAATCACTCAATATAAATACAGCACTGAATAAGATAGACAATGAATCTGTTAAGGTGTATTCGTTAAATTGTTGAATGATGCTCACAACTTGCAACACATCTAGTGCTAAAATTAATATTGATACCCATAGAATCATGCGACTTAATACAATTTGAATAACAGTTGTAAACGGGAACGATACGCACATACCATAAAACACACGGGCCAATATACAAAAAACATGCAATGGAACTGTTTGCAATTCATTTAATTCACTCATTAATACGTAATACCAAATACCTAAAAAAGTATTAAATATTGTAGGAACAATAAATTGTTGTGTCGGCATTGGTATGTTGTAAGAAAGAAAGAATTATAGTATATACACGGATCACTATAATACTAAACTATGAGTGAAATACTAGACACCTTTTTGAGTTTATTAAGCCCTACTACTGTTCTCGGGGCAGTTATTTTTTCTGCTGATGGAAAAAGGGCAATACAACCTATAAATGTGCACACGGCCATGATATTTATTACATGGTGCGTTGAATTAACAGCGCTCTGGTTTTCGTACATTATGTTTGCGAATTTATACGACAAATCACAAAAAGAAGACGATGATCAATTATTAATGGTGAATCAATGGGTATACTTCGCAAGAGCTGTTTTTGTAAGCGTGGTTGTTCTTATCAATATAGTAGCTGGAATCAGCATGGAGACAAGCAAAGCCATACAACAAGCTTTATGTGGAGGAACCTATCACGACAACGATAAAAAATCATACAAAGGCGAAGGATTGAAGTTTTTATATGCTATATTAGAACTAGTGATGTACTCAGCTCCATTAGTAATGTCAATGCTTATGGTGGATAGATTGTCCAAATATCAAGGAGTATGTAAAGGAGATGAATTAGATTGGGATATTGCATTGGAAAATAAAGAATACAATTTAGGACAATATTATGGTTGGGGTATTACGTTTTATCTAATTTCAATAGCAGTTCGTTTGTTTCGAACCTTAGTATTCGGTTTAATTTACGGAACAGACAAGAATAATGTTGTTAGTCATCCATCTTTCGCGGGTGCGAAGAGCATGCTTGAAGTGAATACGAAATTAAGGAACATCGACGAGAATATGAAATTAGAAAAATCGATATTAAAGAATGCAAGATACGAAGTTACATACGATTTAACACAAAATAAGCGAGCAGATTTACAATATTAAAAATTACAATTTAAGATTATTTACGATTTGTTTTATTTGATCCAATTTTTGTTGTGCATCATCTCCCCCCTCCTCCTCATCTATTTCATTAAAAACTTCTTCAATGCATTCCTCTACATCTTGTTCGTTTTCACCACGTTCTTTAACAAATAGATTTAATAGGAACTTACGAAGATCATCTCGTGGAACCTCTTGATTTTTGTTAATAAAATTTCTAATGTCTTGTTTCATTGCTTCACATTCTTCAGGAGATAAGCGGTAACCTACCGTTTCTTCTACTTCTTTTTCAAATATTTCTGCCATTATATTCCTGTTGTACTATTTATTTATAGTCTTAAATTATTTTTTGAAGGTTCATCGATGGGTACCACTTCATATCTCTCATTTGTAGTAGGTAGGTCATCGTCTTTCTTTTTTTGATTTTCGTCTTCCCTATTCAGTATTATGACAATAAAAGCAGCAGTAATCGCCAGCAATGCTACAGAACCTGTTATCATTATACTTTGCCAATCAGTATCAACAACATCTGGTCTATATTCCTCATCAAATAATTGCACAAAATTATAGTGGGTATTACCAATGATGATCCAACTGAGGACTATTTTCGTGGTGACAGACAATAATATATATATTTCATTTTGTTTATATTCGTCTACTATCAATTTAACCACACCGAATGTTGCGTATAAGATGGCGTAAATAAGTCCCATAAAAACGAAAAATCCGATGTTGAAATTATGTGGGTGATGAATATTGAATTGAACCAGTACATAAATTATTTCAGAGATTAATAGAGCAAATGCCATTCCGTAAAACCAACGTACACCTTGACTTGGTTCAAATTGTTTCATCATACTAATGCTGGTTCCTAACAATTGTATAACAACATTGATAATTAATAGGAATATTAAATCGTGTAATTGTACATCTCCTACGTGTAAGACCATTGCACATTGTAAAAGCCCTGCTGTGACACTGTATTCTATCGTTCGACGATTTAATTCCAAATTGTTGATTTGTTTTTTTGTATTGTCAGTTGATAGTATCCATAATGCTATGCCATGAGAAAAGCATGTTATAGCTTCGTTTAATGTCACCAATACGATTGCATTCAATGTAAATAATTTACTTACATCGGTTTGTGGAAAAATGTTGTATCTATAGTCGTGTAAAGGAACTAAAACATTTCGGGAAGCATCATCGATATGAAAATAAAAACTAGCTAGAGTGCTGCATAAATGGATTATAAATGCGGCAATATGTAAATTATATAACAACATGTTGGTATACTTGTTAACACTATATATATGATTCCAATATTGATTATGGGTGTATTTATAGTAGTGATAGTAAGTATAATTTGTTATTTTTCAATTTGTCATAAAGCACCAGTATATCCCACAGTTATTATTGTGGAGGAAGCATTAGAAGTGTCTTATGATAGTGTACAGTTAGGTTCTGCTGGATTAGCATTTGAAGATCCTGCATTAAACAATGTAGACATTTTAAATAGTAGTAGTGACTGGGAAAGTTAATCTTTAGGTTTATTTACTTTATCTTTCAACTCTTCAGGCCAATCTTCATATGATTGTAATTGTTGTGGGTACCATTTTTCATCCTCTATTTCATATTTACCATCACGCATTCGTAATACATATTTCATATCGGTTGGTGGTCTTTTGAATACTTTGGCTACTTTATTACTAAAAGGACGTGTAAACATTTATTGTCTTGAACATCTATTGTATAGTACATTTTTTTTGTATTTTTAATATTTCTTCAATGTTACCACCATTTGTAATTTCTGCTGGAATAGCGAGGACACGTTCGTCTAATACCCACTTACCAGATTGTTCGCTTTTTTTTATTTGAGAAGCAAATACAGTTCGGCTTTCTTGATCATTGCGAATGTAAACAATGTCTTTATCTCTTCTTATTATTTCATACGTGTAATAAGGTGGATTACGATCTGTTATTTTTGTATCTGCGGTTTCTCTATAAATTTCCAATGCATCGAAAATAGTATGGTTATTCACCTTAGCTGGTGTCAGAAGGTTCAATTTTTTAAAATCATTATCGATGGATTTAATTAAATCGTCTATGGTAAAGATGTCCTTCGTTTCCATTACTTCTTTTGTTTTCGCACCGATGCCAGGAATTTCAAGAATTGATGATTTTGAGGTTGTATTTGATTCAAATTCAATTTTTTTTAAGTCACTTAAATGACTTTTTTCTTTAGTAAATTCCATTTTACATGTATATATAACACCATTTATACGTATAGGAAAATGCCCCCATCCCCTAGACACAAAAAGAAGAATAACCTTTCTATTAATCATGCTAATTTTTTAATTATTCTAGTAGTTTTGTTGATATTAATAATATTGTGTGTATATTTGACAGAAAAAATAAAACGATTGGAAGTATTAGTTGACAAGTTAGATTTATTTTTCGATGACTTTAACAATGTAGTAGACGAGATAAAGAAGTCATATGCAAATATTATGGATTCATTTAATCATATTAATCAAGATGTTCTAAATATAAATAACAAAGTAGAATTAACAATAGAAAAATATAATGAAGACAGGAAATTAATACATAGATTATGTAATAACTCAACTTTTACTACAGCATATGAAACCATATCATTATCACTATGCAATTAAAAAGAACAACGATCGAAAATGACCTTCAACAATATCTCGCAAAATTTTGAGTTGTATTTAGATGATATTTTGTGTGATGGCATCACAGTTGATGCACTTAAAACTATCCCGCGCCCCTCTTCTTTATCAGGATTTGCTAAAACATCAAATAAATATGTTCTAAGATTATTATCTGTTAACAAATTTGAACGCCCCACATTTATATAAACAAAACTAGTATCTGTATGCTCAATATATTCATCCATTAATGTCTCTAATAATTCTGCTTTAGTCATATTTCTTCCATCTCCTTCTTTATGAACATTGATATATGCATATATTAATTTTTGATTTTTCATACCTAATTTATCAAACCATCCTCGTTGACAACTCTTATCTTTATTTAACATAGATAATTTTGCAAATATCTCCAAACTTCTCAACATATAAACTCTCCTATTATTATTCATTCTCATTCTTTCTAAATTTTTTTCCTCGATAGAACGTTGTTGCACAGCCTGTGCCGCCGTGCAATATTTGTCATGCTGATTTTCAATTTCTCGCATTCTTCGTTGAATCTCAATACCTACTCTATTCCCTTTACGTTTCATTTTTGTCGTTTTGTTTTTAAACCTAGGTCCTTGTTGTGCTTTTTTTGTAGGAGATGATACCTTGAGCACGTTATTGTTTTGTTTCTTTTTCTTTTTTTTTTGTGCTTCTTTATGTTCAGACAAAAAATGTTCGCTTTTTTTAATTACTCGTTTCTCTTGTTTATGTTTTGTAGTAGATGGAGCTTTAATACGACCATTCTTAGGTTTATCTAAATCAACTACCTCCTTTTTTTCAGTTTTTTTCTCAATTGATTTTAATTCATCAATTTGAATTTGCTCTGGTTTTATATTCATTCTATCTAATTCCTTTATGATTGAAATGGGACGCACAAATTCATCATCATCACTATCCAAACATTGGACTGTATTCACTTTTTTCAGTTCTTCCAACACTTCGCTAAAATTCACACGATCTATCATGCATACATCCTTCGCTCTAAGAATTTGACGCATAGATTTTATCCCTATTTTGCTTAATGTGTAAAATGGCCTAGTTCCATCATCCGATAAAAGTTGCCATTTAGCTCCAGTTTTCATAGTTACCTCATATTGTCGCCGATCCTTGAAGGTAATTGTGAATTTTGGTGACAATGTACCGAACGTTGTTATTCCTTTTATTATAGCTTCTCCACTCATCAATTCTATTGCCACATCACCGTGTGGTGCTCCATTCTTAAAACCACCAACCAATCTCCATTCAAAAAAACGATGACATGTATACCATAATTTATTAATATGGGGATATGGTGATTCACCATCGCAACGATTACAGCGGTTCAAACCGAAGTTATTGTTTAAAAACAAATATATGGCAGAAGTTTCATTTTCAGCTTGCATTAGACCCTTAGATATATACAAACTAGCGTCGGTGCTTTCAAATTTGTTATTTTTAAATCCACCGATATACATATCCGAAAATAAACCTGCTGCGATATCACGACTGAAACTTCTTGTACGTACCATATAATCACCAGATATATGATAGATAAAACTTTCGCAATCACGGTAAACAGCCTCCATTGTTGTGTTATCAGACACATTTTGATGCAAATCAAAACATTGCAACGATCTTGTCATATGATTCAACTGCTGCGATCGATTGATTATGTTTTTAGTTGGATTAAATGGAAATTGACCATTGTTAAACCAATTATTCCGTGGTAGATCTTTGTCTGTTATTTTTTTTCCGTAAATCAATACACCATTCTTTATTTTTAATTTAGGACCTTCAGAAACAAATTCGGCGTTGCCAATCCATACATTCCTCAAACCATCATTACTCCCTTCAACATCGTATTTGCCTAAATAAAAACCATTTACTTTATAAACATGATACAGCTTGTCATAATTAAATACACCCCATAATTGACTATTGTTGTTAAATACTATTTGTCCTACTCCATCTATTATTGGTGCTATTCGTTCTTTTCGGTCCTTCTTTTTTTTTGGTGAAGTTTTCTTATTTGGCATAATAAATTTTCCACAAAATGATTTAATAGGTGACTCAAGAGATCGAAACAAAAGAACAGCTTTCTTTTTTACACTGGGTGATGATATATCAATGGATTTACTAATATATTTTCGTCCCAAATCCACTCTATCGTTTTTCACAAAATCAGCAATATCCTTGTTTTGCATGTCATTTGCCCCATCTAACCATTGCGTTGTCACTACTTCATTCATGTATTTTTGGAACGACGTCTCTAATCCAATAGTATTGTATACATTAAAGTCTTTCAAAAAATTATTCGCGTGTTGAGACCTTGTTAAAGAAGGTAGTTCTAACAAAAATCCACAATTCAATATATTGTCCAAATCCATTATGTTTCTTTTCATAGTCATCAACATCTTTTTGTGTGGATTATTTATATTAGTTAACATCGCCCTCGTTGTTTCATTAATGAGAGAAGGAGTTAAACCTGTTCTAATGTCGACATCAAGGCTATCCAAATGATTTACAAGATATTTGTACATTTCATAATATTCATTAGTAGTACCAATATATTCATGTAGATTAGATGGTGTAACTACATTTATCATAATTTCGTTCATTCTAGTTAAGGATGAATTTATATTGATCGTATTAATTGTATTGTTATTTACGAGAGTGTGGATCGTTTCTTTCAAAGGATCTATTTTATAGCATGATGACGCACTGCCATTGGATTCATAGAACAAAATACTGTGCAAACGAGATTGCATACATTCCCAATTAATTTCATTTCCTTTTTTCGTCGTCATAGATTTATTATCCGAAATTGACAAATAATGAATATATTTCATTAAAAAAGTTTCTACTTGATACTTGATGGATATATTAAAGTATATTTCAGAATCAGTTAATTCAAATAATCTATGAAGATTATCTTCATTTAGACTCCAATCTATATATGAATCACGTTTTTCCATTGTAAAATAATATCTGGTGCAATGTTTTGACATAACATAATCAACAAAACTAAAAGGATATTGACTCAACAGCGTGTTTAAATGTTTTGGCGAGGGTTGAGCTGTATGCCAATTTACTCTATCATCTACGTCTAGATAAAAATAGAAAACATACAGCCTTATTGCCATCAATAGATTATATCCTACCATTGTCCCTTCATCTTGCATCTCAGCCAATTCTCGAATCACAAACATTGCAAAATTGGAGAGTGTAAAGCGATCCCGTGCATATAAATATCCTCCTGTATGTATAACATTATAATCTGAAAATGGACACCATAAAACTTCTCCTAAACCTTGACGAAAACCACCCCAATCGAAGTTTAATCCCATGTAACTCTTATAAAATTTTGGTACGTGTGGGTTATATATATCGTTTTGAACAGCGAATGCATCGAATCCGTTAGACGTGAGCGCGTCTTTGTCTTCTCTCACACAAGCCGATGCATTATCAAAATATGTGGCTTCCAGCATTTTTTTTGTACGATAAATAATTTGTTCCCACCCACTACTTAAACTATTGCTACATTGCATGCTCTCGATTGTAGACTTTATGCATAGTTTAGAACAATTGGTCGTAAAATCTTTAAGATGATTTAGCGCAGTTGGAAAACCCACTATATTGAATAAAGGTTTTTGAATTTCTTCATGTAATTTTATACCAGCTTCAAGTATGGAACATGAAACTATATCCACTGCACCTTCTTGTCCGAATAAATCATAGCTCAAATCACTTGTAAAGTTTTCCCTTTTGTCTAAATCTTTAAATACATATTCTTTTGATGTAGGATCAAACATATTCTTATATATTGCAAACAACTCAGTTATTGATTCCATTGCTTTCTCATTTTGGAACGTTTCAGACTTGTCATTGATTGTAACCATATCATCCCCTAAATTCAGTAAAACACTCAATATTTTACCATCGTCATTACTCCTTTGAACCATATAGTCAGTAGTAGTACCATGATGTGGTAAAGTATGTAAATCCCAAATTGAATCTATTTTTAAACAACCGTGATGTTTAATAGAGTTTAAAAAATAAAGAATTGCATGTTCCATTACTCCTTTTTTTTCCACCATCGTATTTCTATGATCAACGAATTCACGTTTCCATGTCAATTCTTCACCTGGGAGAATTGGCTTTAAAGCTTCCCAAAAGATCCACCCCTTACACCTTCCCTCAGAATCATTGTCAACTACAAACCACGGTCTCACGTTAGGAGTTTTAGTATTTTTTCTTATGCGACTACCAATTCTACTAATAACGTAATGCGGCCAGATCCTTTTCAAATACCTATCGTACTCTCGCCTCACCTCCCATTTTTTGCCTTTTAAAGAATTAATAACTTGAACATTTTTTCTGTCGAGCTGTTGCTCTATATCCCACGGTGGTATTTCCATCAATCCATAATCGCATTGAGCCTGCCTGATATCGTAATACCTCCCTCCCTTCTTAAACAATCCCTCAAATTTTAACCATTCGAAACCCTCACTTTCAGATATTATTTCTTCGTTAAAAAAATACAACTCTGGTAACATTGTATTTTTCCACTTCTCTTTCCCATCCCGTAATACCAACAATGATTTTGCGCTTCTTAAACTACCAGTTACTACATCGTCGTTGTCTCCCTCCTTAAATACAAATCCTCCCTTCGGAACGAATGTGTTAGAGGATACACCATGGACATTGCACTTTACATCTAAGAAAGAAAAATCCGTCGCTGCACTCAGCAATGCACACATGTTATCAAACTTTTGTTTCACTGATTTATTCATCAAAACAACCATTTTCATTCCAGCGACGGGCTTTTCTGTCTGTGGAAATCGAATAGTCCCGTTCCTCCTAGCTTCCTTAAATGATTCGTCTGAAATACACATAAGTCTATCACCCTTAGCGTCCAAACAAAAAACCGATAATTCGAATGAACTATAACGCACTGAAGATCCTTTAGGGTCATTTAATTCATTTGATAACCCTGAAAAATTCTCAGGCAATACCTTTTCATCGCGGATTCTTTGTGCCATTACTGTATTTGATAAAATTTGATTCACAAACATACTCGTTGGACGATGCTTAATAACGTGGTTCATGTAATAAAGTGCTTGAGCTCGATATGAAGATTCAATTCTTGATTGATCACCCAAATTATTATTAACATCCCAATCAGTTAACATTATCGGAACTTCTGATAGTGCAACATAATCTTCGAAAAAATATTCTATAAACTTTCCTTTTTGGATACAGTCTTTCTTCAATTTTATTGATCCTTTTCGTAAACTGTCTATTATATGTATACCCTCAGAACATATATCATCACGAGAACTACATAATCCAACTTTTACAAACGTTTTAGCATGATGTAATGAATTGTATACATTTTCCATGTTTTTTGTTTCAATCTCTGTACATCTATTGCTCATGTTAATAACACGTCGAGTTAAAGGGAAACAAACAGAAGGAGCTGAAATAGAACCTGAGTCGGTCGTGTGCGCGACCGTATAGTTCGTATTACCACCCAACGCATGCACTGCATGCCGAAAAATTACATTTGCATTTTGTAATTCTTTCAAATATAGTTGTGAAGCTTCGTTTAGTGGCAGGTTTTTCTTTCTCATCTGCCACAACAATGATTCATATATAAAACCGTCTCGTAATATGATATCCAATAAACTACTACATGTATGCGTGCGAGTCAATCTTTTACCTTGTATAAACATAATAGATTCATCAGCAAAACTTACTTCAATCTTACACATTATTTGCAATTGGTTACTGACATAATCTAAGTGTTCAATCATTGGCAGCCCTCCTAATCCGCTTCTACCATATTGATACGGAGCATCATCTTTCCAGTAACCATAGTAGGTATCACCATTAGCCCCAGTATATTTTCCCTTTCCGTGTTTCTTGTCGTCTTTCCACTGCCCTTCATACGCATTGCCATTAGCCCCAGTATATTTCCCTTGTCCGTGCTGCTTGCCGTCTTTCCACTCTCCTTCATACGTACCACCACCAGCCCAAGTCTTTTTCCCTTGTCCGTGCTTCTTGCCGTCTTGAAACTCTCCTTCATACGCATTGCCATTAGCATAAGTCTCTTTACCAAAAGTCTCTTTACCAAAAGTCTCTTTACCAAAAGTCTCTTTACCAAAAGTCTCTTTACCAAAAGTCTCTTTTCCTTGTTCGTTTGTTTCGTTTGAAACCTTTACCAATACAGATAAAATTTGGTCCAAATGTTTAGCAGTAGATATACCCATTACATGAAAATATCTATCCCTGAGATTAATCAAAGCATTTATATCAAATAATCTGGTAGCATAAGGACGGGAACAACTCTGTGAGATTTTGTTACCCGAAGTTTCTTCATAAGTATAAACTCTTGTGGATTGGTATTCGAAAAAAGCAGGAACAAATTTCAACAAGAAATTCATGCATTTCTCTAAGTTACGAAATTTGGCGTCTCCGTGAACAACATAATCACGCGATGCCCTTTTCATATAAGTATCATAGATACGATGCAATAAACAACATTCGTTATATATTTCAGCAGGTCCATACACACAGTCGTGTAAATTGTTTAGTATCATAGCTGCAAATTCGCAATCTGGATCTAAAGTCGGATTGTCTTTGTACCACGTCCAAAATTCACGGAATTCTTCCGCATAAATATATTCACACAAAGTTATTCCACCTTTTTCTCGAATAGATGTTTTCATAACGCGATATAGTTGCTTGAGAACATCAATTTCAGCACTCCCTTCCTTATTCCACATCAGATCTAACTCCACTGGTATATCCAATAAAAAGCCGTATTTTTCACATTTTGAATCCTCGTTCAATTTTTGAAATCTGCTGAAATGTAGTGACGTAAAATAAGACGATAATTCATCTTTATCCATTTGATATGTATTTAAATCGGGAAAATTCTCAAGCACCAGACCCGCGATATCAATTGATTTTTTTGCAATTTTTTCAAATACAATGCCGAACATTTCTAACTCCAAATTGCGCCATATTTCAGACAATACATTTGTTGAAACAGTCAAATTCTCCTGTAAAAGCTTATAGTGGAAGTTTTCCTTCACATACTCAACATCTCCTCTATGAATTGCTGTAATGTAATTCTTAAGATCTTGACGATTAGTTTTCCTATAATCTTCTACTTCTCTCACACTGAAACCCGCGTCTGTATTTATAATATCCATATCAAAAAAAATAGATAAGTAGAACTTAACTAAATCCACACCCGAATTTTGCATGTTAGACCTAAATATTATCTCAACATCACTGCGGCCATGTTGTTTTAATATATTTCGTAGATGCGGCCATTCGTTTTCGGAATAAAATCTAGGACAGTCCAGAATATTATTCACCATACTCGGCATGTTAAATTCTTTAACATCGGTAAGGCTTATACCCATTTCAGGTTCATAAGGTCCAAACGGTTTAACGGAATCCCAGCTTGTGTCAATTTTTCCATGTCGAGTAGTGTACAGAAAAGATTCACGCCAATGCTTGTATTCACTTTCGAAACCTAACGATGCTAATTCCGTATTCCAATTTACTCGAATACCCTTACTTATTTTATTGACTTGTTTATTTTGTCTCACGACCCGTTTACCAATATTAATAAAATAGTTTCTATCAGCCTCTATTTTTTGTGCGATCGGAGTTTTATCATCCGTTACGCTAGAAAGTACCTTAGGATTAAGGTATGCTTGAGCCAATTCCGCATGCTTTCTTTTGAAATGGTCACACATATAATCCAGATTTCTAACCTCTTCACCGCGAGAATTTATTTTTAGGTATTTAAGATCATTTTTTATTTTTTTTTTAATTTTTTGTTGTTTTCTTTTTTTATTGTTTTTTTTTCCCATTTTAACAGTGCTTGTCGATTGTAAATAGTATTTGGATGATTTTGGATGATTTTGTATAATGTATATATGTATTTGGATATATATATTTTGTATTTGGATATAATATTTTGTATTTTCTATGTTTGGGATATAAATAAATACATTTCAGAATTTTTGTGACAGATAAAAATAAAATACATAAATATATTTAAGGTTTTTATAATATCGTACTTAATTCTGCCCATTCTACAGCCAATTCACTTAGACATTCTTCATACCCTCTCAATAACAATATTCGTTGCCTTCTTTTCGTTCGACTCTTAGTTTCGATGCTTGTTGTATGTAATAAATTCGGATCAGCAGTTGAAGGCATGGAATGTACTCTCTCCAGTATAGGCACCACATGTTGTATGAAAGAATAAATACCATTGTGCCATTTATTAAATTTAATACACATTTCCATTATGCGGCCATGATGCTTTACTAATGTATCATGGAGTGGATCAAATGCGCGCAATAAACAACACACCTTCTTCGTTAACCTCTTATATGTTTGCACCCCTAAAACTTTAGGGGAATGCAAACCAGTCCAACGAGTAAGCATAAAATCCCAATGCTTCCATTCCTTATTACTGTTATTTATAACGACCAGTTCATTTCTGAAATACATGCGTGTATTGCCTTCAACGCTGACATCATACATGACTCCTCCCAATCGATGTGGTTTAACATCAACTCTTTTACCATCCTTCTTTACGACTGACATACCCTCTATCACTCCTCTGCAATAGGGGGAAAAAGGTGCATCCTGAGTACTAGGTTTATTGTAAACATAAACTTCCTCTCCTTTCTCCAGTGTACTTGTATAAAACTTTTTGAAGTCGCCCACTAAATCATCTATCGTATGCTCATCCTTATCATCATTTACTAAATTTAAAGATAGATAATGCAATGGTCTCGCACACATGCTATTTTGCATTTCCTCTAGAAAATACAATGCACACTCTAAAATATTACCTTTCATTACAGGTGCGTTTTTATTCCTTCTATAATTATCCACGTTACTTCCATTATATTCAGTGAGAAAATCTGTGCGCATCCTCCGTTTACTAATATATATATCGCTAGTAAATGGGTTATCAGTTTTGAAATGTTCTGAACGTACATACACCGCCATTTGTTCCAAAAAATTGCAATCCGTGCCGCTTGTTTTTGTCCTCCTCCTGTTCATAACATAACGATTTGACAGAAAAGAAAATATAAGGGGATTATTTTTTGCATGGATACGCAATGAAATATATTTATCACTGCTTAAAAATGAATGATAATTTATGTGAACATTGAATGCATGATCTTCCTTAAAATTAATATGTTTGAATAAATATTTAGACCATAATACATGTTCAAATATACTGTTTTGACATGATGTGTGCTGACCTAGAAACAAATAACTAATATTGCTAAAGTAACCTGAGTTCAGTGGCTCTATTCCATTATGAGCAAGTCGAGTTCGTAGGAATGTACAAATATCATTCGTTGATGTATTCGTTGATGTAGAGTATTTTTTTTTTGAACCCTCAGGCTCATGTAGTTTTTTATAATTTTTGTTGTAGAATATGCCTCTACATACACTAGTCAAACTTCTTGTATCAACGTGTAATCCTTCACATATATATTTTATGAATTTTTTTGGGAATTTTACAACGATGTTACTTTGTATTTGATTCCAATAACTTTCTTGGTTTCTCATATAACATCGACAATTTGCCCAGATTCTTAGTGGTCTCGACTTAAGTAGCACTTTTCTATCCTGACTATCGTAAAAACAGTTATTACCCGAAAATATGTATGCCTTTTTTTTAAAACGCGCTATTGGTATTTCATGTAAATGTTTCAATTTACGAGACTCAAGAATATTCGTTCGATACGGTGTTTCGTATAGACATTCTGATTTGAATATTAACTCTGTTGATCGTTGCATTTGCTTACGTATGAGATTTGGATCCCTTTTCATAAGAGACCAATTGTTATACCATGAAGCATACAACGACAAGAAAATTTTATTCGCTAGAAACTTATCATCACGGAGTGATGGACCATGATAAAGCATGTCCATCAATATGCGACGCATAAACATTCGATATGACATATCAAAAGGGTTATGTCTCATTTTTTTATTATAATATCGTAGGAGATAACAAAAAAAAATTGTATTACCTTCGAGGTTCAATTTATCACGCAAATAAGCTCTAGCAGGACCCGCTGTAACTATTTTTTTACCATCTGGTCCTCGAGAAGTGATCCTCCACGAACACGACAAGAACAAACCATATAAACCTAAATCAAAATCCCCGAGGTATTCCATCATGTTGTCAAAGAAAATTTTACCAATTGTACCCTTCTCAAAACCACAACACACAACATTATGAAAAAGATTTCCAGGCCCTGGATGACTAGCTTCGCCTATTCTTTTACCATTCGCAGCTGATGTAGGACGGTGAACTATCGCCTTTTCCAGTCCACATGGACCGCGAGCAAATGACACTTTATGCCCTTTACTGCGTGCATACTCTCCATATTCCAACCCATCTACTACAGGAAGCTGGAGAGGCTCCCATGTTTCGCAATAGTTATAAATGTCACCGTTATATGCTTTACATTTCTTATTCACATCAGTATTTAAAAAATTAGTACAATTACCGCGTTCATTCGCGAAATAATATACCGTTACTTCATCTGGCAACCTATTATGACGATCTGGAACAAGTTGTCTAGCTTCAAAACTATACTTCTTTGAAAGAGCTCCCGCATTTAATAATTTTAGAATTAGCTCTTTAGCGCCAGCATACGACCAACGAAAACTTGAATCCAACACCAAATCTAAAGGTGTACATCGTCGATTGAAAAGATTGATATATTGGTGAAGTAATTTAGTTGGTACTTTTAATAAACAATCCAATATTGATAAACAAATTTCCATGCTGTCATCCCTCAAATTTGATATTGCATTCAGTAAACATTCTATACAATACGCAATCATAGTTGGATAGTTTTTGCATACCTTTGTCCAATCTACATATTCAACAATTATCGAATGTTTTGCCCGCAATGTTGAATATAAAACATTAGTAAGACGTGGTGCATACGCGTTGCTCACGCTCGCCGTCAGGTCAAATTTAACTTGTATACTATGAATATAGTGGGGGTTCAATAAATGCAATATCAAATTTTTTGGAAGTGTATCGTAATTCTGTACATCAAATTCGATGGCATCTTCGATGTGTTCATAAAGCAATCTATCAATCGCATCCATAGACTTACAATCCAAAATTCTCTTAAAATCCGCTACAGTACCAAAACAAAATGCTTGAAGCACGAGGCCGATATTCCTCCATTTGTTTATAATATCGAGTTTCAATCTTATATCAGGAATAGATTGATTTCGGTCCGCAATCCCGTATTGAAATGCCACCGCAGCTTCTCGAGCTAATTGCTCCTCCCTTCGATCTATTGGCAGAGTTATACGTCTACACAGACGTGCATATTCCCGCGCATGCCTGCTCCTTATGCGCTGAAAACGCATCAATATTGGTTTCATCCATTCTCTTCTCTCTCCCTTACAGTGGAAATAACCTGTCTCCATAAAATGAAGAAAATCAGCTATCCTACAATAAGAGAAGATCTCATTGAAACGAGCGATTGTCGTCTCTTTCGATTGCACTATGACGTCCATACAACACTCTACCTTAGTCATTTTTTTATTTTTAGTTGTTATTATTTTTTTATTTTTTTTAGGCATTTTTTTATTTTTTTTAGGCATTTTTTTATTTTTTTATTTTTTTTATTTTTTTTATTTTTTTATTTTTTTAGTTGTTTTTTTTTGTTTTTAACAGTGGTTGGTATTTGTAAACGTTTGTTTAATGTTTTAAAGTGTTTTAAGAGTGGTTTTAGTTTGTCTTTATATTTTTTCTTTATTTGTTTGTTAATTTTATGTTTATATCTGTATATATATATATATTAATCTATAAATTTATAAAAGTTAGAAATTTTGTGTCAACTATACAAATTAAGGTTTTTAATGGAATACAAGAAAATAGTGCATCAAATCAAATGTGCTCGCTGTAATCTATATTATCCTAGAGATTATTATGTGAGTTTTACGAGACAACGTGAACCGAAGCCCACGAAGTCATGCTTTTTTTGCCGAATAAACAATGTCGGCGACAAACGAAGGCATGGTAAAGTTATCTCAGAAATTAAATCAGTGTGGGAAGAGTGGAAGCGAACTCATCCGTGTGTTGATTGTGGGTGTGACGATGAAAGGGTTATTCAAGCCGATCACATATCAAACAAGACTGCTGGCTGTGGAAATTATACTTATTGGGGAAGAGAGAGTTTAGGGATAGACAAATATAAACAGGAGTTGGAGAAATGTCAAGCTAGATGTAGATTTTGTCACATGTTAAAGACGAAGAAAGAATTGTTCGATACCAATGTCAGTAGAGACAAGTTGTGGAAAGGTCCGTCAGCCAAATACAATAATTCATATCGACATAGACAACTGAAATATGCTCTAGTTGATAAAGAGAAAATATATAGACAGCAATGTCTACAGTGCCATCGAAAGGTTACGAAAGAGACCTGTCAGGCATTCATATTCGACCATGGGTGCAATTGGAAGAACAAGACATGGGGCATCAGTGAATACATTCGGAAAAATAATTGCTCCTTCACAAAAGCAAAACCTTTACTCATCTGTGAAATGTATAAGTGTAGATTATTATGTGCAAATTGCGATTGGGTTGCCACTAAGAATGATTTATGGGGAGAACATTGCTCTGATCCCGATGAAGTCAACCCTGATATTAAACACGTAGAAGATATATTTCTTATTATAGAATAATTAAGCTAGTTGTTTTAGTTTAATCACACCCTCCGTACATTGCTCATCGTTATTGCTAACTAGATTGTAAAATGAAGCATAAGTTGTATTCCAATAATGCATAATTCTATCACGATCCTTTTCAGTATCCGTATAATCAGGTGGTCTATTTGAATTTACCCATACAATTTTCCATCGAGCCCTAGAATGTAATTCTAATAATACCTCTTTATATTTGTCGTGATATGTGCTATCAAATTGAAATATTAATGTTAGAATTGAAGATGGTAACTCGATGGGAAATAGTCATGCCGCCCCACTAAATATTTTTTTAGCTTTAGGATCTATCGTACACACTGTATCATCCTTCACGAACTCTATCATCTTTTCTATATTCTCCATCCATTTTGGACTACGATGAATCAGAAAAGCAGCTCGACCGTTTAATGTTTCCATGTACGGATTCTCTTTTGGAATAGCTTTTGCTGTCGCATATCCCAAACTTCCTATTTTCTTTCTATAATTCATATCGACACCACCACACGATATCGTATTTGCGAATGAATTTAATACTTTCCGAAAATTATTTCCTCCTAATTTCTGGAAAATTTCTCCCTTCTTCATTTCTAAGATAAACCCCTTCCTACCCCAACACTCAGCAGGTACAAATATTCCACAATCCTTACCATTTATTTTGATAAGTGGACTACTCCTCTTCATCGCATACAATACCCCTTCACAATAAAATCGAATTACGAACCTGTGTAATTTATCCTTCATATCTGCGTGTGAAATAGGTGCATTTGACATGAAAGCTTTATTTGCGACTAAAAAATGAAGCACTTCAATCAATGCTTTATTACAATCAAAATTATTTTCCGACTCTGATTCACTTTCCTTTTCTTTTATTTTTTTATCGATTTGGTCGAAAGTCAGAGCATTATTTAATATTTCAGTATAACCATCAATCATACCCGTCAATTCCGTCAATTGATCTACTGTAAGTAGTGGGATAGCATGATCACTGTGATCATCCATGAAATTAATATTATTTGATACATCAAAAAGAGTCACATCAGCATTGTTCCTACGATCACTCACTTTAGTCACACGATCCATAATATGCCTACAATGATGTGGCTCTAATTCATTGTCCACTTTATATACCACTGATCGAGGCATCTCAGCCACAGCTTTATATATTTCAGATGTACCCCCACCTATACATAAATATACAAAATCTACACGAGGATATTTTTCACGCAAATGCTTAGCTAATGGACCAGGATGCAAATCAGGCTGCCCTTCAAACATTGGAATATCTTGTTGATTATCCCGCCCATCTGTAACTACCATTGCCACATCATATTTATCTAAACCTATTGTTTCACATGCATGGCGAAATGCTGTATTATCATCTGTAGCAGCACACAACGGGAATGCCTCCTTCAATTTTTTTTCTACCTCATCTCGCATATTTACAGGACATCGATTTAATAAAGTTCGACAATATTCTGAATATATCAATGCCACAGCTTTCTTATAATATTTCATTGATTGAGACGCATCAAATATCACCACCTGACTCTTCGCATTTGGATCAGGTAACCGAATCGACATCACTTTTCTTAAATTGGTATAATAACCAAATCGATACAAATCTATTGTGCCACTGGGAACTTTATCCACGCTATTTGTATTTGCGCGCTTATTATTATTATTATTATTATTATCACCACTAGTATCAGCACTACGTTTAGGCCCATCGCCATTATCATTCGAACTACACCCAGTACCCAACTGATGCAACGCTTCATTCACTTGAGGATTACGAGGTATCTTTTGCACATCAAATGGAACAGAGCCGATGGAGTCAAAAATGGCTTTCCTCTCTGTCTCTGGTATACGATAAATGCTGTCCACATATTCCTGCCACACATTATTTCTCAATTTGGTCCAGTTCATTTTCAAACTGGGTGGAAAATGCTTAAAAAAATTCCAAAATTTTTCATGTTGATACAAACCCAATCCTGGATGGTTCGATCTAAATTTTTCCATATCATGTAAATTATAATGTTTATACATTCCTTTTTTATCACCAAATCCATATGCATAATAACATAACACATAAGGTGGACGTTTCACCTGTGATACATCTTTTTTATTATAATCCTGCTCCAACAACAAGTTCCATGGATCTATTATATGAGTAAATATCTGTTTACAAAATTCATGGCGAGGCACTGGAGTAGCACATTCACACTTTCCACAATTTTTATGTACAATTTTTTGTTTCTGACCCCTCCTATTGGTGAAATTGGTGACTTGATCATGAGTGCGACAAGTACACCCTACAAATGCTTCATCCATCATTCTTGTAGCCATGGCCGCGCTTATTTTTAGACCCTGTTTATTATAAGTTTTCAAAAAACCCACAGTTTTTTTATACCCTTCAGGTGTATTTATTTTATTTAACAATGACTTATACAAATTCTTCAAATTATAGCCTAAATCATTGGTTTCTGTAATAGCATAGGATTTATTCCCAATTATATTTTTCCATACACGTCCTTCGCGTTCCAAACTGGCAATCGTTGTAATAATAAAACCATATCCCCGACGATCAGTATTTACATCAATATCTAAATTAATATCGTTAGAATTGGCATCCCTTATCGTATCAAATTGGGAAATTAATTGCATGTTGGCATAAAGATCCAAACACTTTTTTCCAAATGGTATACCTCCTTTAAATATTTTTTTACCACGATAACACACGGAACATTTGCCATTGAAAGAAGGATGGCCATGAAACTCAACACATTTTACACACATTCCCTTCAACACCTTCTTCCCACTTCGCAACGACATATCTTTAGATTTAGTAGGTATTGTCTTAGGTCCATCACCAGTGTAATCACTGGAGTATGCTTTACCAAATGTTCTTACCTTTGGAGCATCATGGACATATCCTACGCACCCCACACCCATTCGCCTTAGTGCATCTAACCTCTGTTTAGCATTTAATACACCACCACCGTAACTATTTAAAATGGTTTTATTATTATCACAATAATCCTCCCACTCATCTGCTTTCTTTTCTCTCCATTCAAGAGCACGTTTATGACCTGGGATAGTCGCACCAAACCACGCATTTGCCATGTCTTGAGCAGCCACATGAGCACGATTGTGTGCTGTCATTTTATACTTTTTTTTTGTTCTTACTCGCTGCTGCTTTTTAGTTTGTTTTTTTTGTTTTTTATTATTTTTATTTTTTTTATTTTTATAATCTTCTATATTTTGTAAACTATTTTTGACCGCATCGCGAGCAAGTACTAAATCTTTATACAAATCCAACTCCTCATGTCGTACTACTCCATTTTTGCTCTTCATTCTAGTACCCTTCGTCGCCTTAGTGGTTCTAGGTCCATCGCCATTATCATTCGAACTACACCCAGTACCCAACTGATGCAACGCTTCGTGCACTACATGATTATGAGGAAATGCTGCTGTTGTGAACCTATCACAATATGCTTGTGCCAATTCAATACTCTTATCATATTGTTCTATCACGATATCGTACATCTCAGGGGTTTTCTTATTTAATGAAAATTCCTTAATGTCTAGGATTGCCTGTGCTAACTTTATGATTCGATTATCAATTACAACAAGTCTTTCCTTTATATCATAATCCTCGAAGTCGCTTTCATGAAATAAAGGCACCTTGAGATGAGCTGGAAGACACGCAGTAGGACCATCACCATTATCATTAGAGCTACATCCCGTACCCAATTGCTGCTGAGCTTCGTTCTTTTTACCATCTACTATTTTAGGCGGTGATGGCTTAGCCGCATTTGCTTCAAAAATATCTATAGGCTTATTCTTCTTCACATACATTTCAACTGTACGTTTTAGCTCTTCTTCATCACCCAGTAGTAGACCTTCCAATACCTTATCATATAATTCAGTAAAAGTTTCACACTCCATTGCCTCTGCTCCAAAACCTGTCTCCTCTCGACAATATCGTTGCAATGCATGTAATTTTTCTATATCTTCCATTGATTGAGCAATCTGTCTTACTACCTTAGGAGGAGGTTTAATATCTTCCAGACTAGCGTCCACCACTGCCGCACGCCACATGCGTGGAGAGCCCCTATAATTGTTACAGCTTTCGATATAACTATCGTAATCTTTTTGTGAAAATCTTAGGGGTGGCTGCATAAACTCAGGTATGTCGTCCAGTGTTGCCGTTGGAACTGGTGATGTAGCAGGAGAATTATCTTCCGACTTCTGACGTTTCCTATCATCAGTGCGTTCCGAAGCTTTTCTTTTTTTTGGTGTGCCAGGCATATCTTTACTTGTTTCATTATTTGGTGTCACACACCGAATATATTTTGGATCCGTTGGTACATATGCTGGGGTGTCATCCACTGGTGAACTAGGCTGCTGCCTCAACGGAATCATCTCTGGAGACTCGCGATCCTCCGAATCATCCGCTGCTTTTTTCGATTCCTCCTCCTTACTCAATTTGGAAAATACATCCGTTAGTTCCACCAATCTGCCACCTTTAAGATCATCGAAAATTTCTTTCATAATTTTATAAACACGAGACTCTGGGTCCCACTGGGAAGGGTCAACAAATTTGTATTGATGATCTCTTTGCCCCATCTCCCTAGCAACACTGTTAGCGAAATACCACAAGTCTTTCCCATATTTAAAGTTCGGTGCCCAAACCTTGTAACAACATTCGGCAACAAATCCACGAAGACCATCGTCCTCATCATACTCCTCTTCATCCATAGACATTTGAAATTGCGTGTCCGTATCATCATCACGCAATCGAGCACTCTCAAATTCTCGCTTCGTATTCTCTCTATCTTCGAGATCTACGTAGCGATCCTCCAAAACTTTAACAGTTTCTAATAAAAAAGAACTAAAAAAAGCAGGTTTTTCAGTTTTTTTAATTTCTTTAATATCAATTTGATACTCGCGAAGTTGATGATTTGCGTCACACAACACTTCGAATACATTGCACAATTCACCATCCTCGTCTGGAATGGGAGTCATGTAGCCGATGCGTGAAACTATATCCGCTGCCCAATTGCCTTTCCGATCCTTGTCCATTTTTTTCATGACATAGGTGAAATCACCCCCTTCCTGACGCTTGAAGACCTTCTCCAACTCATCCATGGTGTCCGTGTCGTCTACATCAAACCATTCATCGCCAATATTTGCGAGGTCCCTCACATCGCGGAGAAACCGTCTCAAACGCCCTGCTCTCTCCTGTTTTTCTTTTTCTTTTTTTTTTTGGTGTTTTTTTATTTTTTCTTTTTTTTCTATACTTAATCCACAGTCCTCCAGCGGTGCACCAGTAAGTGCTGTTCTTCCCTTTTTTGCCAAAGGGTGCGTAATTGCTGGATTTTTGGCTTTTTTTGAATTTGTGTGTGCGCCGTTCATTGACATATTTATAAATTGACGGTGCTTGGCTTTTGTAAATTGTTTTGGGGTTGTTTTAAAGTGTTTTGATATATGTTTTATTCTTTTTTTATGCTTTTTGTTCTTTTTTGTGTATATATATATTCTTTCGCGGGGTTTTTAGGTATATATATCTTATTTAAATCTATAACTTTACAATTTTCAGAATTTTTGTGTCAATTGTTGTTCATGTGGCAGGTGCAGTGGTGTGTGCCTGCTAATCTCCTAAATACCTTAAATCGTATCGGAGTTTCGTCAGATTTAGCTTGAATTACCACTTGTGAACTCATTATTTGCCTTAGGAGTTTTAGCTTAGTTTCACTGAATATGTGTTTCAATTAAAGAAATATCATTACAGATATTTATATGCAATTCCATTAAGAATACATTTCCATCTATGAGGTTGGTGCTATTAAACTTAGCTGATGTACACCGCGATCACAGGGCATTTGTAGGAGTACACATTTCCAAATGTGCTGCTTCAATCTGGATATGTTACACGGGTACTCAGGTGGAGCATGATTCCAGCTTGAGGAGTAAGTACCTCCCAAATAAAAAAATTTTAATGTCGAGGAGAAGATACAAAAATAAAATGCTAAGTACAAGTGATACATTTACAACAAGGGGTGAATAGCATTGGATGTAGGATCTAAAAGAGTAGTGTAAGAGTGTATTTTTGTACTTGTAATAATTTGCTAAATGTTAAGTACAAATGTAGATAGGATAAACTACAATTGTTAGTATAGAGGGCTAAAGTGTCACACTTTTTCTTAAAATTGTGAAATTATATATTAATTTGTATGAAACAGAGAAATTAGCATAAAATAACACTATACACAACCAAAAATACAACAAAAAGCATAAAGAAACAATAAATCTTATATCAAAACACTTTAAAACAACACCAAAACATTTACAAAAACCAAGCACCGTCAATTTTATAAACATGCCTATTAAATCGACCGCACAAATCTCAGAAAAAACTGAAAAAAATATCGCAATTACAGCACTTAGTGGACCAAAAAGTGGAAGAATTGCCCCAGCGCAAAATACTAATGGTAAGCGCACGTTAGGATCTAATAGTACCCCAAATAAAAAAACAAAAAAATCAGAAAAATCAGAAAAAAATAGAGTAGTGAATAGAGGCCCAGTCAATAGTGTAAGCAGTAGCAGCGACGAGGAATACAGCAGCGACGAGGCAGAGGATAACAATGCATTAATTACTAATAATAATAATAATAATAATAATAAAAAAGAAAATAAAAAAGATAATAATAATGATGAGAAGAGCATAGGCAGCATGGCGTCCGATGATATGGAGGAAGTAGAGGATGATGAGTCAGCAGTGGAGGGGGTCGATTTATCGGACGCCCAGTTGAACGAATTTAACAATGTCCACCGCCGAACAGTGCACGAAGCAACAGGATTCGACACAACTGGTAGAATGGTCGTAGAGTTGAAACGATTGAGCCCCCCTCAGCTTAAAAAAGCAATGGCGATGCTAGGCGCATTGTCGGGCATTTTTTGCTACCGTTTGGACGTATCAGAGAACGACAACCCAACTGAATCGGAGTGGACCGTTAGTATTTTGGGGTTGGACGATGGTGTGAAAATGGGGCCATTGACCATGGTGCATTTCGAGGTTAAAAATAAAAAGGGGGAGCTGGAAGACGAGTACAACGTGTGCCACTCCAACCCAGAGAAGGTAGAGTGGGAGGAAGATCCTGAGTCAACGTCTAGTTTTTACTTGATGCTGGCCCAGTCTATTTTGGGGTTGACTGAGAACGTGGCAGTTGCGGCGGGCAGAGATGATTATGATTTTACGTTTCAATGGCTGTACGTGAAGTTGTACCATTTGTTCACGGCAGCTAAGGATTGTCATAGCGACGAGAATTACGACAGTACGCTGACTGATGTCCACGCTACTATTAAGGAGGCAGATGATGGAATGCGCAAAAATGTCGTTAAGAAGCTATGCGACACCGTGCCTTTCGGCGTCACCCTTAAGCAGTTAAAGTCTGGTATTAAAGACGGCACAACTAGCTGGGACAACGACGCCACGGCCACCGTTAACGCGGTGCACGATGTGAACGCGTGGGTAAATATGAACGAAGATATGTCATTTCATACTATGTTCTACAATGCCGTCGGGTTGAAACCCAATGTGTTCGCCGACGGCATCAGCTTACGCGATGTGAAGCCATTCGGCATCATGAATTTGAGGGACGGCAGGCCTATGTGGAAGAAGTTCTACAACCCAAAAAGCCCAATGGATCTGGAAAGGAAGAAAAAAGATTGCCGCGCGAAGCTTCGAAATTATGGCAAATACACCCTGCCGCGGGCAACTGCCACCGTCGTATCGCTGCTAACGTTGCAGGAGGCCAGCGTCCATAATATTACCTTTAAAAAGCCAGAGGAAAAGAGGGCGAAGGTCATCGCGAAGAGACGGGGCAAAACGTTCATGTGCTTTGTGATACCAGATATCGTAGCCTTAGTTCAAGCCAACATCAGGGCAGCGGTGGCGAGTAAGGTCCAACAAGGCAGGGCAGGCGAGGGCAATGAGTACAAGGCAATACCATCGATCGATGACGTGCATATCTTCGCCAACGCGTTGCGCGATGCCTTGAATGCCTATTATAAATCGGACAATTTCAGCAAAATGGGGTTGAACGAAGAGCAGGCTAGGACCATGGTCCGTGATTGGCTGAAAATAGCATCGGCGAAGAATACATGCAAAATAGTCGATTCGTTCATGGCGGACAATGACTTCACGCAACAGTTCCAATTGTCCGAATCGTACCGCCACATCCTTCCTATGTGGGAGGACATGAGCAATGCTGTGGCCTGCGAAGTCATGAATAGCACCGACGACAGCTTGCTCACTAGACTAGCCACGAGCAACATAGTCAATAGACTATCCGTGATAATAGATCGCTGCTATCAAAATGAAGCGATCACTGCTAATCAGCTGAAGAACAACCCGAATAAATTGAGAAAAATACCGCATCAAGTAGAGAGAATAATAAATAATTTGAAGACCCACAGGGTGCCTACTAAGGTTGCGGACGAATTAAGGCATTTCATCGGCGACACCTCTTTCTGTGGTGAAATACTCACCAATCATATTCTCCCTAGTAAAGATGACCTAGGTGACAAGTACAGTAAGGTGAAGAGCCACGCCGACACCCGTGTTAAATCCCTTAGCACCGCTGGGTTCAAGACATTTATCAATTGTGTATTTGCCCTTACGCAAAACCAAACAGATAATAAACATGTCCTTAGACTAAAGGAAGTAACCATGATTGATAGCAAATCAGATGATGGCTCGAATACCAATCCTAAGTCGCAATTCTACAACACGTGTGCCCTTAAATGCCCAGAGGATCTAGCTAAGTTCATGGGGGCATTGAACAGTGTCGTATTCGAAGTCATGGATAAAAATACCCGCGACATATTGCGACAATACATTGCCTCGTCCTTTAAGCAGGCTGGTTACGATGGTACAGGCCATGTATTGATGTTGGATCCAAAACTTAAGGATGATACAATAGTTAAAGCCAAATATCCAACTTACAATGTTGGCAAAAACAAGCGCACCGACGAAATGCCTAGCGATATCATCTGCCAAACCACGCGTGGGGGCTCTTACTGTGAAATAGTGCGCGATAACACCCATCCGTACCTTAGACAGTTAAAGTCTATCAAACATGTCACCACGAAGCCTATCAACTTTTTTGATACCGTGCCGCACTTGTTACAATACATACATGCTCAATTGCATTGTGCTATCGTAGTGCAAAAAGGTGGTAGGAGAGGACGCTCTACTGTTAAACAGCTTAACACGAAGGGCTTGATACACAAAATGCTCAGTAATAGTCTAACTATCTATGGCACCCCTATCACGGACGTTGAACATATAACAAGCAACAACTCAGATGCTATGCTATCCTTGTGGTCTGAAAAACTTAAGGATGAAGAATTAGGATGCGATGATCTAATTGATGAGTCGTGGCATAAGGGCACCTACGGCATCAGTATACAACGCGTATCCAATGCTAAAACAAATAATGACATGGATATAGACGAAGATGACTTCTAATTAATACAATAATTTATACTATACATGTTGCGTGTTAAACACTTAAAAAACTTAAAAATATATATTACATGTAATTTTTTTTTAAACACATTTACTTTACTATACTAATATACATCCTATACACAATGCTATGTCCCCCTGTTATAAATGTGATTACTTGTACTTAGCATTTTATTTTTTTATCTTCTCCTCGACATTAAAATTTTTTTATTTCTTAGGTACTTACTCCTCAAGCTGGAATCATGCTCCACCTGAGTACCCGTGTAACATATCGAATTATAACAAGCACATTTGGAAATGTGTAACCTTAAAAAATGGAAAAAATGGAAATGTATTTTTCCACTCAGAAACCCTCTAGCTACACTTTATCCCCAAATTCCGAAGGCAAAACCCTTTTAGCTAAACTTATCCTCGAATTCCTGAGGCAAAACCCTTTTAGCTAAACTTATCCTCGAATTCCTGTGACTTTAAGGTATATTTCATGACACGTTTTTTCTAAAATTTATAAATCTATATAGTAAGATATATATATACACACAAGAACACAAAAAGAACACAAAAAGAACACAAAAGCAGTACAACCTGTAGCAAAACAAACAGTTTACAATAACCAACCACTGCGAAATGGCATCGTTACAAGAATTAGCGGCAACAGCAGCTTTGCAAGGTTTGAAACAATATTTATTAACAATGAAGGTGGATAATGAAACATTAGGCAATTACGATACCTTGTACTCCAATTTAAAGGTGATTTCAGAGTTGTCAAAAAGTTATACCTTTCGAGATGCGGAGAGTGTATGTGATCTGACAAGAGAGGTGGCGAAGGTAATGACTACGTTACACTGTTCTCTCGATCTTTTCCGTAATATGTATGATAAATGCATGAAATTATTCCGTATATGCAAAAATAATTTGGCAGAGGAAAAAAAGAAAAAGTTGACAGAGAGTGATTCTGTGGTGGTACGCATCATGTTGTCGTTGCAATCAGAGGATGTGTTGTCGCATAACTTTCGAGCATACACTGATTGCAGTACGTATACCTCGTGGAAGTTTACTTGGGAAGAGTATGATGAAGAATTTGCGGCATTTAATAAGAAATATTCCAGCAGGTATACAGATCAACAAGTTTTATTTGCCTTCTTTATACAAGAAGCGAAGTTGGATTTATATCGAATTGGCATTATGCGTAGTATGGGTCACCACAGACATAAGGCAATGCTGGCGTCGTTTATTGTGTTGGATGCATTTGTAAGGGATGGTTTAGAGGTACCATATGATTTATTTGAAGTGTGTAATGCTAAATTTTGTAAGAGGAGTTCAGAGTTTCAAACTTCTCCCCTGTTTGAAGGGATGAGATATTGTGTTTCGAATCGCATACCGTTGGTCAAATACAGGAAGGGGCGGGACCTCTTTATTGGAGAGAAGGTGTATTTGAAAGAATGTGATTTTTCTAGATCTGTGTCTTATTTTTGGAGGAAAAATATACACCGTGAAGGGACAATTGAAGCGGTGGGCAAAGAAGAGGACTGGGTGGATAAAGAATATACTGTGAAGTTTGTCATCGCAAAGAATTTGTTATTGCAGAATGATTTTGTAACATACAAAACGACGCGTGCGAGTCTGGAACGTAGGTATGATATCACAGACGATCATGATTTGCGTTGTGTAGGTCTGCGGGTGCACCAATCCTCTGAGTTGACGGGTACAACTCCTTTTTATGCTAGGGATAAAAGTGTAGAAACATTGAAAAAGTTCCCTGATCCAAAAAAGCGAACAAGGGAGGGAGCTGAAGCGACAGGACCACCAGCGAAGCGTAAAAAGCAATAAGTTAAAATAATTTAAAATTTTTTCGACTACTATTATTGTTATCTTCTCTTCCCCTTTTGTTCCCTGTCATGGTAGCTTGTTGTAGACGTGAATTGCCATCTTGTGTGTTGGCTGTTTTGTGCCTCTTCATCATTGGTTCTCCTTCAAATAACAAATAATCTCTTTTCCTCGATGTTGTTGGTATCATGACTTTGATAACAATGTGCATTAACCATGGTCCATCGCTAGGATAAAACTTTTTGCACATTTGCTCGACGACATGTTGCAATTGTAAAGTTTGAGTGTAATAAGTTTGAGCATCGTACTGCATGCGGTTTCCATTCATAATAGCCATGACGGCTTCTAGTAAGGCTTGATTCCCTTGTTTGTAATGGGATAATATTTTTTCATAAATAGTGGCTCCATTGTCTATGTCACATAGGACAAAGGGTGAGTGCCCTTGTTGCGTTTCAAATAATTCAACGATGTAATGCATTCCATTAATAAATATTTCATAGTAAAATGGTAGCCCCTCTTTTCCTACCATATAGACAGACATGGGTATATAGCTGCCATGGATCTTCCCTCGTGGTTGTCTCGACTGTATGATATTGCGAATAAGGTATTTAATTTGTCGTTCATAGCGTTTGTCGTATTTGTGTATGGTAGGTTGATTTTGCATCCACCAATTCAAGTTTTTGCACTTTATACCTTTTTGATGCATAGCTTTCCAATCATGTTGTATAAAATGTTGAAATCCTTCATTAGTAAATCGGAATATTTCCCTACAGTTGAGATTGAAGAAATTTGCATGTGCATTTGAAACGCCAGTAGTTGTTTGCATCGTTGGTTGGTTTTTGAGAATTAATCCACTATAATTTGCTTTATGTGTATCTATATTTTATATTTATTATTCCATAAATAAATTTATATCAGAAAAATTGTGTCTATTGTTATCCAATGCTATTCCTATAGTACACGCTGTGTGCACCCTAATCAGTAGACACAATTTTTCTGATATAAATTTATTTATGGACTAAATCTAAAATATATATGATATAGAGTAAAACTATACAGATAAATAAAGTAACTAAAGTAAAAACAACTTTATTGTATTATCTATTTACATTTATTTCATCAATAATACGTATTAAAACGTTTTTAAATACCAAACACTGTTTATAAATTTGTTTACAAGTTTGTTTGGTCTTTTATTTTATTTTATAAAAATATAAAAAATCGCGCAATTACCAGACCCGATATGGCTACTATCGATGATTCAGCTTCGGATTCGGATGAATCGATGGATCGCAATGTGAAATCTACCCCATATCCATGTAGTTTATTTGATGACCCAGACTCTGATATGGAGATGGATGGGACAGGTACGTCCAGTGACCCTATCTCACTGAAGAAGAAAAGGAAACAGGAAAGTGAAGTAAATCGCGAAGAAAAAGCTGCTAAACGGCGTAGAGAGAAAGCTAGACGCATAGCTATAAAGCATAAGGAGAATAGTTTGAGCAATCTTCGAGCTATGGCAGAGGGGTCTATGCCTCCATCTGATTATAAGGTCTCAGAGTTGATATCATGTTTGAGTCCTGACAAGGCATTCCGAACTGTACTGTACGATCTTTATAATGAGCATCTACAAAAGTGCTCGAAGAGTTGGGATATATACAGCACGAAGATACGGGATTTAATGTTGAAAGAAGTGTGGTCTGATACTCCACATGATAATGCGATAAAAAAAACCGTTCGACCATCGTTGAAAAAATGTCTTTTTACAACTGGTGGTAATATAAAGAAGTGGGAGGATAATGAGATTTTAATAAGAACTATACCATATGATACAACAACCTTACTAGGTGAAGAATCAGAGTGGCATGCTGACCTCGGGGTTTGTAAGACTAGTACAAAAGATGGAGATATAACTTTTGATCAATATATGGGTTCGGGTTACGAAGTGAAGGATGGTAATTGGGATAGGATCACTAGTTTATTTAATACATTATTGTCTCAACTATGGTTGGATGAAGAAAAGAAGACAACTCCACCACGTCATGGGGCACGTCTGTTGGGTAGACTTCAGTTTAAATTTCCGCATAAAGATTGTGCGTATTGGAAAAAGCTGTTGGTAGATGGGGAGGTAGATGTGCCAAAAGTCGCAATGAGTTTTGTGAAGACGATGGCTATATTGGATTTTTTATCAAGGAGGGATATTACATTGGTAAATCTATACGATAGCAAATTCAAACACAGTATTGTAAAGGGGGATTTACATGTGCAATTTCGCCATCCAGCGATGTTAATGGCTTATGAGAAGGTTACTGGCGTTGGGAGAACACACGTAAGTGCTTATGGTTATATTGACAAATGGCACGGAAACAAGAGATGGCCATTTAAATTTTCGGTTGCAATTGAAAAGCATTTGGAACATTTGTTTCAAATGTGTTTTTTGTTAAATGTATGGCGTAAGAGGGATTTTCGTGAAATATTCCAACGAAAAGTAGATGATCAATGGCGTAAAAAGTGTACATTGAGTTATACATTTTACAACAACTATCGTTTTAAAGATAGAGTGGGCGATTTCGAGCTTAGTGGGTGTCATGAAGATGGGAAAGGTGTGAATAGATTGAAATTGAAGAGCGAGGTAGAACAACAAACTACTTTTCGTTATTCGAAACAAATCGTGGAGTGTTTAGACAGATTATCTTTATTATCTCATTGGTTGGATTGGACGTCTACAGATCCTGTAAAGCAGTTTGAAATGACCAATCTTACTTTAGAGCAACTTCGCGCTGTATGTATAATGAGTCCGAAAGTTCTTCAGGCTCCTTTTATAACCTTTAATCGTTTGCGTTACAGTCAGCAGGATTTATCTAAAACTGATAAATTGGATTATATCGAGCATCTTGAACATGAATTAAAAAATGATCTCAAGGAGCTTTACTGTTTTCAGAAGGTATTGCATTATTATATTGAACATTTGGATTCGTTGAAGGCACAACATCCATCTTCTTACGATATATTATGCAATACGAAATATTTTGATACAAGATTAGATTCTGATCGAACTATATTAGATGTGAATCCTAACAAATTTCCATGTGAAAATTGGTTTGTTCCAATGTTAAGGGTGTACAATGCATTGTGCAGTATCTTTGTGCATGAAATGGCTCTATCGTGTATAGAGGAACAGGTGGGTATATTCAATCGTTATTTTCCACAAATTGATTATCCAATGGAATTAGAATATCAAACTGGTATACCAGCTTTTCAGATGTATAAAACTGTATACTTTGTATTTGGTATGTTGAGAGAATTGACCACTTATTATCAGGAAATGGTAAAGCATTTATCTAGTGTGAATACATTATCTTCTTCTGTTAAAGATCGCAAATTTCAGAGTTTGCAAACAATTTGGTACAGTTGTTGTGATATAGATGTGGGGTTGATGTGGTGTCCTTCGATATTGATGTGGTATAATATGTTACGTTTCAGTAGGGTATCCTTCACAGGATTGATTGATCCGCACACGAGTCGATATGACCATGGGCATAGTGAAAATTGTAGTGGGGAGAACAAACAATTGGATTTTTCAAAACCAATGAAAATGTCATTTACTGATCCAATTTCATATCGAGGATTCTCATATATACCTGCCAATCAGACTACGAATTTTCCTTTATCACTGTATTTGACGAGTTTAATTGATATAATACATATGAGTCAGGGCAAAGAAGGTACAAAAAAAATTTATCTTGATAATAGGAAACAAAAAAAGGATAGAGATTTGATTATCGCGATAAGTTACGAAAAAGCTTGTTTCTTTCTGGGGGATGCTAACTACAGTATAGAAATATTATTTGGATTTATAAAATCGTTAGTTCATTGTATGGATGCGACTGTGCGATATACACTCGATAAATATCATGTTGAAGGGGGGGGTAGTGTCGGAATTGAAGGTTCATTAGGCATAGGTCCACGTGCTTCCAATGATGACAATTGGAAACCACCACTTCAAAAGGTATTGGAGTTGATTAAAGTAGATAATATGGTTCGTCTTGGTGAGTGGATACTGAAAACGACAAAAGAAACATTGTTTAAAATGTCATCTTATGCTATTACAGTCTTGTTTGAAGAAATGTGGTCCTCTGAAAAACATCGCAACAAGTTTATTGGATTTATGGAGGTAATGGCTGACAGGTGGAAAGATTACACTAAATTCGAAAATTTGAGTAAATATCCTGAGAGATTTTCTACAACTATCAATGAGTTGATGAAAAGGATCAAACTATCCAATATAAAAAGATCTTTATTTCAAAAAATCCCCCATTTGCAGACCATCAACGAATTTAAATTTCTGGAAAGTAGAAGGATAGTTGTGAAGCATCACGCGTTGCACCGACAAAAAGGTATAATAAGCAATCAGATTTGCTCGCAAGGACCATATGGTATTTTAGTTGGCAAATTAAATGAAATGAATACACGTCACCGATTTTTATGCGGAAAATTGCTTAATGTTATAAATCCAGCTTACTCCGAAAAAGTTGATAGTTTAAAAGGTGGATTTTGTAATATATGTATGCAGGGAGTTGACCATATACATTGGTGGATGTGCGACAATTGTGGAGAAGGTATTACATGCAAAAAATGTGCGGCAAAAATGGCGAGCAAAGCTGAATGTCCTTATTGTAAGAAGCACAATGATTTTTTTTCTGATCGGCCAGAGACTACGGCTAAATCAGAAAATATAGATCGATACAATCCAACAACTAGCCTTGTTCGATATTGTAAAGAAGGTATCCGACCATATCATAAAAAAGAGACAACTGATACTTATGGTTTATATTTTTCTCAGTTGTTGTTAACATTCTATGCCATGTTCATTCCCTGTAAAAATGCAGATTTATTTGTTCGAAATTTGTATCGCTTTACAGATGGTTGCTATGGTAAAACGTTGGATGGTTTGCAACTAGGATATGGTCATATTATAAAAAAGATTTGCGAGACAACAAAAGGATGTACCATTCCAGATGTCAAACGCATCATACGTAATACTACAATGCATTTGCGAGAAGATGAAGCAGATCGTATCATTGATGTAAAGGGGATATGCAACAGCAAAATCTCGCTGATACCGTACAGCTTAGAGGATAAAAGGAAAGCTGAAGAGTATCCGAATATTTGGCCTAGAGCAGGGCATGTGTGGGCATTGAAAAAAGATACAGAACGTCAAATATTGATCCGTGATATGGAGGATTTCGAAGAAATTATTGACGCGGATAAGGGATTGTCTAAAGGATATCGTTTGTATCATCACGATGAATTGTTTTTTCCGTACAGAAAAATGATTTCTATTCGGTACGATTATACCGTGACATCTGAGTACGGCGACACTATAGGAGATCAAAAGTTTATTAACTTTCATCGTGATTGGAAAATAATATCTAGAATTGAAGGTGATAATACACTTGAGAGTCATGTGTGGAATCCTTTATTAACTAGGGATGAAAAAATATGTTTAAAACAATTCTTTAGACGCACTGTGTTAAATTGGGGAGAGGTGATTAAGATGTGCGAAGTGAATCGTTCAGAGGGTGATGTATTGGCAAAATCAATGCTTGAATATGGACCTAAAGCACCAAAAGACTACCCTATGTATAAGGATGTGGTGGGTGTTTATTGTCCAAAGCCTGATGAACAGTACAATACATTTAAACCAGTTGAACAAACCTGTTGGGAATTGCCATTATACAATATATTGAGACAAAAAGAAGCTTTCAGTGTTCATGCATGGGGGTCTTTAAGCTCTAATCTTTGTCCAATGTTCTTGCGTAATTTAACACGTGTATATAATGATTATACTGATTTTAAACAATTTCAAGATGATCATTATTTTATTTTCAGTGATTCACCATTGGTTGTATTAGAGGAATTTGTTCGCAAAAAGGATGGTTTGAAAACTAATGACAAAATTCGTTTTTATATAATGGGATCATATCGAGATATTAATTATAAAGAAAAAACTGTGTTGTTGGATGGCACTTTACGTGACATGGAAGCAGAGTTTTGCGTAAGCGATAGAAACAAAGTTATTTGTGACGAGGATATCACTTCTATAATAGCACAATATAAAACCATGTATTTCAAGGGAGAGTTTTATAAGACGGATTGGAGCGAAGCAGCGAAACTATGGCAGCGTCGTGGAAAATCATTTAAAAATCCTGTGTTAAAGGGAATGGTAAATCGTTTGAGAAAAAAGCAGCATTTTTTTTTCCTTCCACTTGGCTATACAGTGAATGATATGTTGTCTCCTAGATTCAACGAAAAGGTAACTTCGTTCAAGAAAAACGAGCTATTAAGAATCCACAAGCCAATAGGTTCTGAGGAAAAAGTTGTATGCGCATTGAATGATGTAGAAAAAATAGACGAAAGAGAGATAAACGTGAAAAAGTTGACTATGAAACAAGAGAAATCATATACTATTGAACATAGGACTACAATTTGTGTAGATGGTAAGATGATTGAGGATAGAAAAGCTATTGTATTAGAAAAGTCCGACTTGTTATGCATTGTTTATTATTCATTTAAACAAGATCCAACAAAACCAACGGTGGGTGATTATCTTCAAGATCGAATAATACTAGACAAATGCAATAATTTTCTAGTAAAACAATTTGTATCAATATATGAACCTTCGAAACATAATATAAAAATATGTAAAATCAAATGTGACCACATTCGAGAGAAGGAATACGGCATGGAAGTTGCTCCAGTTGGATTCATGTTGTTTGATCTAAGTTGGATATTTAATAAGTTGTTGAATGGATTTGAATATTTCCGAAATTCAGTCAAAATATATAAAGGGGATGAGGAATGGACGGAGCGGGATGTAGATTCATATTCGATGTTAAATGGGGACGAAATATGTGTTAAAGACGACAAAAGATTAGCTTCGGATGGCATAGTAGCGGATAGTTTTACATTTATAGAAAGGAAAATATATCAAACCCCATTGCTAATAATTGATCCAAAATGCATAAAGTCGAGAGTGAATTATAGTTTTATGCCGAAAAGTTTACGTAGAGATAGTGAAAAGCTTAATGATTTGATCGGTAAACAACTCGCTACTACAAGTACATCTGGTATGTTTGGACCTTTTTTATTTGCTCATCATGTTGTAAATGGGGGATTCGAAGAGCATGTTAAAGTAGGGTCTACAAAAGTTCCTATCAGTTCAAATTGCGCATGGAAAGACTTGTGTGGGGACCATTGCAATAACGAAGCAGAGATATTGCAACAGAACGCAAAACAAGCGTATAACAAATTTGATTGGTCTAACTTTCGTTTAACGGGAGTTGATATTGATATGGGATTTCGATATTTTTTAGCAGATAATCGACATAGGATAGATAAAGATTATTTTCAATTACATGATACGAGTAACTCCAAATCATATCCTGTGCTAGATAATATTATTGACTCTGTGAGAAAAACTGGTTGTCAACTAGATAGAGATTGGCATAGGTTGTGTGTTGCACCTCCCTTCGAAAAAGACAAATTATATATGAATGACATAGTAGTTGAGCTCCGAAGTAATAATTTAGATTTCCCGCGAGGTGATATTGTATTATTGTTGCGCATAACAATTGAGGATTTCTTGTTATATTTTCAAGAAAAAAACACGGTTACGGCGAGTATGATGATGGATATGGATGATGATGAAGATTTTCTATAAAAACCTTAAATTTTAATAAAAACTTTATTTTTTTAATACATGTACATTTTTTCTATAAAATATATAATCTATGGACTAAATACATATATATACATATATACATAAGAAAATGTATATAAAATTATAAACAAAACGAATATTATTAAAAATAATACTTCCAAACATAAATAAAACAAAAAGAAAACGTTTTCAATTGCCAACCGCTGTTTAAAAAAGAAAAAATAAAAAAATAAAATGGATATTAAAAATTACAGAGATAGAGAAAAATCTAGCAATTACGCGGACGAATACAGACATAATAACAATATGTTGTCACTAGATGCGCGAAGATCATTAACCGAACAACATATGAGACGTGTATACTTAGACCATGCATCAATAATCGATATATTTTTTATGGATGTCGAAGATGGGGTACCATCAATTGCATTGGGAAAAGAAGTTACATTATGCGCTACAATATATTATCAAGTACCCGATCAACTAATAACAAGTAAAAGCAGAACTAGCGAACATCGCATTACTCTAGACATAGATCGTGTGCATTTGGATGCAATTGGAAGCCACTACAATAATGAAGTTATTCCATATTACACCAAAAAAAATGAAGGAAGAAAAAAAAAACATATTGTTAGCATTCATGGTTTTCTCCATGGAAGCAATAATCAGGAAAATGAACTGATGCCACATGTCAATGCATTTATGTGGCATTTACAAGATCAACTAGCTCATGTTGAATCTGAGGTTCGTAGGATGGCCGAACATCTTGAAAAATATGACAGGGGTGACAAAGACAGCGCGACGACAGGAAAATACGATGAATCTCTTGCACCTGTCTTGACGTCCATTAAAGAAAGCAATGTTTGTATTTCTATTGCACTGACGGATGCAGAGAAGAAATATTTTAACAGGGGTTATCTTTATCTTAAAGGGTTGGATAAAAGTGGTGTAAAAGCTGGATACGACAGTCCTGTGTGTGCTAATTTACTCGGATATGCTCAGCGAAGACGTCTACAACTGTGGTTATATGAAGAAATGTATAACACAGAACCAATGGATCCACAATATTGGGTACGTTTGGATCGTCGTATATTTAATACAGTAGATCCAGTTGCCCATAATCCTATGAAAATGTCATTGCCAAGATTGATGTTGCATTATTATGGTCCTGAGGAGTTGGGGGGGAAAGAATTGGTAACCGTAGATGACATGAAAGTGAATCGAGATACGTTTGAGAAGTTTGTCAGTGTTCTAAAAACGCAATGTTTTACGATGAAATATCATAAAAAAAAAATTGAATTTAGAGAGGAAGTGAAACCAATGAAAAAATCAAAATCTGCACCGAAACTAACCTATTATGAACGAAATAAAGAGAAGGTGTTACAAAAACAAAAAGAAAAAAGGGCGGAAGAAAAAAAAAGCAAACCACCGAAAATTTTAAAACCATCCTATTATTCTCGAAATAAAGTAAAAGTGTTACAACAACAAAGAGAGAGAAGGGAGAGGATTAGATCAATGAAACTATCAACGGTACGACATTTACATCAAAAAGGACCACTGAAACAATCACCACCAAAAAGAAAAGTTTTTTCTTGTCAACCAATTGAAGTGGTAGAAGGGGAAAAAGTTGTTGTGAATCTCAATGATCATTTAAAACATGCTGTGGTCAGAAAAAATGATCCGATTAAGTTACAAGTTCAAATTGATGGTGATTACGAAAACTGGTATAATTATTCTTGTTTGATAAAGGCATCGGCATTTGATGATTTTTCACCTACACAATCCAATAAAAAAAGCAAACTCAATAAAAACATTAGACAAGGTTATGGTATAAATGTCATCAATGAACCAACACAAAATAACACTAATATTGCTAAGAAGGAAGCAGCCGACAAACGGTCTAATGAAGATCGTGCAAAAAAATGGCAACAGGAACTTGAAGAGAGAGCTGCAAAAATGAAATCCGTGTCACCAGAATTTCCGTCAATACCAACAGAAAAACCAGCAGGTGATAAAACAAATCCAGTCAATCTCTCTGATACAGAGGATGAAGAAGAAGAGTTTCAGGATGAAGCGATAGTGAGGAGTGTCAGTATCAGAACACAGGAAGGAGCTGCTACTTTAACGGGTTTCAATGGTGGGGTTGATTTATAAAAAAAATATAATTTTTACCTTAAATTTATGTATTTTTACCTTAAATTTATGTATTTTTACTTTGACACATTTTTTCTATAAAATATTTATTTATGGACTAAAAGACACACATATATATATATATACAAGAAATGTAATAAAAAATAATCAAAACATAAAAAAAATATATATTTTTATGCAAATAGGTTTTTATATTTACCAAATAAGTTATAAAAACCAACCACTGTTAAAAAATGGGTAAAAGAAGCATTATTACAACAGTATTAAATAATTTAGAGTATATTAAAAACAGGGTTAGTCCTAATTCTGACTCTATAAAAAAGAAGAGAAAAACAACGGATGACAATTGGCACATGCTAATGATGCCTGATGGTGGTATCTATACTGGAAATGTAAAGGGTGAAAAACGCCATGGAACAGGGTCACACCAGTATAAAGATGGCACATTTTATACTGGTGAATGGGTAGACGATGAACCACATGGGCAAGGTGAAAGTTATGCTTCAGCGGAGAAAATAACAAAAACTGGATTGTTTGAACATGGTGAATTTATCTATGGGGTAGTTGTATTGAGCACTGGTAAATATGAAGGTCGCATAAAGAACGGTAAATTTCATGGTGATGGACGTTTAGAAACAGACGATCTTGTATACGAAGGTACTTTTGTTAATGGAAAATGCCATGGTGATGGCATATTGTGGACTGTTAAAAATGGGATGCGAACTAGATATGAAGGCGAGTTTCATGAGGGCAAACGTCATGGATATGGAATACATGAGGATGTAAAAGGTGTGTATGAGGGGAATTGGGAATATGGCAGAAGATGTGGTGGTACAATGACAGACCTAGATAATCAAACATGGGAAGTTGAATTTGATAAGTATGGTGATATTCTAGTGATGAGATTAGTAGATGAAGATACATATATCGCAGATACATTTGCTTCCATGAACCTTGATAGAAATCCTTCACCAGCAGATACAGCGGATCCTGAAGAGCCGCGTCCTTCATCAGCTGCCAATGGCAAAAGGATAGGCGAGGCGAGTCATCCAGGCCCAAAGTATCGCTTACGGTTTTGGGGCCGTCCATGTCTATCTAATCCTTCAGGGGATCAGTATGAAGTGGTGACGAGAAACGATATTATTGGGGATTCGAAGACTGCACGTCTCTTTTATGGTCCCCCCAGTGGATATAAAAGACGATATCTAATCGGAAAAACATATCAAGTGCATCCATCTATCCGAGGTAGACCACGACCAGTGAGAAGTAGATTTCATGGACAGCCTACAACGGAATATGAAGGTGCATGGGGCGAGTTGGTAGAGATTATTAAGCCTGCTCCTCGTGGTGAGAGTTTTAGCCATGGCAGCAATATTGGGGCTGGATTGGTACCTCGTGGCAGTGCGGTGAAAGAAGGCCAGCGTTTGAACAAGATTTGGAAGCCTTCAAAAAGAAAGAATTGGACACCTAAAAAGCGATTGAAGGGTTTTGAAAAGAGACGAGAGAAAGAACTGGGTGCTAAGGCAAATGATAAATATTTTGTTGACAAGTTAATAAAGAAAATTGTTAAGCGAGGAAAGATATTTTATGAAGTGAAGTGGCAAAACTATACCTGGAATTACAACACAATCGAGTCTCGTTCAATGCTTATGGAAGATGTACCAGAATTGGTGAAGGAATTTGAAGATAGATTTGATCTACATGATCGTGTGGTAGCTCTACAAAAAATGGGAACAGTCGCCAAAGGTGCAGTTGGAAGAATTGTTGGGATTTATCCCAACCGCATCTTAGGCTTAGACCATGATAAATTGAGAATCATATGGGATCATTTAGGCGAATGGGATGGGTTGTTTTATAATCATACTGCTGTTGTTAAAGCAATTGAAGCACGTCCTACTTCAGCTGCCAATGGCAAAAGGATAGGCGAGGCGAGTCATCCAGGCCCTCCAAAACTTTTTTTTCATGAAAAAGTTATTGAAAAAGAGGGTGAAGTACATCACTACATGGCATGTTGCAAAGGTGGCGGTGTGCCTGTAAATGTTGTTGTTTTGAAGGAGATAACAGAAGATGGAATGAATAGTGTAGGCAGTTTGAGAGGCTTGTGTCTAGATGAAAGTCATTTTGATGTTCCAGAGGTGATTAAAGATACTTATAACAGTCCAAATATGACCAACATGATTGATTTAAACGACGAGGGTATGGCACAGTTGGGAGAGGCAATATTGGTTTTTTTTGACGACAATGGTAACATATCGAAATTAGGAGTAGCTGCATGCGGTTTGTTTGATTATATAGAAAGGGAGACTGAAAAATGGTATTTAGCTGCATATTATTTTCGTGAGGAAGATGGATATAAAAGAATTGTGGCACGTTTCGACTATGATATAAAAAAGCAGCGATGGAAAAATGGAGAAGATAAGAAACGAAGTCGTGAGAACAGAGTGCAAAATAAAAAGAAAAGGGTTAAAACTAAACAGGTAAAATCTGTGCATGTCAGCTCTGGAAGGAGTGGTAATGGTCACAAGGATGTTCAACGTTTGGACGACAGTGCTTCTCATGGCAACGAACAAATGCCGAGAAGGAATCCTAAACGTAAGAATCGATCAGAGATAGATCATTATGATGAATCTAAACAAAAAAGGAATTACGATAACCTTGATGGTAACATTCCTTTGCCTTTACTTGAGCAAATGGAGAAAGAAACAATCAATGAATATGCAAATTCGAGTCCGAAAAAGAAAAAGAAAAAGGAAGAGAAGAAACGATCATCATTGGAGCTAGCTCAGGAGTTAAAAGATTTGGGTATTAAATTGATTGAAAATTATTTACCTGAGGAGCAGAATGAAAAGTACAAAATATTTCTTACGGAGCAGAGAGATAATAACAAGCATGTATTTTTTGCATCTGCTGGTTTTGGCAAGTTTTCATATCGAAAAAATGTACCAAAATGCATTTTCGTCGAAATGTACGATAGAGATGGAAATGTCAAGAAGGAAGGCGTTGGATATCGTGGTGTCTATGATTGGAAACAATCTTCTATGCATTACGATGGTCCTTATGTAAAAAATATTTACGAAGAGCCTGTCGCGGTTGATTTTTTAGAGAAAACGAGAGAAGATTTTGTTTCATTGTTAAACAGTTCTTATCTTATTTTTTATGAAAATGGGGAGTTTGAAGTTGTCCATTCAGATGGATCAAAAGAAAAGTGTAAAGGGGAATATATTGTCTTACATTCAGATAAAGATTATACTTTTCACAAAATTAACGGTGAGCCAGCAGGATTTGGTGTGTTTAATTCGTTGATGGAAGGAACGCCTAGAGTATTCCAATTTTCTAGAAAGGATAACAGTATAATACAAGAAATCCCATTGCCTGATAATTGTTTTATATGGGTTCCTGGAAGCGCAAATAAAGTTGTAAAGCATGGTTTGAAACAAGAAACCAAATGGAAAGGGTTTCGTGTGTCGAATGTGGTGAGGGCAATCGATCCAAAGGTAGTTGAAGTCAGGCCAGCTGAAAGGAAGGAGATCGTTTATAATGGCGGTGGAATACCTGAAGCCTATCAAGTTCCATCGGTGGCATATGAGCTGCATGATCATTATAAAAATACAGACGGGTGGGTGCATGGGAAAGATCTTGTGGAAGAGGAGGATGCAACTTATCGTTTTCATGCACGAATGGCGAAGTTTGTCAGTGGAGGAGAAGAAGGGAAAATGCGATATTTGTTGTTAAAAACTAAACGAGGACTGGATTATGTAAAGGATAACAAATCTTATCTGTATGTTTATAGACTGAGTTCAGTGAAATTTGCCGCAGCTAAGAGTGAGAAAGATATGAACGAGGTGTTTGCATGGATAAGAGCGAAGGACAGCGTAAGCAGTGACAATTTGTTGAGAAGGTTTGCTAAGAATAACAAATGTCGTAATTTTGAAGAATATTGTCGTAAGAAAATGGAACAATTTAAAGTAAAACAATCTGTAGAAGAAGGCAATCGGGCAATTGGATTCAAATGTAGTTCAAAACCTCCTTATTTTTTGTTGTCTAATTTTTATGGTGGTTCAGAGTTTGATTACCAGAAAAGAACAACATCAAATATTAAAACGAAACAATTATATGATCGTTTAAAAAAGATGGACATGACATACGAGCAATTTAAAGAATTTAGGATAAAATTGAGTGGTGTTTCAAAAAAAGAAGCGGACAAGATACGACAACGCTCTAAATCTAGGGATCCATATCACAAAACCGTTCGTTTTGTGAACCCAGCACATGAAATTTTCGCACGTGGGTTATTAGCTAAATTAATTAAAGGAGCTCATAAAGATTCAAAAGTTGCGGAAAAAAAGCGCAAAATTATTTACGAAAGTTTCGGTGTGATCATGAAACCAACTGATATTTATCAAAATGTTGAAGAAAAAATAAGAAAAGAATGGATGCTAGAAGCACTGGAAGAAAAATTTACAAAGCCTTATTTTCGTGATATTTTATTGGGTACAGGGGACAATATTTTATACGAACAAACGGAGCGATTTGGTAGAAATGAATGGCAAGGCAAAAAGAAAAAAAATGGATCCATGGAAAAGGTAGGGTGGTTGGGAGAGCTGTTGATGATATTGCGGAAGAAGGGCAGAGGGAGTCAAGATGAAATGAATTCAAAAGAAGCACATTATGGTGAATGTGCTAAGGAGCATTATGGTAACGGTCGATTTAAAGGAAAAAAAATACAAGGAAGGGAAATAAAAAGAAAAAAAAGAAGAATAAGGGTAATGGCACAGCGAGAATCTGGTAATCCTTTTTGCCTTGTATTAGCTCTTACCATTATTGGAGTTATATTTGCAGCCCTGATGACCACTATAGTATCATATGTTGGAAGACTGTCCAATGCTGCCAATGGAATTCGGTTCGGCGAGGCGAGTCATCCTGGACCTGTTGATAAGGAGTTATTTAAGTATTGGAAAGAGGAGCAGATAGATAATATTCCTACTCGAAATGATCCAACTCGCACTGTAAATCATTGGAGTGAGTTCGAGAAACAAAGAGTTGTTTATGTAATGAATAAAACAAAAACATTGCCTCTTATTTTAATAGCAATATTTGTTTGTACGGAAAAAGAACACAAAGCAGCTAAAAGAGATAAAAGATTACCAAAACCATCGAGAACTATGTTTCAAGTTAGGGATCATTTGTATAGGAGTATTGAGCGAACTGGGAGAAAGAGTCCTTATTACAAGTGTTATTATTGTACTTGTAGAGAAAAAAAAGATATAAAGGTAATTTCAAAATATCAAAACATTCGGTCATTGAAAAATATAGCAAGTGGTGATGCAAGGAGCAGGGGAAAATTTAGAATTAAAAAGAAAAAAAAAGAAGTAATAAAAAAGAAAAAAGAAATAAAAAAGAAAATGTCATGGAAATATACTCATAACTATACTGCACGAACATTCAGTAATGGATTCGTTAGTTGTATGACATGTGATGGTATATTTTTAAATCGAGATTCATTTGAAAAGCATGTGGTTAAATTTCATACATTGGGGTTTAGGTGTGGTATATGTAGAGGGTTATTTAAATCAAAAGCAGAGTTTGTCAAGCACGAAACTAATCATGCGAAACCATCATATTGTGTATTATGCGATAGCAGTTTTACGGATAAGGAAAATTATACTATCCATAAAAATTATTTTCATACAGGGTTTGAACAAGCGCCTGATGAATTATTTGGCAAAGATGTTGGTTTAAAATTTTTATATAGCATATAATTAAATATATTAATTTTCAGTCATTTTCCTTAAATTATTTTAAGTATTTTTGTCACTTCACCTGAGTAAATGAATTACACCCCCCTATTTTTTTTCAACTTATCCATTGTTGTAAGGATATACCCAACGACATTGTATTTTTTGAAAAAAAATAGGGGGGTGTAATTCATTTACTCAGGTGAAGTGACAAAAATACTTAAAATAATTTAAGGAAAATGACACGGATAAATTAATAAATTATTTCAATGTATATAATACGTTATACCTTCATTAATAAAAGAGTAAATGTTTTTTTATGATACACCTGACGACGATGAAGAATACGAATATACAGAACCTGGCTTTTTCCATTATTTTGCTACCGCATGTCAAACCTTTCTTATTATGGCTGTGATTATAATAGGCGTCGGAGCTCTATTTGCCTAATTACATACAATAAATATAACTATAGTGTCTACAATTATAAAGATGCCGAAAACTCAAGTAAAAATAGTAGGTCGGTGTGCAAAGAAGAAACAAACAAGTGATACCGATTTTTACGAATGGTTGGAATTAAGTACAAGAATGGAACAAGTACAACTACATAAAGTATGGAGTAACCCTATTTTGTTATACAGAGAGTGTACAAAAGAAACCCCTGTATATGGAATCAAAAAATGGAATGCGGTTCGAAATATTTTTGATGAAATTGTAAAGTATGAAATGAGTAGAAGAGGTAAAAAAAAGAAACAAGTTAAAAAAAAGAATGGTAAAAATTAAATATTGTCTATGCATCATAGTGTTATTAACTATTTACTATTATTATTATTCTATTAAATTAGTTCAAAAACTCGAAACGAAATATACAAACTCTCAACATGTTATTCTAGCTTCGTGGTATTTAACGCAACCAGATGCGCAATGGAAAGAGCCCACTCATGTCATTCCTTCAAAAACCTATGCTTACATGCAGAATTTTTACGAAACAGTGAAATTCTTAGAATTACATGTATTTATTTTTCATGATAGTTTATCAGATTCATTTGTGAGAATGTATGAAACAGATCGAATTATTTTTTTGAGAACGGAAGGACCTCCAGATCATATAAGTCCACAAGATTGGAGATTTTTCATGTACAAACGTTTTTTAAAAAAGAGAGAGTTCGAAACCATCATATTTGCAGATATAAGCGATACGTTTTTTTTTCACGATCCATTTTATTACATAAAAAATCATCATAAACAATTATTCATTACTAGAGATGTTGGCACTCTAAGCAATAACCTGTGGATGCGTACAAAATTCAAATACTGTTACAATATGACGAAGTTGAAGAATTTACCAGTGTATAATGATGGTGTTTGGGGTGGAAAAAGCCCTGTTGTGTATGAATTTTTAGATTGTTTTGTGAAAATATTAAGGAAGAAAAAACCATACGAAAATTGTAATATGATGGCGATGAATATATGTGCACACCAAACACAGTTTCAAATACACATGGAAGATCCTACATCTATATCCAATCCGTATTTAAAACAGTGTGATAATTCTTATTATCCAATTATTCATAACAAATGTATCAAATTAGACCCAACAGGCAGATGGAATGACAAATGTATATCTGTTGTGCATTCAGAAATAAGATTAGAGGATTGTTTATAAAATGTATATAATATATTATTATCTATCATATTATTATGCCAATACAACAACCTTATTCAGGATTTGCCTCATTAAAAAAATGGCAAATATTAGTATACAAGGATAATTATACAACTACCTATGGAATAATAGTAGCTAAAATTGAAATATACAAAAGGATCCGAGTATACGAGATGGATTCGTTGTTTAATATGTTTAATTGGAAAAATTATTTTGAACATGAAATAAAAGAAAATATGACTGTAATAGATCCAAATTTCATAGAAGATGCTAAATTGAATGAAATATATGAATCACTCAAAGAATTGATTGAAAAGATAAAGGAGGAAAATAATATACGAGTCGAAGATTTTGGTGGTAATCTTGATTCAGATTCAGATTCAGAGGAAGATAACTACAAACCTTTTTCTGACGAAGGTCGTAAATTATTTAAATTATTACCTAGAATTTTTGAACTGTTCTTAGATCGATTGAATGATCAAGTTTGGGTCGAGCAAACGGAAAAATACAGTACGAGTTTGACCAAACCAGAGATAAAAATAGGGATGGAAGAAGAAGAGATTTTGACAAAACCAGAGGTTGAAGAAGAGATTTTGTTGAAAGAAGAAGACGAACTGAAACCAGATATGTATTTGCTTTTCAATTTACAACTGTTAAATACAGGTAAATATGCAATAAAACACAAGGATGATCCTAAAGACATAAGTAATGGTGTATATAATTTATTTTTAGATAATGGCACGGTGTTGAAGAATCAAATTTACCATTTGTCTGCAAAACCTGATACAGTTCCTGTTCGAAGTGTAGCAGGTATAGAATACTCAATTGATAATAAGGATAATTACGACGAATTAAAAAAGAATGAAAAAGAAAATAGTGGAAATATGCTATTAGTTGAGAACAAGTTTAGTATGTTGAAACATCAGATACCTGATATTGTAGAAAACCAATCGAAAGCATGGGATTCTGCTTCGGATTCAGACGATGAAAAAGCATGGGATTCTGCTTCGGATTCAGACGATGAAAAAGCATGGGATTCTGCTTCGGATTCAGATGAAGAAGACCAGTTGGCACCGAAGTGGGATAGTGATCAAGACTTGAATATTTCTTATACAGATTTTATTAATAAACTCCACACTCCTGGTGAAAGTTTTTACATGCCCGTCATTACCGTAGACAATAAAAAAAGACAAGAAGACAGCGAAAAAAAATTTTATCCATATGTAAACCCTTATAAATTGTCAGCAAAGATCAAGGACAGATTCAGGGAAGAAGTTGCAACAAAATACAGTACACCTGTTAGAGCGGGTTACGTAGTGAAGGACTACCACTGGCCCGAATATATGGATGCATATCGTAAATGGAAAGATACAGGTGATCAGAGAGATGAAATGGAACAATTTAATATTGTATACAATGATGACAATATGAATTATTTCAACTATCCATATATCCCGACAGAAGATTTAGGCAATATACCACGTCAGGATCCTCAGTTTATGGAATCGGAATCAAAAAATGATTTTTTCCCGTTCGGTGCAACAATTAAACTTGTACTTATAAATAATGGCATTTTTGAATATGATATTTAAGGTTTTTTTAAATGACACATTTTTTCTATTTTTTATAAATATATATATTAAATATAAAATATATACACAATATACAAAAATATATACAAAATATATATATAAAAACATAAATATAAACTCTTATAATCGTTTTCAAATACCAATCACTGTAAAATCATGATGGATTATTGGTGTAAAGCATCTATAAAATCCACGGTAGTGGTTCCTCGTAGCCATAAAACTGTCAGAGGTGATTCTGGTAGTAATAAACCAAATTGGGTCAAGTGGGGTGGTAACTCCGACTTAGAGAAACAGCTAGCAGCGGATGCCCAAATTATCAATTATACAATGAAACCAAATCCAAATTCAAAAGGTAATGAGGCAGTGCCTATCGATGGCTCTATTCTTTGTGTAGCTGTATTTTGGGATAGTTTGACGGTACATGGCAATGGATCTACCAAAAAAAAATACCCGAAGGAAGGGTACCTCTCGAAAGGGGAAATTATTCCTCCACATTTTACGTTGGATAAATTGGATGAAGCTCTTAAATTTCTAGACGACGAAGGGTATATGGTCATGGATTTTAATATCAAACCAGATGAATGGGTGCATCAAGTGAACCTTTTTCGTGAGTATATGCAAGAAGTAAATATTGATGCAATTGATATAGATTTTCCTACACGTCCTAGATTGGAAAAGATTAAGACACAACATTTACCTTCATTCAAAGATAAAGGATTGGCACAATACTATGGCTCCGCGCATTCTAGATTTATGGATGCTGCAAGGAATATGGAATGTTTGCAACGTGTTTATCGCGAAATATTTAAATTTCCAACTGGTTATAAAAGTGTTCAATCATGTGTCATTTTTCGAAGTGCTATGGCTCGATTAGGTGCCATGGTAAGCTATATCCCGAATTGGATGGTCACGAAAGAGATGAAAGATATATTGGCAGATGGTAGAATACACGGTCATTCATTTACGCATGATAATGATCATATCAACAAAGTCGCTGTTCCAAAGGGAATCCGACCATCTCCTGACCCAACGAAAAAAGCAATTTGTGCAAAGAGTCAAAAAGATCCAGTCTTGTACATGCATCGCTTTGTATCGTTAGTCGAAATGGATTGGGGGATGCCTTCTTTTGATTGTGTATCTGCTTCGGTGAAAGGTTCAACGAATACCAACTGGTTGCATCAAGATCTTGATTATCACACGTTACTTATGCGCATTCGCATGTTGACTAAACATCAACGCATGAGCTTAACCAGTGAACCACAGGCAAAACGAAAAAAAATCAGTCATGATAATAACGGTAACATTCCTTTGCCTTTACTTGAGCAAATGGAGAAAGAAACAATCAATGAGGAACCGTTTGATCCATTTTCAGGTCGTGAAGTTATTTTAGAATCTGAATTATCTTCTGTATCTTCTGACGAAGAAGAAGAAGAATTTACCGAAGAAGACTCCTATAATTTGATTCCGCTAGAGGAAAGGTTGACTTCCAATATGAGCAATTGGTCATACAGTACCGTTTGCCCTGGTGACGAAGATGAAATGTGTGGATGGTGGAGAGCAATTGATGTTGAGAAACTCAAGATCTTCGGTCACCATGACCTTGATGCGGATGTGATGGATAGAATAATGGAGCAAAGGTATTCAACTTACTGGGGATGGGGTGCCTATAAGGATGAAACGAAAAAATTATCATGGGTCAAAATTTCGAAAGACGAAGATATATGGTGTGTGATTGAGAAATATGATCCAACATTTGAATAAAAACAAACAATATGAGTAAATATAGTGCCTCAAAAGAAGAACAAACAAATTTAACGTGGGATGCATTCCTTGAATCGATATCAGGTTCAGACAAAAAAAATTTATGGAGAGATAAAAAAAAAGAAAATAAATCAAGGGTAGTATTTGTTGTGATTGGTAAATTTGTTAACGTATTTCACAACGATGCTACACTATTTCGATCTAGATACGGCTTCTGTACCATGGGAGGGGATATGGTGCATACAGGGTTCGTTTTGGATGAGTTGGATAAATGGAAAACAAAATTAGACAATGATCAATATACTTATTGTGTTATATAAAAAATTAATCTAAAAATAATACAAAATCGTCATTGCTAAGATCAGGTAGAACCTTTTTTAGTTCGTAATTATCAATTTGTTCTTTTAATATTTCATTTTCGTCTAGCAATCGATTCATTTTACACTTCATTTCCATTACAATAGTTTCTAAGCCCGCGATGTATCTTTTTTTTCTTTTTCGGTGGTTGTCCGCACTTTTTCGGTTTCTTTTTTTTCTCCTCAAAGTTTTATCTATCTCCATTTCTTCCGTAAATCCAACTGCTGGCACGTGTAACATTATTTTCTGATCTTCCTCTACAAATTTTTCAAAACTTAGATTGTCTGTCTGTAACAATTTGTTTATAGACACTTTATCATTCATTTTTATTGATTTTATAATAATATTATATTTTAGTATTATTTTCAACCAATCAACAAACATCTTGTTTATTTCATTTGTGATAGGGTTTAAATTAGGGTTTGTATAAATGTCACATTTTTTCTATAATTTATAAATGTATATATTTTATATATATTAAATGTAAAAACATATCAATATAGATAAAATATATACCAACTAAAACATAAAACATATATATACCAATTCTAACAAGGCCGATAACGTACAAAAACATCCTAGAGATAGTTTTCGGTATCCAAGCAATGTTAAAAATGACAACTAATAATAAAACTGTAGAAGAAAAAAAACCAGATTTAAAAATTGATACTGTGGAATTACGGACAAAAAAAATAACAAATATAATGAGGAAGATAGAATCGTTCAATATTATGTTGATGAAAAAGCCTTATCTTGATTGGATCATGCATGTTCCGATGGGAATGGAATATTTAGACTCCGTTTGTAATAGTCTTAATTGTTATAATATATATAACATTGGGCATATTGCTGAAGAAATATTTCCAGAAGAGTCGTTTGCAATTCAGGCGTCGGTTGATTTTCTTGATACCTATGCAATACCTGACGATAACTCTGCGTTTTGTGTTACGGACGATACAATCAAAGCAGCTGCTCAAGCGTCATGGACTGCCTATAACGGTGTGTCAAGTGTGTCTACATCCGTATTAGATTACAAAAGTTCAAGTTCATCTCCAAACATTGATTCATATTTTGAATCCCCTATTTCGGTAACACCAATACCCCAACGCTTCCCTCTGGTTGTCAAACCATTGACAAATAAGCTGTGTTTGAGGGATGTTGATGAAGAATTCTCTCAAGAATTATTTAAAAAGGTATTTGACGAAGATATAGATATAAATGTGATAGATGTCATTGGTGATGGAGATTGTGGATTCAGTTGTTGGTGTCTTTATTTAGAAGATACACAACCACTTCAACCGAATAGAACACCACATGAATTGCGAAATATTCTAAAACGGTTGCCTGATAATCATAAGGGAAGATCAACATCAGAAATTCAAAGTTGCAAAAAGCGACAGAAATTGCATAAAAGCCATGTTGATGCGTGGATGAATGGCACCGATCTTTCTATATTGTGTGATCATTTTAAGCGTGTTGCTTATGTTTATGAAAAAAAGGCCGATGAAAAGGATAGTTTTACAATTGTAGACCCAAAAGATTTGGCCGAGAAAGAGGGTTACAATAAAGCAGAAAGTTTATTTTTATTGAATTTAGGTGGGATGCATTTTCAATATATAAAAAATCCATTCGCAAGCTATAGTGAACCAAAAAAGGACGAAAAGGTTAAAGAATTACAAATACCTGTACCTGTTGCTGCATCTCTTCCTCGAATAGGAGATCTCATAATGTTTGGGACTAAAGATTTCGAAGCTGGTGGATGTATGCATGGAGTGATCGAGGAGTTTGATTATGAAACGTTGAAGTATCAATTTATATCCGTCAATTTAAATCAAATTGTACCACAAATTATTGATGGCATAATAGTTCTCCCTGATGGTAAAAATGGAATGGGAATAGGAAAACGGATTCAGGCTGATTGGAATAAAACTCCATGCATGATCGTGCCATCTGCTGTAATGGGAAACAAGGTTCAAGATAACGATATTATAAAATATATTACGAATGCAATACTTTACGGTAGAATTATGAGTATATAATGTTATTAACCATTTAATACAAAAGAATATGTTAGGGGAAGACGGCGCAATGGTCCTCCTATTGTTATTGGAAGGTGTTGTAATATATTTGGTCGTTATAATAACATATGATAATTATTAATAGCTCATTTTATCATAATTTTTATACTTAATAGTTGTAACGCTAGATATCGGTGCAATTAAATTAAACAATTCTTCTGGATGGATAACTGTATTTCTTTTAACTAATATTTCACCATGCACCAAAGCTTTGCAAACTAATTCGCTACAGAAATATCTCGGTTTGAATCCGAAGTATGTACACCAGTTTCCACTTATTCTCAGTCCAATTCCCATCCCAAAAAAACCCAAATGATTGAATCGACATTCGCGTTGCATCATGCACCAACTTTTTATTTTGCTATATGCTTTGTCGTTACAATGGATAGATCTAAAAGACCAAACCCTCGAGAAACTCTTTTTGTGCCAGTGTACCTTTTTTCCAAAACATATAGAGCATGAATACCCATCTATGGCTGTGTCTCTGAACCATATTTCTACATGAACATTTGGAGCTTTTTTGCCATTTCTCATCCTATTACAATTGGGTGCAACTATAGAAGCAGCGGCTTTATTCAGCCAATTATCTTCCAGCGCTTCGCTGGTTATGTCCAAAAAAGCCAACACTATCTCCTTCATTTATTCATTGATACAGGTATGTATATATGGATGTAAGAAATAAAGAAAGCTATTATCCATGTCAGATAGGAATTTTCTCTTTAAAAATAACCCATTTATTGGTTTATTTCAATATAGTAAAACATTTAATAGCAATTGTGTGAGCAGTGACCATTTGCCTAAAAATAATCCATACATAGGAAATTTTACACATGATTTTTCATTAATAAGTAAGGAATCATTTAGCCCCACGATGACATTAGATAAATTAATGATATATTATAAAACTCTACACACAAAATATATAGTTACTAGGACCACAAGCACTCAAACAACTGAAACTGGCGATAGTTTTATTGTGTTAAATCTGTCGAAAATCGAGGAAAAACCGCATGTAAAATAGCGCATGCTTGATCGAGGATAACCCGTTCTTCCTTTGTTAAATCCTGTATTTTTTTAGTCAAGTTGATTGGTACATTCGTCGTTTTATTCAATGCGATATATGTAGAATATTCGTTGAATGTATTGCGCAACTGTTTTTTTACCCAGCCTGGAAACCGTTCAAATCGTTTCTTTTTGTTCTGGAAAATACCTATGTCAAAATATTTGAGAAAGCAGGATGCTATGTATGTATCATCGCGTTGATCAATAGAAACTTTTTTCCATCTTTTGTGTAAAGTATGAGGGACATATGGTAAAAATAAAGATTGTCCATGCGCATTGAATAAATATCTATTACTGATACTTGTATGTTTATTTTTGTCGAAACATTTTTCCCAATATTTATCTACTAGCAGATGTGGTTCTTTTGAATCCCATTTCCATAACACATGAAAATAGTGATTTTCCCTATTTTTTAAGATAAATACATGTTCCTCGTTTATTATTTCATCTTTTTTAAGAAATTTGGCTGGCCATAGAATACAACATTCAGCAAATGGACCATCTTTAAACGTATAATTAAAAAGTTTGAAATTGTTACTGATTGGTAAAGGATAATTCATTTTGAGCACTATAACACTTTCTCACACTTTATATTTCCTACTATATATTGTTTAATTCCGTTCAGTAACTAATATGTATGCGTCACTATTGATATTCATATTGATATTTCCAGTGTATGCGGACTTTGGTTGTGTCCAACTCGATTATCTCTATATGACGAATGATTGCTGTGCGAGTTTAGGGAACGAGGTTCCTTGTCTAAATTCTATACCGAAGCTAAATTTCGATGAGTTGGTTACCGAAGTCCAGTCTACACTGGATGATATAAAGACTAATTTTATGCCGTACATACCAAAAATAGTCAATAAAAATTTAACAACATTTTGTCATAACGATGTCCCAATCATAGGAGGTGTTCATTATAATCAACATGGTGAAAAAGCATGGTTTAATACCCCTGATTTATATTGTCCAGGAAATGAAAACCGATTAGTCATCATTCCGCAATATCACATTACAAACTGTTATTTTGAAGTGGAACACAACGGCGTCAAATACACTGCTAAAATTCCATACAATCCTGATATGAGCATAGAATCTTACCATAAAGGTACACAAAGTAAGTCGATAGAAGGATTTTGCCATTATGACGGTACTTGGACAACAACTTCTGTCATGAAAATTAGCGATATTAATTTCCTTGTTCAATACCACAATGGAATAATTTATCGAACAGAGGACACAAATAATCATGAATTAAAATATCCATGTACTAGCGAGTTGGAAAAGATTATAGGAGACAATCATAACAGAGAAGTATCGTTACCATTATGCACAGAGTTTCAATACTTGAACGAGGTTGATTGCAATACAAATGTTGCTGAGGGAGCATGGGATCATAGTTTACCTGTAAAAATGCTTTCAGAATGGCACACAATAGATCTGCACAAAGAACCGCATTTAGGAGGTCTGTATTTTACGAGAGAGAGTGGCAGTAGTTACCTACGTTTTTGTTTGACAACAGAGTATGACAACCCAGATACATACTTAAATGGTTTTAACTATGGATTTGATAATTCGCAAGATGGTCATAAAATAAATATTGAAAGATAGTTTATTAACCTCTTTTATTTGTAAGTTTCATATCTATCTGATCTAAAATTGGTTTCAAGTGATTAGGTGTAATTTTTTCTGGTATAATGTCTTTCGCATATCCAACATTCTTTAACATGTAGCAAATAAATTCAGAACAAAAATATTTCGATGGTAATGCTGGTTGAATTGGTCTGTTAATAAACACCTCTGGCAAAAAATAAGTAAACGCTTTATACGAGTCGTATGCTTTTTCTAACTCCTGTATAGAGAAGGCTAGACAATGACGCAATTCCTGATCGTCAAAATTCAAGGTTGTTGAAGTTGTATATTCTGGATTTGGTAATCTATTAAAAACGTAGTCATCATGCGATGTCAACATTCGAACACTCAATTGACTTCCCCAAATGGTATAGAAACACAATGAAATAAATGCATGATCGTCTATGTCGGTACTGTAAGAATCAATTCTAGCCCATATATTTTTCGCTCTTGTGCTTATTGTGCCGTAAGATTTATCGAAACTTAATAAATTGTCTTTCCATTCTTGTTTGGTAAAGGTAAACACGCATTCGGCATGACAATACGGTCCGCCAGTGACGACCGCTACGATTTTGTTAAACGTTGTATCAAAAACTGATTTTGCGGACCATAAGATAATAGATAACATTCATACGATGCACTTGTTACTTAATTAATTGTAATATATACAATAGATTTATTCTGTAATAAACCATGACAAAATTTTTGTTGGTATTTTTGTTATTTTGTTCAGTAAATGCTTTTCCGAAGTTATTTCATAACTGTCAAAATTGTTATGCAGTGTCGTCGTACGAAATAATAAAATACTGGAAACCATCTTTAAACGTTACAATTAAAGAGTTGATGGAATTAACACATCAAGGGTGTTCTGGCGGAGATGCGAACAAGATATTAAATAAATTTTTTGAAGGTAGTAAAAAACACAGAGGTAGTTTATACAAGGTGATAGACTTGTTAAAAAAAAAAGGTCCTTTAATAATAGATTTAAACCCTCAACATTTAGTGACCGCGTGGAAAGCCGCTGAAAATGGGGTTTTAATACACGACAGTGCAACTGGGGAGGAAAAAATTATAAACGAAAAAAATCACCCAATGCAATTTAAATATATAACATATCCTATAATCTAGATTTGATATGGCTTCTCCAGCTTCGTTTTAAACACCGCCTTTGTCTCCAATTTTTTACAACATTTGACACAGCGCAAAATGGTTGATCCAAAGTTATTTCGTGTGCAAAATCGTAATCCAGTCTCCTTACAAACTCCTTCCTCCTTTTTTTTTTCTTGCGTATATATGTTCTACAAAAAGGACACGGGAAATTATAAGCATAGTGATGTATCATATTTTTATGACAGTCTATGCACCAATAATGACAACATTGTTTTGACTCATACATATGCTCGACTGTACTAAAACAAATGTCACAATCCATTATTATTTCCAAAATAAACAAGATATATGAAAAAAAATAAATAAATCGACGGTAAAAACATATAATGTTCGAGTATGAAATATTATATAGTGACTCGAAACAAAACCCAAAAATAATTGAACAGCTCTATGACAATGTAGGGTTACAAGATGTACTTCGTAATCAAGGACTCGTATTTGAACAAAATCAAATTAAACAAGAACAAAATTTATATCAAAATTGTTTTAAACGTAAACATCTACCATACTATAATTTTGTAGAATGCCCAACATATATTTCTACACATGATATAGAAAAAGATATGATAATATGCATACTAGATATCCCATATTACATGCCGTTGAGAATTGAAATTTTTATTGATAAAGTATTTGAACATCCATTCATAAACAAAATGATGGAAGAATCCAAAGAGAATGGAATCAACATCAAACAGTTTCTAAAGGGATTTTTAGAAATAAAAGCTGTGAAGAAAAAAATGATTGAATGGGTAAATGCTTTTTTTTACTATACGAAAGTATTCACAACATTTCCTGATGATATCACATATGACTTAGACAGATTAAAAATTTACATTGAAATGTACTACGAAGTAATATCGAATAAGAAGACAAATGACTTAAAAAAATACAGTTGTCCATTGATTAAAAAATGTAATACAGAAATTCAATACAATATGTTAGATAGAAAACAACAGAATTGGGAAGTAAATACAACGGAAGTCACTGTGCACTTCAAATACAAACAATATTCATCTACATTTATTATTTTAGTTTCCACTTGTGATATTACAAAAGGTGATCGTTTGTTTCATGAAATTACTCTTGTAAAAGAAGACAAAATAATAACCAAACTATTGTCGAATTGGCCATTTGTGTTACAAATCGAAGAAGAAATATACATCCCGAAGCAATTGTGGAATGTGCCAGTAGATATAGAAGGAGAAATATACAATTTATTTGACAGATTCATAGAAAGGATCAATAGCAACGATAGCATGAGTAAGTGCACCTTTGAGATTGGCAAGTTATTGAAAAAATATTACGAGATTATCAATATGAATGAATTGGAAAAAAAATATAATATTGTACAGTGCAGGAAAAATAATAATATAATTAGAGTGATAAATTATCTCGATTTTAAATTACTTCAATAGGAGTATAAATATCGTTATTCAACATAAGTAATATTATAATGTGTTACAGTTTAACAGCGTCCATTATTGGATTTGCCTTAATGACTATAGGATCCATATTCCTATTCTTTTTTTCAGACAGATTACCTTATCTACACAAATACAATATTTACGATAACAAGGTCGTTGCAATTGTGATGGCAGGAGCTTCCACGATGCAAATAGCAGAAATGCTGATACACGGGGACTTTCAATGCGAATCCAACATGAATAAAACTGGAAGTCGTTTTGGATTTTTATCACTACAGGTCATACAACCGATCATTTCGTTCATAGCAGCATTCTTATTCTCGTATCGAGCACAGAAAGAGGACAAAACATACTTTTACAACGTACTATTGTTTTATGTCATCGCTATCTTAGCGTATAATTTATTCACAGCAATTGATTGGCCGATCGATGATTTAGCAGAATGGTGTACAACTGAAAGAAACGACTGCGGACATGGCGACGCATGCGATATTAAATGGGATTGGGCACCAAATGAAGCATATCAATATTTTCCTTACTGGATCACCGTGTTTGTTATACCTTCTCTGATGTTATACCACAGAACGTGGGGTGTTGTGGCAACGATTGCATTGATGCCTACTCTTATGTGGCTCGTCCCAAAATTGATTGGGGCCAGCGCATCTTGTTTTTGGGCTCCTTTTTTAGCTGTTCTTATTGTCCTGTTGGCACCATTAGTAGCGAATGGATTTAAATACGATGAAATAATACCAGAGAGAAGGAAAGATGTAGAAAACGAGGAAGAAGAAAGTCCATTGTTAGAATTATCAAAACGTGTTGATTTATAGTGTTTCCAAATAACAATGAACATTTTTACGGAAAAATTGAAACCTGACAATATTATCACAATCATTACATGCTTATGTCAATCCGAGATATGCTGTTTTAAATTGGTTGATAAAGATATGGTAACACTATTCAATACCGACTTAAAAAATTTTTTAGCTATCTGGCAAAAACGAGAAAATGTGTATTTCCAACTGAAGCTGTTGCGCTTTATTCCACCGTGTCAAGATATTCGCATTGATCAAATCAGTAGATTAAGCGTTGAGTATTCTTTAATCTCTGATCAAAGATACGATCAATACCAATCAAAAGTAATTATGCATTGCAATGAACCTTTGTTCAAAGAAAAGCCTATTGAACAGAATGTGATAAATTTTGGGGCTCTTTTTCCCGTTCACAATACACATTCTCAATGGCCAGGGGAAACATGGAATCATGTATCATTTCGAATGAAAGTAATATATGCTGCTATGTTGAGGCATAAAGAACTGTTTGGTGGTTCGATTACATTCTCAGAGTTACATGATGTATTATATCGAAATAATTTTGTTGCTGTACCAGATTGTATAGGGCAATACCATACTATGACACATCACACTTTTAATGGAGCCCCTTCCACCACGTATCCTGCTAACGAGCATGCTAATAATATACCACCATTAAACGCCATTGCAGAACAATTAAATACGCGCAGATTGAATATTTCTGGTATTGATTCGTCGTCTATTGATTTCCACTTAGATAAGTACGATCGAAATTGGTCAACTCATCGCTACAAACCATTCATTGGCTACAGGGGGTTTCGATCTCGATTTATGACTTTTCGACGAAGATTTCCAAATCATGTTGTAGGAGACAACACATATGTTGGTGATGGATTTGAATTTATTGGAATTCCTGAGTTAGATTTATCGGTCGGTGCATTTTTGAAATGTGGTTATGAATTGTGTGAACGGACAAAAAGTTCTGATAATGATATGAATGGACCTTGTTATACAACAGACGAAAGGGTAATTCAAGACCTAATCACAGGATTAGATGGATTTTTCGTCTCTGCAACAAATACAAATGATAATTGGAGTTTTGAGCAGGAACATAAATCTATATGCGAAAACATTGCTGGGAAAGATTGGAAAGATTTAATACCAGAATCTCAGTTGATGGCAGCAATTGGAGATAATATTAATTTGGTATTACCAAATGGTCCAACGTTTGTCAGTAGGAAATCTGGTAGAAGAGTTGCTTTTACAGTGTCGTATGTTGCCAATACCTTAGTTATTTTGTCATTAGATATGTATCTGGAAGGAAGAGATCATTTTTATTTTATTGTGACAAGAAAATATAGAGTTTATAAAAACGAGGATTATGACAAAAAACTAGCAATACACCCCCACAATGACAATCGTCCTCCATACGAATTCGATTTGATAGCGGTGAAAATTGATACTATCGGGAAATGGTTTCACGATTATCCACAAGAAAAAAAAAGGTTAATGGACGAAATATACGATAGAATACCTTTTGGTATAGCATACAGTAAATATGGAGAAAAAGATGTTGCGATTGTGAATATCGGGACTACGACAGCTAAGGTCGAATTGAAAAATGGTATATGGGACATATTTGAAGGGACAGATTATTTATATTATTCTAAATTAAAGGGCAATAATGAAGTTCCGCATAAATTTCACGGTTGTTCTTTTAATGGAGATTCTGATGCTTCGTTTTTATCGAATCACCCTGTCATTATTCAATTAAAAAACGGCGAAGCATGTTGGATACACAGGTGTAAGGTTTCTGAGTATGGGTACCAACTTGCACATCACGAAATTGTATTTACGGTCTTTGCAAATGGCATTGAAAGAAAAAAACGGCATAGACCAACACAAAATTCTTATATTGATAAAGATGACGAATTTATGAAAGTTTGGAAAATCCAATATGCAGGCTTAGAAAATGGAAAACATGTATTCTATTTATTTCATACGAGATTACATATGTTGACAAAACGATCGATTCCTGATTTTGTTGCGATAGTTTACGTATAAATAGGTGCAGTTTATAAAATAAATGACTCATCACGAAGAAAATAAAGATAAAAAAAATAATTTTTTTAAAAACGAAACATTTGTAATTGTTCTGGGGGCTGCTTCTGCTCTGGGTCTTCTTCTGGCTGTGTATTATCGCCGTCGTCTTTTTTAGATATGTCTTGATAGCTTACGTTACCTTCTAATTTCTGATAGACAAAAATCATGCAGATGGCTAACATAAAAATATTGTAAAAATTGAACACAATGGCATACCATTCTATTTGTGAGAATGGTAAAAATATAAGAGCAATAGCGCTTAAAATGCCTGATATTAATAAAATACTAACTACATGTTGTGTCTTTATTGTTGTACTTGAATTTACCTCTTTTTGAAATAAAGGTTCTCTAAACATTAATACTATTCCTACTGTGTACAAAACAATTGTTTCGATACTGACCGTCAATTCATAAGAATCCAAAAAAGCAGTGTAGAAATCCGTGGAAGACATACACTCCACCCAACCAAATGCTACAGTTTCATCTATTTCACATTGTTCACCGATAAATTCTTCTCCATCAACCAGGTGCCAAATATGACTCATGAATGGTACAACGAAAGCCAGAACAACCGCAAAACTTACCGCCCAACTGTTTGTTCTTCTAAATACATAAACAAAACAAGCAACGACAACCGCTAAAAGTGCGATAGAAATCAATATTGGAATTACAATCATGATACACTAGTTATAAAACATGTATATACATTGTTTGCATAAGTATACAAAATGGGTTGCTCCGCTATTGTCTACATAGGGATTGCTATATGCAGTATAATAACCTTTGCTATTGTAATGGGGATGCAAATGGTTGGATGTACATTTCCTATTGAAATTGTTACGATGGTATGGATCCAATTCACGCTTGCAATTATATCTTCGATATTACATTGCTTTTGCTTCGACACTGTAGTAGATTGTGTCCTTATGTTATTTGAACAGTGTCTGAAGTGTATCTGCGATATAAAAAGTATAACCAGATTTATACATCTGAGCTTTTTGTTGCCTTTTTGCATCTTTATAGTGTCTATAATCACAGATTACACATTTTACATAAATCAGGACTTTTATTGTGATATAGATGGTATAACATCCTATCAAGAAACAATAAACTCTTTATATATTTCACAAGGGGTTATATTAGGGTTCTCATTTATCGGTTTTACTACTGGACTACCACAAAATAACAATTATGAAAAAGTTCAATCTGGAAATACTGGTTCCAATAATCGGTACATGTAATAGTTGCGCGCCCCGTAGATTAGATGAAAACTGTAAAAAAAGGTACAGAGGTAAAGGTGCAAGATGTACCTGCTTAGTAGAATTAGACGGCCACGGTGAATTTATCATGAATTTTCGTAAAATCGAAGTTTATTTAGCATTGAGAGAGATGAATAATAATTCCTTCCCTGCTTCATATTATCATGGTTTAGGATTAAATATCAATTACGAAATACATCTATTCAAAGCAGCGATAATATTGAACCCATCCTCTATTCATCCTTATTTTCAAAGGGATAAAAAACCTTGTATTGATACATACGTGAAGCAAATTATGGATTTAAAAATACATTTACAACGATTTAGAATACTTTACAGTCCAAAACCACCTTCGTACGATACATTAGTATTAAGTTCTAAATATGAAAGGAAAATAGGATCGCGTATGTCATTATTATCTTGTGTAATGGATTCGTGGTTTTTCTACAGCGAAAAAAAACCTTTTTTTATATCATATGAAGATTTTTTGAGAAATAAAGAAAATAAAGGATGGATTAAAAGAAGAAGTTTTTCTAAAACATTGAGCACTGTGTGCCAAGTGAGGAACTTTATATTTTTTGTGAAAAAAACAAAGATGTATGAAGAGGTAGATAATTTTTGTATACCAGAAGATGGAAAAATATTTCAATCTTTTTTAGAATCAAGTTATTATATTGATGGAAAAAACTGTTTAATACATTAATTACATTTACTATATATTATTTACAGACGTTGATCAAATGAATCTACGACAATTGGTATTCAATACCATTCAGAACAGCAGTATAAATCCGAGAAATAGAGAAACACACGACGATGCGATAAGGCATCTAAGATTAATCAATGACAATAACGACCTAAGGCAGCTAAGATTAGTTAATAGAAATCGAGGTCGTGATGTTATGTGGGTTAGACCTCCGTTACAAGAAGAACACTTACAAAGGTATCTCGCTGATAACATGGACTCATTTATTCAAGAATTGGATACATATTTACAACATAAAGAAGTAAAAGAAGTAACAAGAATAAAAGAATTTAAAGCGGAAGGAGAGATTGGTGAATGTGCTATATGTCAAGAAACCATAAAAATAGGCGAGAATTTTACAAGAACTGCATGTTCTGATGTAGTAAATCATTTTTACCATACAACCTGTTGCTCGCAGTGGTTCAAAGATAATAATACATGCCCTATGTGCAGGGCTGACTTAAGTAAAAATTAGTTATTTAAATCTCCATGCATGTTTACATTTTACATCTAAACATTTGGCAAAAAAATCTTCACTCTCATCTGCTCTAGAGATTTGACGACTTATACAAGATACCTTGTTACCTTTACATTTAGGACATTCTAGCACTGATTCAGATGTATATTCTTTTTTTGTTTTTATGAATTGTTTAAATGTTTCATTTATTATATATTGTCTCGTCATTGGTTTATTTATTTTAAATCGGTTTTTAAAAGATTCGCAACGTTCTTTCGTCGATGGGACTTTCGTTACATTTTGTGCCTCTCTATCTAAAAATTGTTGTAAATCACTATTTACAGATCCCTCCTTCTCCATTTTACCTCTATACCATCTTCTGGTTTTTCTGTCATTTCACCTTTCTTCTCCATCATAACCTCTTTTCTACGCGAATTTAATCTATCATAATCATTACCTACCCATTTATTCTTGTACATATAATAATTGAAGAAAGTGTTAATAATTGCACTGAGCAATATTTGTAACCCATTTGTGTGGACTAAAAACAAAAAATTACAAATTCTTACCAATTGATGAAGACTTAAATAAAACAGATAATTGCCCAGCGAGCTAGCGTATTCATTTTTATTATATTTTGGGTGATATAAGAATTGAATATGTCTTTCATAACGATACCTCTGAGCAGCGAAATAAATACTCAAGATTGTTAACGTTAAATTCAACATTGTACTTCCGAGAGCCCACCAAAAACCCGTGCATGTGCCAGCAATCCAAATAAATGAATCGAACTTGAAAAAATCAGTTTCGCGGTCGCTACAAGATGCTATATTATTCATTCTGTATATACCATATGGTAGTTATATATATAAAGGATTTTTTTCATGGATTGCCATTATGCATTTGATCTAGAAACTGTTTTTATGAAAAGGGGATATAAAAGGTACCAAACCATTATAGTTTCTATTGGGGCAATTCATTTATATTCGGGTAGATCCTTTCACTGTTTTGTAAAACCAACAAATTGTAACACTATCGATGACGTATACAATTATTTTTCGGAAAATGGAGCTAGATTAGATTCCTCTAAAGAAATATTACAAAAAATAAATTATGAATTTGACAAAGCAATCCCAATAAAAAGTGCTTTGAAAATATTCAAACAGTTTACAACAGAAAAATGTTTATTGACCGCACACAATGGGAATGCATTTGATTTTAAGATTTTGGAAGGAAATTGTGCGAAGGAGGGTGTAGAATTTGAATTTGTTGGATTAGACAGTTTACATTACATATGTAAAAAAAGTGTAAAATTAAACTCGTATTCATTAGGTAACGTTTATAAAAAAATAGTAAACAATAAACAAAAATTAAAATGGCACACTGCATTAGACGACAGTATTGGTTTAAAACAAGTTTTGCAAGCCTGTAGCCTCAGATTCAGTGCCTCGTTTATTGACGAAATATTTAAAATTGTTCGTCTTGATCTAAATATCCTATACGATGTAAAATTAACGGACCAACCCCTTACTACAGAGGAAAGAAATATTTTAAAGGGGTTTTTGAAACAAACTATAGCTATACCAAAACCCATCCAAAACAAAATCTTACTATTTTGTATTGGTAAATGGTCAAAGAAATAATTTTACATATAACTATTATTTATGAATGGACCCAATTATACCATAAACTTTTAAATTCTGTATCATTTTCGTTTACTTCACCCCATACACCTAAGTCTTTTTCTTCTGATTCTGCCACATCATGAGGTTGAGGGGACGGAATTTTAGGCTTATCAATATATTCATTCTGACGTCCAAAATACCCCTTTAGATGTCTGGTCACATAATCTGGTTTTCTAGATGTTAAGACTCGTTTAAACATTTTAATTTACTTTTTTATCGTTAGCAGATATATAAAACTCCCCCATAATAATTATATACGTCACTAAAATAAATAACAATAATGCACAGTCTAAAATAAACCACTTTAAATTTATATAGTAAGCTTCGCTGTTGCATACACGAGAGCATCCCCAATAATAACACCATGATAAGTCAGCTGCTAAAGTTGTTTCATCACGCTTACATATACTCTTCGCGGTATAATAAGCGCTAATATCGTACCTAGAAAATGCATTTGCATACGTGGAGTACGTTTCGGCATTCAAACAATCGATGAATAAATCACTTTCAGAATTTCTCAACACCAATGTTTGCGGATTAAAATAACACATTTCTACGTCGGTAATTTTAGACTTTAACTGCTCGAATCGCGTCGTAGGACATGCTCCTGAAATTTTTGCAGGGTTTTGACAACTTAAAAACCACACGGAAACCCTAGAAGTAATTAATATAAACAGTAAAATCTGGGAAATGAAAGATATTGCGGTGGTGACCCAGACAATAATGACTGGCCATTGAGCACTATTTTTGTTGGTAAGATTATATACGATTAACAGACTTGTTAAAACAAGCGAGACAATTCCACTTACGTAAGCTAAACGCAGGGACATATTTGCTTCGCTACTGATATTACACTCATCTGTTACATTCAATGGTAAACCAATGCGAACGTTACTAGCTGAGTCAATATCATATATTTCTCCTGAAAATGGATAACTCGCAATATACATACCTGTTATAGCAACCGAAATACTAAGTAGATAAACAGGGGCCGTAACATTGATAATCATAATATACGTTACATTAAAAGATATTTCTATATATAGGTTAGCTATTGCTAATAAATGTCATACTCCATATCCATGTATTTTAATTGTCACATTTGTACACAAAAAAATGATAGGTACCATACCGTATGGATGCCAGATAGATATACTTGTAGCAAAAAGGTGTATCCGATTTGCTTTGATTGTTGTGATTCTATATGTCATTTTATAGGCAGAGGTGTATTAAAACAATTATTGAGAAGAAACATAACAGGAAGGGTTTTATAGTGTTTCTAAAAAATGGCATACAATATCGATGCTCCATCTTACGTTCCCCCAAAAGTAAGATTGAAGAAAACATTTGAAGTTTTTTTCGGAAATATCAGTGCCATAAAGATTGCTTATTATATTCCAACTAGATTTTTTAAACCTGCGGGCACACTCACCTTTGATGAAATTGAGTGGAAATATCAATTGGTAAATGGGTTAGTCGAAAATTACACTGTTTTAATAGCAATTTCGCATGAATATAAGGTTTGCTTGAAAGCATTGTATGATGCTCAGAATGGACATTTTTACGGAGCAGTGGTACCAATGGACCATATGAATCAAGAAGACAGAGAAATATACCTTTCGTATAGATTGAAACAAATATACAACCCAAACAATAAAAAGTGGATATCACCATGCTCTTATGGTAAAAATTTATCTCATCTATTTATAATGAGACGCAAACAGGGAAAATGTTCATTCAAACCCCTTCCGTGCAAATTTAAAATTTCAAGGAAATATTTTAATAGAACATTCCAATGGAATTTGATATTGATACGAACAAATAAAGCATTTGTCTTGTTGAAAATGTTGAGAAACCGTATAAAACAAACACAAAGTAATAATAAAAATGTCGTGGAGAATTAGGTATGGAGATAATATAGGAGAGCGTGCGCGACGGTTAGCGGATAATGAGGTACCTGATACAGTAAACGACCCAGATCAAAACGTACCTTTACAAAATGGTGCTATTGAATTTGAATATTGCACAAGGTTGGGTGGAGCGAGGCTTAGGAGAGACCCTGATGGGGTTGCATTTTTTCAAACGTATAGGGGAAGAGTATACCGTTATGTGGAGAATTTTTGGAGATTACCTAATCGAAATTACGTGTTTGTGAGGAGTCAACGGTATGGTGAAAATTTACAACAAACAAATTCCGACCCCGATCCAGATGACATGCATATTATTAATGCAGATGGGTTATTAAATTCTGTTTACATAGTTTATTTAAGTGATAATATTAATACTAATAATTGGGACACAACATCGTGTTCATGCGAAAGAAGGAGATTTAGAGGAGGCAATTGCAAGCATATGTTAGCTGTGCAAATGGTAAGAGATAGAGGGCAACCTTTTGTGCGGCAGGTAAGAAATCGTAGAAACAATGTCGTACGAAGTAATTATAATTTAAGAAGGAGAGGACAGAGGAGATACAATTTACGGAGTAGAACTAGACGTTTGATGGACGATGTTGTTGTAAATTTTACGAATTTAAGGTTTTAATATGACACATTTTTTCTAAAATATATAAATCTATATACAAACATAAAATATATACAAAATATATACAAAATATATAAAAATATATACATAAAAACTATGAAAAATACATTTCATTTGCCAACCAATGGATAGAGAAACAAGAGAAGCAGCGACAAGAAATAGATTAAAAGCAGAGAATGGGTCGTATCCTCAATTTGACGAATTTCGTCCATGGCCCCTTTGTGATTTCTGTGAACGTACACCAAAGACAATCTACCACTTCTCCAATGGCGGCAAAAGGATGAAAATAGGGTTTGTTCAATGTGAGTTTCTTGAATGTAAAATAATAGGGGTTGTTTTACAAACAAACGAAAACGAAAAATTTAGTTGTTCATATCACGACGGAAAAGTTGCACGTGACCGCATATACCGCAATTTATGCCAACGGTATGTGTTTCATGGACCTATGACCGTGGAGGATCTTAGGGCGAATCATCCACTTTCTATCGATGCACAGCGGTTTATTGTGAGACAACGTGCAAATGAAAACTTGCCGTGTTTGAGCTTTAGGGAAGTTGATAAAAATCCAATTCTAAAAACAGATAGTCTATTGAAGGTATTGGGAGCTATCTCGAAAAGATTCAAGGAACATGTGCGATGGGGAGTTAGAGTTCGTAAAGAAACAATAACCACAAAAAAATATGCATGCGGTCAATCCAAACACAAAAAAACATTTGCTAAAAAAACGACGATAACACGCCGAACAAAGTTTTCTAAAACCGCACCTGTTATTGCATATCAATCTTTAGAGGATAAAAAGAATGTCAACACTTTGACGCAACCATACAACTCGAAAACGAGAAAACGTGTACCTAGAGCTGATTTACCAGCATACGTTGGTTCGTGGCATACGTCAGAATTTGGAAACTCAAATACAGACAATTATTATTTTCCTCCGATAATAACTTATTTGAATTTGCAATATGAACCGTTCAACAATTTTATTAATTATTATTATGTGTCAGTGGCTTTTGCGTTGCAAGCAAAGAAGAGTGTACCAGTACACGTTAGTTGGATCATATTTGATTATTTGGGTTTGAAAACACACCCTAAACAAGATACATTCGATGCTGGATATTGTTTTAAATCAGCCGCTATTTTCGAAATGATGGGTGAAATTATGGATACAAGTAAACAATTTTTCGTTAGAATGCGGTCGTTAATAGATGCTAACAAGGGGTGGATTGGTAGCAATCACGATAGTTTAACTCTTGATGATTTATTTAGCGATTGTTCAGATCTACCGAACTGTAAGTTGCTACAGAGAAAGTATTCTGATATGGTATTTACACAGGAAAAAACATCATGAATAGTGTTGCCAAAATAAAAAGATACGGATTGGTTCGATGTAGTACACATTGTCCCTGTTATAATCTTTTAGTGAAAACTTATATGGATAAAAATGAAGAGGACAAAAATACGGAGAGAGAGATATTTATACACAAATTAAAACAAAGAGAATGCGAGAATTATAAATTTTTTATCATTACAGAGTTTATAAAATTATTTAAGAGTTAATATTTATAAAACGTTGCCATTTATAAAATACCTTGTACATCATTGCCCTCCTTTTATAATGGGTAGCTTTTCCATAAAAAAATATAGCTAAATTTGTCATGCGGTCTGGTGTATTAATTGTCATATCTTTCATCTCTATAATTGAAACAATATATACTGAGTCAATAACAAAATAAATGCAGTGGAAAATCCCGATAATAGTGTTGATTGCAAGTATAGTTTTTGGTTCCATTCGAACTTATCATCATTGTTATATTAAACGTTCAAAGGAAGCCGAACAAGCTAATATGTACTTAGAGTCCGATGTGTGTAAGAATGCGACACTTCGGGTTCAGTTAGGCAAATATCAAGAATGCACAGAAGCAGAATACGAATTGGCTATTTCGGCATCCACCCGTGCATTATATGATTTGTTAGAATATTATTCATTTTGTGGGAGCAAACAAAAAAGATGTGAAGCAGTTGTTCACTGGTTTGGTCAAAATAGATATGTTATTTTAGGCATTGTTGGCTTTTTATGTTGGTTGCTATATCAATGGGTTGCTGCGGAATGGCAATATCAGAGAATTTACCGATATGCCCAACAGCAAATATTACCTATAACCTAAAAAGGCTATTTTTTTCATTATCCGTGTATCTTATTGTTAGCGGTTTGGCACTGTCAAAACTAAGATTAAGTTCACTTTTCAACGAATTGAATTTAGGAACAATATGCGGATGTTTCATTGGGTTGTGGAATGCTTTTGACCATAAAACAACTGCAAACAATAGATACATCATAATAGGGTATATGATTAGGGTGCCTTCCCACCCATAGTTGTTTAAAAGGTGTACTGGAATGGCTGCAAAATATAACCCTAACAATAGCCGTAAGTGTATTGTAAATAAAAATGGTTCTCCTTCAAAATAATGTCTATCTAGATTTTCTACATGTCGTTTCAACTCAACGGTTAATTGTTGTGTAATGTTATCTTTGTTTCTACTTTCTTTCACCAACGTGAATACAGATTTAGTTAAACCTTTTAATTCTAGCACATGTTTTTTTGTATTGCTCTCATCAATAATATAATTTTCTAATTGCGTATGTATAGTTCTCACAGATTCTTTAAACGACGGTTCATATTCGATAAGTGTTCCTGCTGTTATAATAAATTCATTCACCGATTTTACAATCCGTTCCCATTTTTCTCTAGAAGAGCGTATTAAATTGATGTATAAGAACCCAATAATAATATTAAGTTGGTCTAATGCGGACAAATCAACTTTGGTTTCAAGACCATCCCATTCATCATCCAATCTCCATATCCATATCAACGCGATACCTTCAGCTACAACAATAGGAGCAACTACATATTGCAATATTGAAGTTAAATTTTCCATTTGCTTATTAAGTATATAAGTGTTCACAAATACTAATATACAATATTATGGACATTGGATACGATAGTGAGAAGGGATTACAATGTGTAGTAAATTTTTTACGCAACGAACCAGATTTCACGAAGAGAGCAATGAAAGTTCGGAAAATGACATTTAAACATTATATAAAAACCAATTCATCATTAACCGATGCAAATAAATACGGATTTACTAATCTTGATTTATTAAACGAACGTATTACATGGGATACATTGAGAACTAAATTTGCCATGGACGATATTTTACAGTTTGGTGTAAATTTCGAAATAGCAATACAAATTGGCTTAAGACCTTCTTATTTTGGAGGAGATGCTGGGTTAAGTATTTTGAAACAGATGGGTGCTACAAACGACAACATAAAAACGGTTATTCATAATTTAAGAGATATTAAAGACACGGCGTGGAGTCCCGACACTGTGAAAAATGCTGGCTTCGAAATAGATGATTTGTTGCGATTGGGCAATGTAGCTAGTGAAATGACAGGTGTATGGACAATCAAACAGTTAGTTTTAGCATACAGTCCAGATGCGACAGAATGGGTTAAATTAGGATTCAAATATTTTAAAGAAGGTTGGGATGAACAACAATATAACACATTTGTAAAACCTACCACACAGAAAGTCCAGAATACGGAACAAGACTTTACAACGTATCATTTGGATGTAAAAGAAAACAAAACACACAACGATTATATATTGAAAATAGAACAAAATAAATTAGATCTAGTTAAATTCTAATGAGTTCTATTAATGTAGAAGAAGAGTGGGATGATTTTGAAGATATCGATATAACCAGTTTACCAAATAGTCTCTTAGAAACAAGTTTGGGAGTTGATTATGTAGAATTATTTCTTTTAATATTGTTATTTGTGAACTTTTATTGGTTTATTTCAATACATTGTATAAGTAAAACATGTAGAAAAGAAAAGGAAGTATGAGTTCCATTGTAAAGTCTAAACCAGAGTTATTACTATTAGAAGTCCAAAAATTGAGAGATTTGTGTTACAGAGATCAGGAAAAGATACACGATAAAAAGGAAGACATGTCGGAAAACAACATTTTATTAAGTTGCAATACATGCCTGGTTAATATTTTAGAGGACTTAGAAATAGAAAAAAATGACGATAAAGGGAAAAAAAATATACTAGATCAAATACAGACAAATTTATTAACATTCGAATCCAACGTCTTAGGAACTAGATCAATGGCAAGTCAAAACTCAACGATAGAATCTTTAATTGACCAATGTACACATGTCAGGACTAGAATGGAAGCAACGTCTTACTGTAGTGTATTATGATAAATTTATGTAATAAAATTATTTATTTAATATTTCTTGCGTTAAAGAATCTAAACCACTAAATAAATACCCTTTCAATTCCATAGTAGATGCTTCATCTATGTTCTTTATAATAAAATATTCTTGTTCTATAAATTCTTCACGTTGTTTCACGTTGTCCCTTTTGTGAAATTTAATTAATTCTCCTTTTAGATTTGCAAAGTTCTCTCGCAATGCATTGCTTAATAAATGAAATGGCGTTTCATAACATTCTAAATTTTCTATATTTATGGTTTGCATTTTTTGCGATGGGAGATATTTTCTATGTAACATTGGCGGAAGGATATACTTCCCGTCCATTCCTAACGAGTCATACAATACAGTACGTCTGCCATAGACCTCCAACATTTGTTCAATACTCCAACCATCATGTAAATGCATCTTACACAAGTCGCAATCCATAATCATATTTTTTTTCCAGTTTAAAACACATTCATTACAAAAACTTAAAGCCATGTTTCTTATGTGGCACCTACAATTTATACATCATTCACCATTGTATAGTTGTCAAGTGGCACAACTTCGTTCAAGTTGTATCCATGCAATTCATCGAATATATTCTCAACCTCCATATCATCGTCAGATAAACACAACATATCTAATGGTGTTTGTTCAACCGTTTGCAATAACTTAGGTATCCATATTCTTTCATCCGTAACAAGATTAATTGCTTTGGTAGTTTTCTTTTTAGTTTTTTTAAAAGAATGTGCTTTCAAATAAAATGGTCTTATTGCACATTTTTGAAGGTTATTTAAACCAAAGGTAATCGTGAATCGAATTGAAAATACAGCTTCAACGGGTTTGGGAAACGAAAATCCCAGAATAATACCCTTTTTTTTGTGTAAAGAGACTGTTTTTGTATCGCCCACATGAAAAAAATTAGAACTTTTAGTTCCATCGCTTATTTTCCATTGAACTACATTTTCATCTGTTATACTTCCATCCAATGAATATATTTCTGCACTAAGTTCAACTGATATGAATGTATCAATAATTTGATCGAACATCACATTTCCTCTTATATTACAGTCTTTTGGGAATCCATCTTCGATTAATGTTACCGTGCGAAACATACAATTCACCTGTTGTATAGGACCGCGAACCATTTTCTTAAAAAGGGCAACTTCTTTTTCTTTGCTCACTGGAAAAGATTTTGGAATCTCTTTTAATACATTCGTTCGTTGATTTAAAAATATAAATTTCTTCGTTCCTTTTTTTGCTGTATAAACTGACATTATTTTTTAGGGACACTATCATTCAACTCCTTTAATGTATTATATTCATTTCGTTGTTTAAACCATATAATATAAACTAGAAACACAAACAATAAACCTATTAATACTAAGGTAACCATATTTATCAAATTTGTAATAATATTATAATTTTCCACTGCTTCGTCCTGTGCACATGTAAGATTTATTGCGACGGATAAGAGTGTGCTTTGAATGGCGAATCGTCTCGTCTTAATGATGTCCATGAAAAAGGTCGTTGTACAACGTTGTTTAATTTATTCCGATCTCTTATTTGTAGTAAATTTATGCATTGTGATTCTAATAATCCACAATATTGAATCATTTCCTCTAGAACATCAATAAGTTCTTCCTTTTGCACATTATTGATATTTTTCTTGTACGACACTAGAATTTGCTGGATATCTTGTAGTTTGCTCATATTTTTATATATATATATTTATACTATATTCTATTGTACTTACGTCTGTAAATGCTGGAGGAATATACAGTCCCTGCTTTAATAATATGTTTCGTTACAGGTTTTTTAATAGGATTAAACTTAGGAATGATATGCGCTCGAAATAATTATGACGATGGACAAATGTCAATCCCAGCTTATGCTTTAAATAGACAAAATTTACCGCATAGATATCCAGGACACCACCAGAGAGAGACATTTTATGGACAACAAAATTTTGATTTATCAAAACAAAAACGGTATCCTCAAAATGGAATGATATTTAAATAACTATATAATATTCTCGAATATCATATATAAGACATGAAATATATTATTTGCTTTATACTCTTTCTATACATTGCAAACGCAAATGCCGCTGATACATGCGATATTGCTAGACACAAAGCCGTATCATTAAATCGAATAGGTAACTACATCCCACAATGCGATGACGACCTCACTTACGTCGGAAAAAAATATAAACATGTACAATGCCATCATAGTGCATATTATTGTTTTTGTGCAGACACAGTGACAGGAGCTCCAACATCAGAAAATTTTCAACCAAAAGAGAAAGTTGAAATGGAAAAATTTTGTAGTAAAAAAGAAAAAATAATAAATGTATTGAGAAAGAATAATTAATTTAAATGTGTATCTCTATATAACTGATAAATTGTTATTACTAAGTGATGGATGGCTACTTTAACTGAAACTCCTTCAAATGAAGAAATCTTGACACAAAGATTACATGTGTATGAAGAAGAAATCAAACATTTGACGACAAAAGTGAACCAACAGGAAGTAGACATTAGCGAGGCGAACGACTCGTTGACAAAAATCACGAAAGAATGCCAACTACAGAAAAATAAGGCTGTCAACGAAGAAAAATTAAAAATAGCTACTGTAGAAAAATATAATAAACTTCAAATAGAGAATGAAACATTAGAGGATAAAATATTTAAATTGAACAGCACAAATAAACAACGTGTCGAAGAAATAAAAAACCTGAAATCAACCATTGATATAAGAAATAAAGAAAATGACAACAAATCGGAATTAAATAATACTCAATTATTACAAAAAAATAAAGAAATCACTGATATCCAAACCACACATGCAAAAGAATTAGGAAGATTAAAAATGACTCACATGAAAGATATTGAAGAAAGAGTAAATAGATTCGCAAAGAGTGAAAATTCATTGAAAAATGAAATTATAAATTTAAACAACACAATCGAAACTCAAGATAGAGATTATAAAGATACTATCGCAAGTCAAGCAACGCGTTTAGTTGCTTACGAACATCAAATTAATGTCATGGAGAAACAGATGGTACGTCTACGGTTGCAACACGAGTATAGTAAGACCCCAAAATTAGACAACGACGAAGAAATGTCGCGGTTAAAAAATGAAAATATAACCCTGAGATCTACTTGTCAGGAAAAAAATACACAAATAAGTGATTTAGTAAGTAGATTGGGATTAGTGCGTATTAATCAACACCACGATTTTAGGAGTAGAACTACTTTCTAAATATAAAAAAGTATTTAAGAAGGATTTATTAATAAATAAAAAAGAATGAGCGATCCATACCATCTAATACCTGGTGTCATGGAACCAAAAACAAATTGCAAAATACATTATGCACACGTTATAACCGCTTTTGTCACTTTGGCAATGATATTAATTGTTACCATCATCACATCAGTTACAGTCAACAACGTAGACAGCACATTAAGCGAAACAAACACCATTATAAACGATTTGAAAGTTATCTTACCAGAAATTCAGGAAGGATACATCCTTTATCACGATCTCACTGAGGTATTATGTGCCGACGGAAATTTTACAAGAGTATACCCAAAATACAGAGAGAAAATATGCGGGGGAAAACCACACGGTTTATAAATTATACTTCAATTAATAAACTACTCTGTACTTCTTCTCTATTAAAATCAATTTCACTGTCATCAAATGGTTCCAATTCTAATATCACCTTTTCTTTCTTGTAACCCATTTTTTCTTTTATCCATTTTCTTCTGCATCGTACCAATGCCCATATAAAAAATACAATAAATAAAACTAAACAAATAATATAGATTAAAAAAAAAGTCATCTCGTATCTTACATATATAAACGCATACTATATATATTGAATACTCCATCAACTAAAAAACAATGTCATACATGAAAATTCAGAATTTATTTTTGAAGGCAGATAAACATTTGTATCCACTTAACCCTGTCAGCACATGTGTTTATGAGGATTACCTGCAATCTGAAATCATAACCCCTGTCATTATGTTACAAACTAGTAATCAACGAGAACAATTAAACTTGCAATACGAACAATATATCGACAACTATATTCAGAGCTTAAAACAATTACTCATGAATCATACAACCATACAATATACCAACGAACAAAATCCATTGGTCTTTTCGTGGAATGTAAATAATACAACCTATTCTTCCACCAGCTTGTTCTTTGAATATTACATGGCAAATTTAATGCAAATCACCAGAAATATTAGTCAAGCCATCACAAAGAAATCAAAACAGGCATCGAACATTTTTAAAAAAACAAAAAATCAATTGTTACACCTGTTAAAACTACTACCAGAATGGAAAACGAAAGATTTTATTCAACCACATCACACAATCACCGTGAACAAAGAATTTCTACGCGACTTAATTTACTTCTGCCATGCTACACAAGCTATGTATCTATCCACGCATGGAGCAGTCGCTTTAAACACAGCAAGTCATTACTATGGAAAAATGTGGTTCAGAAATCCTATCTACGGAAACATCGCACAAAATCATTACTTATTGAGCACAGCTTTATGCTACCATGACATGAGTAAAAAATGCAACGAAGAAGATAATGAACAAAAACATACACTACTAGACAATATGATTAATCTATACGAGGCTGTCACCTTCTCAGAATGCTACGTTACGGACGAATTGAAAGAAAATAAAGAGATGTTAGAAGAATGCAAAAAAGAATTGAGAACCCTACAAACCGTATATTACACCACAGGTAGTGTAAATATCAACACCATTAAAACTCCGAAAGTTTTGGAATTAATAGTGTGCCCAACAGAACAAAAATTCGGTTGCAAGTGTAAAAAATGATTAAATCAAAAAAGACGAAAATTAATAAAAGAAATACACAACAGGTGGTGGAAGACAAAGAACATCGATTCATGGCGCATATTAAAAATTATAAATGCTTATTTTGCCAACGCACCCTATACGTCAAAAATTTTGAAAACGTCAAATGCACAAATTGCAATTCGCAATGGATTGAAAAGTTATCGGATAAAAAGGTAAAACAAGTACAAGCTATATAATAACAATAAAACTTTATAAACATGATATTGGAAAATTTACCCATTATAATTTTAATAGTATCCCTCGTACTTTGCTTCATATCTTATGTTGACGATGGAGACTTTACTACATTTTGGTCATGGGCTAGCAACATAGTATACATAGCACCTATCCTTGTCTCCTATCGCAACAAAAACTACTTCCTGGCATATTTCTTTACGCTTGTTTTAATGTTGAGCACCTCTTACCACATATGTTATGCTTACGACGACGCTTGCATTATTATCAACCATACTAATTGGATGCATGTAGATGTGTTGTTTTCATGGCTATTACTCTACACACTCATTTCATACGTTGTATTTAAACATGAATACAGAGATATTCTACTATTGACAAATGTAGTCATCGTAGTCATGACCATGGAAGCAGAATGCGATGAAAGCAATTTCGATTGCCAATTTACGAAAATTGCCTTAGCCATTGTATACTTTATCTACTTTTTATATCTATTATGGGGTGGAAAATATACAGAATATGCACCGATGGATTCACTTTTAAGTGCCATATTTTTACTTGCGGCGTCCGTTTTCTATTTCAATGGCTCCTACAAACCATCGCATTCACTGTGGCATGTACTAGGAGCCGCAGGAGCTTCTTTTGTGATTAGTATATACAATGATGCTGAATATAGAATTATTGAGTTTCAAGGCAAAGGTGAAGAAGGTAAACCCTTGTTAGAAAAAAAAAAGAGAAAGGACCTATATTATAAATTTTAAAACATTAAATTTTTCATTGGCTTATACAACAAAAAATCTTCTTCATCTATTTCCTCGTCCTCATCCTCCTCATCGTCCTCATCGTCCTCGTCCTCATCTATTTCCTCGTCCTCATCCTCCTCATCGTCCTCATCGTCCTCGTCCTCATCGTCATCCACCACCATTGCATTTGCATCTATATCTATAGGCTTATTACCAGTTGGTGGAGTGACCAAACGCAATATTCTATCTATATTCCATCCATCCCTAGTACAATATTGCAATATTAGATCCTGTATTGTCCTCTGTTGTTGGAACAATAATGGAATTTTGCGTATGAATCGCAACACGACAGAGCATCGGAATGTGCTCCATCCGATTATTTCCAGAGTGTATATTGTTTCTAACAATTGATTTATGTCGTCAATGCCTGTCATTGTACGACCTTCTTGACCATCAAAATAGTCAATAATATCACGTATATTGAAACGCTCCAACCGACATGTCTTTACCAAATTCATATAATATTCAATAGTGCCCATGTTATAGTTTGACATCAAGACTTCATTCTCATTTTTGGCGAATATGTCTTCCATTATGATACGATCTTCTTTGTATGATAGATTCCTGCTGTTTTCATCAACACAGCCTGCCCGCACCCTCCAACTTCCTATATTGGTGTGCAATCCTGTTGCACTCCCATATACCGCGCTAAACCCCTCATTGTAAAGTTGAAATACACTTATTGGTGGCGCATCGCCGAACATTGGTTCATCATAATCATTTTCATACCCATCTTCATACTGTCCATCCAGTTTTTCCTGGTTAAACTCTTTCATTACGTCTCGGGCCCCTGTAAGTCTTCCTTCGTACCGTTTCTTTTCTTCATCGTCCAGTAGAAGATATTTTGTCTGTATTCTTCTTCGTTCTTCTGCTTTTTCTCGTTCAGTTAATTGTTTCCGTTGTTGAGCCTCTGTTTGTATTTTTTGATTTCCAACTAGCGCCCATATGGCTTCGATTTGCCTAACATAGTCGTTCTTCGCTAGTTCTACCACATCTTCTTCATCTTTTTCCCGTTGATCTAATATTTTCTTCATGTCTTTTCGTAATTTTTTTACTTTCTCTGCATGGTTTTCAAAAGCGGTGGTTATTTGCTTTGCTTGTCCTTCCCTATTTGTAAGTGCATTTGCTTGTTTTTTTCTCTCTAAATCGCGTCTTTCTGTCAACTTTTGTACTCTAGCTACGTCACCTAACTTTTTAATTTCGATCATTATCGTCCATACTTGTTTAGATATGTTGTCAAAATTTTCTTCGTCTTCATCCATCTGTTTGAGAGCTTTGTCGAGAAATTCAAATTCTTTAAATAATTTGTTCATTTTTTTTATTTTCTGTGTTAATATTTTTTTTTCGGATGGAACTAGCAACTTGAAGTCTTTCCGTTTTGATTCGTATTCTTTAAATGCTTTTTGCCATTCCTCCCCTTCCTCCACTCCGTCGTTTATTTCAACTTTATCGGGGGTATATAGTTCTTCCTCCTCAAAATACTGATCTTCACCCCGCCCCTTACGGACCTTAATGGTACCCCCTATAGCTTTTTTCTTTTTTTCCTCTAATTTGTTTAGCTTTTCGTAAACATTATTTACTTTAACTTTAAGAGCGGTACTGGTGATTCCTGTCTTCTTCATATCTTCTATATATTTTTTGATGCGGTCATGTTCGTCTATGATTTCCTTATTTATTGTTTTTAGAGAATTATTTACTATCAACATGTCCTTGATTAATTCTTTGGCGACCTCTCTAAAACCTAATAACCTAAAGCTTATACCTGATATATTCGTCGATATAATTCCCAATTCTATTATTTCACCGTACAATCTATTTATTAAAATATCATACACTTCTTCTTTTTCTTTATCAGTAATGTCGATGTTGTATTTTTGAATTAGTCTATCATAGACCTCCTCGTCGGACTGGCGTGGTTTCTTTTTAGGACTTGCAATCTCGTTATTATTATTATCTTGAGGACGTGTAGTAGCATCGCGTTTCTTCGTTTTCTCGTTTGCTTGTTTCTTTGCTTGTTCCTTATCATCTAGTTGTCGCAAGGTGCTTTGATTAACAGCAATATAATCATAAAAATTTAATGAGAGTTCGCACAATTTTTCTCTAGCTTGATACTGCAAACACTCGGCATATTGTACTATAATTTCGTCATGATTCATACTATTCCTTCGTCTGTCGTAGAATTCTTTTATCCTCGTGTCTCCGCATATATTAGTTATCTTATGTTTTATTTTTCTGCATTCCTCAGTCATCTTTGCACGAATATCTTTCCTTCTCGCTGGCTCTAGGTAATCTTTCCAATCGACCAATATATCGCGTATCTTTCTCATGGATTGCATTGCTTCTTTTTTTTCGATACTAGCATAATAGTTACGAATTGCAATTACGTTATTGTTGATTTCGTGTATTTTCCTCCGTATAGTATCGGTAGTAAATCTTTTCCACTTAAAACCTTTATACAAATGTTCTTTAAAAAAATTACTCACTTTAATTACGCTTGTTTGGATAGGGTCTATAATACCAAAACTAGTCATCAGTTTCTTGAGTGATGTTTCCCTTTCGTTATTACCTATATCATGAAATAGTAATCTTATACCGTAAAGGTATGTTTGTGTATTGAATATTTTCATCTTTAACTCATCCTGATTAGATTGTGTGAGTTTTTCACTTAATTTTTTTCCCGTTTCTATCAAATAGGGTGTTTTTTGTCCAGTGACACCAGATATAATGGATTGTTTACCCTCAAAAAATTGTTTCATAAAAAAAATATTGACAGGAATATATTTTTTGTTTCTACTACCTAACTTGGTATCAGGCCATGTACCTCCACGCAAAGCGCCTAAATCGATAGAAAAGAGCATATGTAAAAACTTTGTTGGTAGTGATTTGGTTTCGTTATTCATCGACGTGTCTAGATCCTTTGTTATATCCTTGAATTGTTTCGTCAGACCCCACTTTTCTTCAGATTTCGGGCCACAAGTTGTAACAGTTTTATACAAAATGTTCATCGGTTTTTGAGTCATTACAACCAATGCGTACGTGAAAGCAAGTGAAAAAACGCCTTTAAATTTAGATGTTTCGTCATCAACCCGTCCTTTTATTTGTTTAATAACATTCTTTATTTTTGTTTTACAGTCTGCTTTTTGTCTGTCTGTTGCATTTTCCTCATCCACAAGGACATTTAACAAGGTAACAATATCATCCAAAAAAATCCCGAGCGTCGTTTTCAACGATTCATATAGGGTGTTCTGTTGTAAAAATTGTTCCACTAAAGAAAGGTAATTAAAAATGTGGTATCTGGCGTCTTCTTTCGCGGCATTTGGAAGCTCCATACCCTTGTAGGGGTCATAGAAGTGCGAATCGTAATCGTTGATGACTATATTTTGCGTTATTGTCTTCAAATCCATATCCAAATAACCCTTACTAATTTCGTCAAATACAATATATTTGCAATTCGTTGCGTCGCACACCCTAGGACCTTCTGCAAGCCATTCCGTGTTACCATCGTTTTTATAAAATATCGAGGGTAAATTGACACCTTCTTCAATTACGTCTTTGTATGCCTTCCATTTTCCTCTTGTTTGAGCTTTGTAGGTATTATCTGTGATTTCGTTTCCTTTTTTATCGAGGAACGTATATGTTCCTAAACGAAGTGTATTTCGATCTTCAGTCAGTTCTTCGAGCGAGTTGTCATCTAATAAGAAACGGTGGCCGCATTTTGTCATTTCATAACCTTTAATCTTCTTGATAACTGAGAGGGTCCATCTTATGTTTGTATCTGTTTTTACACCATCTGATCTTAGCGGATCTATTAAACCAAATCCAGAACGATTCTTTAATATTTCTTTTAATGCCTTTTTTATATCTGAGTTTTTCTTACCACTCAACTTAATAGTTTTATCATCAATTTTTTCATCCCTTTCACCCTTTTCCCATATGTTCCAATTTGTCTCCCATTGCTGAAAAATAAAATTACCATCAATGCCTTCATAGATATTGAGCACCATGCAAGCGGCGTCCTGTGTAGCTTCTTTGAGATTTCCGATCGCGGTCTGGCTAGCTACAAATGCTATGGTATCATCGTTTATTGGAAGAATATAGCTTGTTTTAGTATAGGCATCTGTGCTATAAGATGTGTATGGATATTTGTTATTATTGTCCATGTTAATATAAATTTAATCTATATATATAGTGTTGCCAGACGATACAAATGGATAGAGAAGCAAACCGTTTTGTCGAGTTATTTCAAGCATTAGTGAGAAAAGCAGATTCGAATGTTTTTTTTACATACACTAGAATGTTGCAAAATGGTATAGAATTACCAATAGGGCCTTACAATGATATCGAGGAGGAGGAGGAAGATGGAGGTGGTTCTACCCCACGATTTAAAGGTGGAGATACCCCTAAATATGGCGGCGGTGACACCCCTCCATTATCCGATGGTGAAATCGACGAGGATGATTTTAAAGTTTACGAGGATGAAATGTACGATGAAACCATTATACAAGATTATGTGATTTCACCAGGATATAAGGTATTGTTTGCAACGTTAGGTGGTAGGTTTGATACTACGTACCAGAGAATTAGAAACGAGAATGTTTTAGTAAAAAATATCCCTGTGACCAATTTTATGTACAAAGTTGGTTCGAAAGTGGATGCTATACGATTAACGCGTGTATTTGATGATAGAAGAAGTAAAACTAAAATCGTTCCAGATGTAAAGCAATATCCATACATGACTTATCGATTTAAAGATAGGCAACCGACGTATGCACTTCGAAGAGATGAAAATAATAATCAGAATTTTATAGACGATACGTTGAGATGTATAGACGAAATACAATATATGTTGTATCGATATAAATATAGAGGGTATAGTATGTTACAAAAGGACAATGATTTCACTAGAAATGCAAGAGGTATAAATGATACCTCTGCTTATAAAAATTACAAAACCAATTTAATTTGGGTAGGCGATGGGGTTTGTACAGGAAAAAGTGGTTACGTGTATTATTGGAAGCCAATTTTTGATAATAAAAAGCCTGTATTTGTATTGGGAGAAGCAAAGATCGACAAACAGAGGGACAATGTACATTTATTTGCAGAACAAATTAAGAATTTACAGGTACATGCACAAAGATTGTCTGATTGGAGTCGGTTGTGGCCAAATGAACAGAAAAATTATCATAAGAGTGTCATGGCTGATGTAAGAAGATACGTAAATAAACATTACACAAGAAAAAAACGTCGTTGGCAAGAGAATGATGCACGGGGTAGTAAGAGAGGTAAAACTATGTTAAAAATGTAAGTATATATTATTTTTTTTGTATTGGTAATATGAGTAGTAGTGAAGATTTCGAGTCTAGTTCGTCTGGTTCTTCTTCAGAGAGTTCATCGTCCGATTCGGATTTCGAAGAAGATATACAACGGTCTAAAAATACTTATTGCCCGAATTCATTTATTGGCAATAATAATAAATCTCAAGTAAAAAGAATCGCAGGAGAGAAACCTATGTTCAAGGGTAACAAGGATGAGTTGTTACAAGAAGATTTTAGTTATTTCCGTCCAGTTAAAAATATGTGGGAATATCAAAAATGGAAAAAAATAATAATTGACCTTGACTCTACAGAATTTCATGAAAATTTTAACGAGATAGTAAATTTAAAATATATACTCGCAGAGAAAAGTGAAGAATTTAGCAGGAAGATTGATAGCTATTACGACATGCAATACTTTGATGTTTTGGTTGGCGAGATAGAGCCATTTACCACAAACATGAGAAACATGGTGAAACCAGCTCGCAAATATTTGAAGAAAGAAATAATGAATTTTATAGAACATTTTTTAGTACGTAAAAATAATGAAACTTACCATGATATAGCCCTGAAAGAAGTTATTATGATGAAAGAAAAAACAAAGGATATGTCTGAAGACGAAAAAGCAGAATACAAAAGAAATTATTTAAAAAATTTGGGCGACAAAAAAAAAATGAAGGCATTTGTAGATAACTTCAAAACTCATTTATTGGCGTTGAAGACAAAAAATGAGATTGATTTAAGTGCGGTAGTAAATACAGCGGATAAAAAAGATATAGATGACAGAAATAGATTTATAAATAAGATTGATGAAGCAATCGAACTGTACGAGGAATCGAATATACAAAAGAAGATGAAGTGGTATGTGATTATTTCATCAGCACCGTCTATCAGTGCTCCCTTACTTAAAATGAATTCAACATTAAAAGAAATGAATAAGTTTTATATAGAAAAGTATAAAGACACGAGCGACTCATCATGGGATCCAGTAAGAGATATAATTAAAGTCAATAAATGGAAGAAGAAGAAAAAATTGCAAGTGCAACAACTGACAACGGAGTATAGGA
>Ga0114933_10000102_pt1 | contig 102048 bp, 93 predicted proteins | sample 4SBtaG_FD_89691 | JGI IMG/M metagenome (GOLD analysis project Ga0114933, IMG submission 89691) | Deep subsurface microbial communities from Kolumbo volcano to uncover new lineages of life (NeLLi) - 4SBTROV12_W25 metaG | ecosystem: Environmental > Aquatic > Marine > Volcanic | place: Kolumbo...
CGGACAAGTTCCTGAGGAACTTCTCTTGGTTCTTCTCCAACGGCATGGACCCCGAGTACGCCGTGATAGGCAGAGTCTCCAGAAGGATCTGGGCGGTAGCGATGCGGGACCTGTACGGGGTCGGGGAAAGGGGGCAGAAGCTGAAGTACCACATCCAGAGCAGTGGCAGGTCGCTCCACTCCCAGGAGTTCACTTGGAACGACTACAGAACCACTCTTCAGGCCCTCTACGCTCTCGCGGACAACGCTAACAGCCTGCACACCAACAGCAGGGACGAGGCTTTCGGAACACCGACCGAGGATACCGTTAGGGACGCCATGGCGATTCAACTGATCCTCGCCAAGGAGTACGGGTGGCTTCGCAACGAGAACCCCCTCCAGGGCTCGTTCGTCGCCGAGTTCCTCACCGATGAGGTCGAGGAGCAGGTACTGAGGATCTTCGAGGAGATGCACAGCAGGGGCGGCGTTCTCGGTGCCCTGGAAGTCAACTACCAGAGGAACCGGATACAGGACGAGGGCATGGTCTACGAGCACCGCAAGCACACAGGAGAGACTCCCATAGTGGGTGTCAACACGTTCACAGATCCGGACGCCGAGTCGGTATCAGCAGAGGACTTCGACGTCGAGGTGACGAGGTCGGATGAATCCGAGAAGAAGATGGTGATCGAGAGGAACGGGGCATTCAAGCAGGCGCACTCCTCCGAGGCGGAGGAAGGCCTAGAGAGGCTCAAGCAGGCCGCAAGGGACGGGGACAACCTGTTCGAGGTGATGATGGACATCGTTGAGCACTGCTCAGTCGGTCAGGTCACGCAGGCACTGTTCGAGAGCGGTGGTAAGTTCCGAAGGAACATGTAGGGCCCTACTCCTCTTCCTCGACCATTCCCATTACCAGGAATTCGAATTCAGATCCGCAATCGGGGCAAGTTACAGCAGTGTCATGGGCGGGCATGATAGCATCAATGTCTCGGAACTATATGAAGAATGCAAAATATCTCGCCTATTGCTTCAAAATCCATTTCTCGTACTGCGGTACGACAAGCCAATTAGTCGGTATTGGGTTCTGATTGCTGTGCGTTGTATACGATTGCAGCTAACGCAGCACCAATGAGTTGTGGAACGAGGTGGACCCACAAGTCTGCGACTTCCATCACCCCTGCAGAGACTAGGGACGCTGTTACCGCTGGATTGAACGAGGCTCCTGAGATCGGGCCCACCGTTAGGGCCCCTGCGAGTACGACGAAGGCGATGGCCGCACCGTAGTACCCGTTCCCCTCGTTTGATTCAGAGGTGGCGACGTTGAGTATCACGTACGCGAGCGCGAAGGTGAACATTAGCTCGGACCCGAATGCGGGGCCCGTATCCATCACCAGCGGGCCGACTTCTCCGTCCGGCACTAGGACGTTGGCAGCGACCACGGCCGCCACTACGCCTGCGATAATCTGGGAGACGATGTATGGGGCGACGTCTGAATCGTCGCATGCCCCCCTAATGTAGATCGAGATTGTCACAGCAGGGTTGTAGTGTGCTCCTGATACGTGGCCCCCTGCGTAAATCATCACCATCAGTGTGGAAGCTATGGCGAAGGGCGCGTAGCTACCAGCGGTGCCGAAGGCTGCTGCGGTACAGATCGTTAGGGTTAGGAAGAACGTCCCGATGAATTCGGTGATCAGTTTGGCACTTGTGCTGTGATTTGTCATGCGAGAGCCTCTTCGAGCAGGGTGGATGAATGTTTCCCGGGACACTTGTGAGGTGCCCTATCTTCTTTCTGCGACGAATTTCACCAGTGCTCCTCGCGGTTTTTTCGCAAAGCTACGTACCGGAAGGAGGACCGTTGGAGGATTGATCTTGCTGACGGGAATTTCATCAGCTTCCAAGGATGCTTCGATACCCGTGCTGGGCCCCCTCTCTCGGGAGATAAGGAGATCAAAATGACGGTATATGAACTAAGCGATTTTTCGACTCAGCGTTGGCATGCGGGACAGTAGAATGTCGACCTGTTCGACTGCACGATCCTCCTTATTGTGCCGCTGCATTCGCCCTTGATACAGGCCTCTCCCTCCCTACCATAGGCACCGAAGTGATGCGGAAAGTATCCGAGGGCCTCCTCCCCATCCACCCCTCTGAAGTCCTGCAGGGTAGAGCCGCCCGCGTCTATTGCCTCGGTGATGACTGAGTGCGTGTTGTATGTGATTCTCTCGACTCTCTTGGTGATACCTGACTTCCCGGCCACGCTCGAGGCCAGCCTCCTCGGGGAGACACTAGAGCGGTGGAGTATCTCGCAGACGTATATGTTTCCGAGGCCAGCGACGATCCTCTGGTCGAGTAGCGCGGTCTTGATTGGCATCCGGCGGCCCCTCAGCCTATCGGCCAATTCCGAGGGAGTCAGATGATCGGGAGTGGGTTCCGGGCCTAAGTGTGACAAGAGCTTGTGCTCTGACTCCTGATTCGTCGGAAAGCAGTCCATGATACCAAATCTCCTGTGGTCGGAGTAAACTGCTGTCCCCCCGTCGTCCAGATGTGCCACTACCCAATCATGTGGCCCGTCTCCACTGCCTACTGCGGCCCCGTGGGAGAATGCCCCGGGCCTTCCCTCTCGCCCGCCTCCGAGTAGGGTCCACCGTCCACTCATCCCGAGGTGGCAAAGCCATGTGACATCCCCCTCCATCCTGATCAGGAGGTACTTGGCCCTCCTTTCGATGCCCAATACCCTCTTTCCGGATATGGTTCCCGAGAATCCATCGGGGAAGGGGAATCTGAGGTCCTGCCTCCTCAGTTGGAGCTCGGTGACCCTTCGGCCAACGAGGTGCCTGATGAGGCCCTGACGGACCGTTTCGACCTCTGGAAGCTCCGGCACAAATTCCGGAGTGCAGATAGCTCAAAGAGGATATCTGAGGCTTTGTGTTGCGTAAAGGCCCCTCAAGACTCATATCTCAGAATCTCTTGGAATGGTCATGGAAGAGTCTGGCGGCCAGCCAATGGAGTCCAATGAGGCGCCCAAGACTGTGGTCCTGTCAGGCACCCCCAACGTTGGAGAAGCAGGACAGGTATCGACCGGGCCGTATGTCCAGCCGATGATGATGGTCCAGCCTAGCAACGACGAGGCCACCATCAGCATGGTCATGGGTATCGTCACGTGGTTCTGCCACATCACTGCCGGATTCCTCTGCTTCACCGCCTGTATAGCCCCAATAACCACGGTTGTCGGAGTGATTCTCGGCCACATCGGACTCAGGAAGGCGAAGGAGATGAACGGAATGAACAAGGGGATGGCGATAGCCGGACTTGTGATGAACTACCTCTCGATATTTGCCTACATCGCCCTCGTGGCCGGATTTGGGCTTCTCGGCGCCGGCGCACTGGGGATGTAGTCAGATCCTGGCGTGGAAGACGACGTGCTGCTCCTCCAGGCCCCTAAGGTCTATCCTCTCCACTAGTTCCAATTTCGACTCTGAGATTACTTTCTCCGCATTACTGAACCTTTCGAAGTCCCCTCCTTCCGTCAACCTCTCGCTGGCGGCCTTGAGGCTCAGAAGAGCCGTGCCCCCTGGGGCGAGGAGTGCCTCGGACATCTTGACGAAGGCCTCAGCCTGATCGGCGATGGAGAGATCCTGGTGCAGCCAGTCGGCCTTCGCCCTGAGGTAGGGTGCGACTGTAGAGGGGGCTCTGGCATCTCCCAGGACAGGGACCAGTCCAGGCCTGGAGTCTGCCAGTGGTACCAGTTCCCTCATCATCCTGGGAGAAATCTCCACAGCGACGACCTGCCCCCCATGGTGGTTCCCAGAACCACAGACATGGTCGTGTATGTGACTCGCGGTGCTTCCCGCTGATGCGCCTAGGTACAAACAGGTAGATCCGGTCTGCGGAAGCAATTCGGAGGGATCCCGATTGGTCCTAACCAATGCGGCAGCGATCTTCGATTTTTTTGGATTCCACTGCCTCCATTCGACCCTTCCATCCCTCTTCCTCCTCTCGCCCCTTAGAGAGACTCCACGGTTTGCATTCCTGGTCCATAGGGATCTGCCTTCCTTCCTGACCCCCCATCCCAGGAGTATAGGCTTCCGAGGCATGTCAGCCCCTCTTTGGGGGCTTTGGGAACTTGTCTCTGATATCCTCTGCCTCTCTGTGAATCTCAGCTATTTGTTCCTCGTCCCATGGCTCTCCGTTGAAGTGATCGACCCTAACTGCGATTGAGCATTTTCCAGCGAGGAAGCGGGATACCTTGCCCCTCACCCACCTAGGGGAGCGGCTTACCAAGGGCATTGAGAACAGAATAGGCGAGTGCTTTGGAGGTGGTGCGCCCCTCCTGTGTGCAGCCATTGCGCCGGTGGCCCCTAGGACCTGCAGGCTTCCGCTCGGCATCCTAGCCAGCCTCTCCCTGCCCCCAGCCAGAACTACCATCCTTGCCGCGCCGAGAGGTCCGACAAGCAGGCTGAGAGTGGGGATATACTCCCTAGCGAGTTGCTTTGTCGCCTCCTCATTCGACTCTAACCTGGAAGATATCTCCACCACTCCCCTGGCTTGAGACTTCATTGCCTCCCACTCGGCTTCCGAGGGCTTGTGTTTTGGTACGTCCACCCCGAGGGACTCTGCGGCTGAATCGATTCCTTCGGCCACTGAGATTGCTTGTGGTATCTCTGACCTCATTCCATCCAAGTCGAGGTCGGGGAGGAAAAGCCCGGCCCACTCCACTGAGCGGGCCTCCTGTGTGGTCCACGCTGCGCGTAGTTCCACCGAGGAGGAGGAAAGCATGTCCAACCTCCTGTCCTTGTCCGCTGCAGATTCGGCGACCCCTCTGCGGGCGAGGATCACAGTGGCATTAGAGAACAAATCTTGCTCATCGGGTGTGCTTTCGGGCCAATCTGGGTCACTCATAGCACCAAGTGGGTTTGATTCGGCGTCTGGAAACCTATCTTTGAGAGCCCTAGCCTCAGGACTCATCCTTCCAGATTGAAGGTCGGCGAGCCTGGTAGCGAGAGCAGCGGGGGACCTTGCGGGGCCCCAATCCATTTGATCGAGGACCGAGCCATGTTGGTCGACGACTCGTGCCATCCTCCAGTCAAACCGTATTTCCACGCCTTCCGCGTTGAGTCACCCCGCTTCAACGGTGCGGAAGGCATCGGAAATGAGCGAAGGGATGAAAACGTCTAGTTTCCGAGTATCGCCATGGACACCAGGCTACTGGCCTTAGTAGCAATTGGCGGGGCTGTCGGGGCGGTACTGAGATATGTATTGCAAACCATATCCGGGCCTGACTCGGAGCCGTATGCGACACTAGTGATCAATCTAGTTGGCTCACTCATGCTTGGCGTTCTCTTTGGCATCATCGCAGCCGGGACAGTTGTTAGTGAGGGCAGTGTGGTCCTGCTGGGAACGGGCCTTCTGGGTGCTTTCACAACTATGTCGACCTTTGCCATGGACTCGGTTAGGTTATCAGAGGATTCGGCGAGTGCAGCTGCGGCATATGTGACCTTTAGTATCGCTGGAAGCTTGATTCTGGCATGGCTTGGATATCGTGCAGCACTTTCCATTGCTTCATGATGAGGGTCAAAATTGGCTCTTTTTGTAGAATAGTTGAATAGTCTGTTGACTCAGCCCTGCTATGTCTGTGCAAACAGACAGGTGATGTGAGAAATGTTCTGCCCCGAATGCGGCACCCTTGGATTTATGGAGCCGAACGGCAATATTAGGTGCACGAACTACACCTGTGGATATGAGGGGCCACTTACCGGGATGGATGGCAAGGGAGCTGAGTTCACCGACCCAATGACAGGGGAAACAATCGATCTCAGCACTGCAAGGTCATCTGGAGAGTCGAAGAATCTCAAGCATCTGACAGAGGTCGTTGAGGATGAAGGTGGCAAGGGAGTTCTGCGTGTGGGGGACATAAGGTGCCCTAAATGCGATCTAAATGAGATATACGTCATACTGATGCAGACAAGGAGCTCTGATGAGCCGGAGACCAAGGTTTGTACGTGCAAAAACTGCGGTAAGAAGTTCAGGGAGTATCAATGAATGGGTCGGGCCTGTCTCCGAATGATGAATAACCCCCCCTGCCCAGACCAGTGCGAGTGATGAGATGCTGAGAGTGACTGCTAACACCCAGTTGATGAGAGAAATCGTTGATCTTCTCTCCGTTTTGGCCGAGGAGGCAAAACTAGTCTGGGGCGAGAATGGCCTACACACGACAGTCGTCGATGGGTCGCATGTGGCACTTCTGTCCGCGACCATCGGCGATGCCTGTTTTGAGACGTATGAAGTAGAGCCGGTTGAAATCGGAATCGAGCTTAGCAAGATGCGGGACCTTCTGGGACTTGCAGGTCCGGGGGACTTAGTGGAGATTGACTATGATGACGCAGTCGGAGCAATAAATGTCAGAGTCGGAGAGGTCCATAGAATCCTTCGCGGCCTCGATGTAGGGACCATGAACTCCGCAAAAGAGCCAGGAATTAGCTACGAGCATGGCGCTACCATGGGAGCTGATAAGCTATCTAGGGCGCTAAGGGCATCAAAGATGGTGAATGAGCTGGTAAAGCTCAGTATCGAAGAGAACAAGCTGACTGTTTCCGCGGATCAGGAGGCTGGGGAGAGCGTGACTGTTTCTTTCGAATCGGGCGAGCTCAGCGAGCTTAACGCACCGAGCCCGACAAGCTCCACTTACTCACTGCAGTTCTTGGAGCCGCTGGCAAAGAAGCTGGCTACCGGCCTGACCGAGGACGTCTCTGTCGAATTCAAGGATAAGTTCCCATTCAAGATGTCATGGAACAGCAATGACGGAGGGGCAAGCTGGACTTACTTCCTCGCTCCAAGAGTGACAAATGACCCCTGACTTCTATGCGCTGCGTTGAAGACTGATGGGTCGACGGCGGCATGTGGGCCGCTCTGTCTGCGTAATCGTACCCAGTATTGGGAACGCGGAGGAACTGGGGGTTACTTTGGATGGGCTCCTTTCTCAAACTTACTCGAGCATGGAAATCGTAGTAGTTGGCCCATCGGGAGATGCGGGCAAGGAGGAGGCAGGGTCTCGTGGAGTTAGGCATATCGATGACCGTGGATCTAAGACGCGAGCAGATGCGTGTAACGTTGCGATAGAAGAAACGGAATCTGAGATAGTTCTCTTCACGGACGATGATGTAATTGTCCCAGAGGAATGGGTGTCCAACCTTGTCAGATGGTTCGACAGAGAGGAGGTCGCAGGTGTTGGAGGGCCTAACTTCGCCCCTGTTGAGGAGTCCACCCTCTCACAGAGAGTTATTGATGTGGCTTTCAGCAGCACAATTTTCACGGCAGGAACTAACTATGGCAAGAGAGGTAAATTCGAGCTTGAGAAGACCTCTCAGCTACCTGGGGTGAATTCCGGTTATCGAAGATCGATACTCGCTGAAGTTGGGGGGTTTGACGAGGGTGCCATAGGGGCCGAGGATGTTATGCTCGATCATAGAATCATCTCCTCGGGACACAGCCTGTGGACGGACAGGGAGGCTATTATCTGGCATCGCCGGAGAGACCTCTCGAGGGTGAAGAAGCAGATTAGGAACTATGGGATGGTGAGAACTCTTGCCAGCAACAGGTATCCTGAACTCCACGCCCCAACGCATACGATGGTTGCTGCATTCCCTCCAATCGTTCTGGCCGCCTTCGCATTCTTTTTCTGGGGCCTTGCAAACGAGGGCCTAGCATGGCCCGAATTCTGGGATATCAGGCTGTCAGCAGTGCCCATGGGATGGCCGAGAGCAGGGGTCCACATTCTTCCATCACTGATTGTGATTTACAATCTGATTGCATGGCTTGGGTCCTCGAGGGGAAGTTCTCCAAGCAAAAGCCCCTGGACTGTTTTCCTGTCGTCGATAGTCACGTTCGTCCTTCACTGGAACTACGGGATAGGGGTACTAAAGGGAAAATGGAGGATCCTCGGTGGAAGTCCCGGGTTGCAGATAGACGACCGAAATAGGGGCGATTAGCGAGGCTCTACTTTCTTGGAGTCATTTGCGAGCCCTCGGCCCACCATGTTTTCTGACGGGGCCTCCAGAAAATTGAGCTGAATACTCCAATGAAAATACCGCCCATGATAAGATTGAGCCAACCCTCACTAATGTACCCGGGACTGGCATTGAAGTAGGCCCAGATGAATGAGGGAATCACTCCAATAATTATCGTGATGAAAATCTCCTCGATCAGGATCGATGCCCGATTTGGTGAATTTATCGGGAGTCTTGGGGCGAGTGGGCTAGCGTCATTTTCCCTCCTGACCAGTCGAGTGAAATCTGGCCTTTTTGAGTTGCTATTCACAAAAAGAGACCTGGGCTTACCCCTGAACCACCCTCTGCATGCCATTGTGATCCAATCGTCCTCCAACCACGGTCGACCGTCGCAGATTTTACCCCAGTAGCTTCCCCTGATTCTATCCGCTAGTTCCTCAACATCCCCGTCTTCCCCTGATATTGCCCCTCTGTCGAATGCCAGCTGCCATTCTGATTCTGAGGCGACCTGTGAATCTCCCCCCTCCAACATTGTTTCTGCGGCATCCCGACTAACCATTTCTCTTGAGATTTGAAATCGGTAGCTTATCCTAGACTCGTGACGGGGCTGTGGGCCACCAGAAAGCAATGCCCGGTTGTCTGATCCGACATAGGTTGATCCTGGTTCCACCCAAACCCAATCTACTTCGTCCAAGGAATCACCCTTCGCCCAGTTCTCCTGTCTGGATTGACCATTGAGATGCGTACACGTTTTCGTTGGACAGAAGATCTTCGTGCTTCCCCCTCTCGACAATCGCGCCGTCTACCATTGCCACAATCTCGTTGGCGTTCCTGATGGTTGCTAGGCGATGAGCGACCGCGATGGTTATCCTCTTCTTGCCCCCGTTGGAGCCTCCGAAAAGGGATTGTTGGATCTTCTTCTCGGTCTCCGCGTCTAGAGCGGCGCTTGCTTCGTCGAGTATTAGCAAATCAGGGTCGTTCAATAGGGCCCTGGCCAGGCTCACCCTAGCCCTCTGGCCGCCGGAAAGCATCACTCCTCTGTCGCCGACCATGGTGTCCATCCCATTAGGTAGCTCGGAGACGAACTCTGCGGCCCCGGCCATGTCGAGGGCGTGGCTAATCTCATCCTCGGTTGAGTCCCTTGCGTATGCAACATTCTCACGGATGGTCCCATAGAATAGGAAGGGGTCCTGTGACACAAATCCAATTCTCGCCCTAATCGATTCTATTGAGTACTCATTGATGTCCCTTCCATTGATCAGGATTCTTCCGTGTTGTGGTTCGTAGAATCTCTCGATTAGCTTCAGAATAGTGCTCTTTCCAGCACCAGTGTGTCCCATGACACCTAGGAAGTCACCGGATTCGACATTGAACGATATGCCGTTCAGGACATTGGACTCGGACGTCGGATAGGCGAATGTGACATCTGCGAACGATACTGATTCTATTTGGCCGTCCAATGGAATAGCGTCTTGACGGTCGAAAATAGACGGCTCTAAATCGATTAATGCGAATACCCTCTTTGAGGCTGCCTCGCCTTTCTGAAGCTGATTCAGTAGCATCCCGAGGATGAACATGGGCATAGTCATCCTAGTCGAAATCAGGAGGAACGTTACAAACTGGCCAATTGTAATATCACCTGACTGCAGGACCCATCCTCCTGCCGAAACGAGGAGTCCGAACGACAGGCCTGCTACAACGTAAATTCCTGGGATGAACCTGTTCCTCAGGCTGGCTGCATTTATTGCTTGGTCACGGTAGTTGCCACTCTGCCTATCGATCCTTGATCCTTCGAAGTCGGTTGCATTGTATGCCTGAACCACGGTTATTCCAGAAAGTACGTTTTCTAGGATCGCGACGATTCCGCCCGTACTCTCCCTCTGCTTTCTGTACTTCCTCTGAACTCGGGTAGAGAACCACACCACCATTGGGACAATTAGGACTAGTGGCATGAATAGGATCAGTGCCAATGTTGGTGACATCCAAAACATGATTCCAAAGGCCGTAGTGAATGTAATTGCGATTCTTATCATGCTGGTGCTGGCGTCCGAAATAATATCCTCCAGCTGAGCCACGTCGGCAGAAAGAACGGACATCAGATTTCCTATTTGCCTAGTCTCAAAATATGAAGCTTCCATGGCCATCAGGGAGTTGGTTGCATCCATCCTGATGTCATGTTGGGCCTTGTAAGCCGTGGACTGCCATAGTTGGTTGCTCAAACCTTGGAAAAAGGCTAGGAACGTGAAGCATGTCAGGATTAGGAGGCCAAAGCCGAGTTCCTCAGAACTGATCACGCCTATGGAGGGTATTGATTCGGAGGTCACAATGGATTGAATCCTAGAATCGGTGAATGTTCCGTCCCTATAGTAATCAGCAGCCATTCCAATGGCAATGAAAGGTATCAGATCGAAGGCTCTTGCACCCCCATTGGCTAATATCCCCCCCAGGGCCCTCCTCCAATACCTCTTCACGTAGGGAAAGATCCTCCAGATTTTTCTCCCTACCAACTGCTTCTGGTCGGAGATATCAGAATCGTCCCTACTGATTGCCGTAATGGGTGCCCCATTCTCGGCAGAAGACCCATCCTCTTCCTCCATGTGACAGGGGGGAGACTGATGCGTTTGAATGCTTCACTGGCATGTCCCCATTGTTGGTGCGCCCGCCGGGATTTGAACCCGGGACAAGAGGTTGGAAACCTCTTGTGATAACCCCTTCACTACAGGCGCTGTGGCTTCGCGAGCGCAGGGCCTCTCTAAATCGATTCGGTTTGGAGAAGGTAGGAGCTCTCCTTGAAAAGTGGGGGCTCTTCGCATTGGCATGCTTTGGAGGCAGAGGCTTGGCATTGTCCTTATGATCGTCTTCATGCCTGCCAACGGTCCATTCTGGACAATGTCGATTGATGCTCTTGGGATTGATTTTGAATTCAGCGAGTCCAGCTTCTTCGTTTACTCCATACTGCTGTTCATCGCTGGGGGGATACTGACTTTCACGCCCAAGACAAAATTCGAGTAGTCAGCTGTACAGTTCCTTGGGCCACACATCATGGATGTTTAGGAACAGTGAGGTTACATCCTCCTCTTCCCAACCTGATTCGAGCAGGGTTGAGCATAGTTTCTGGGTCCTCTTTGGTACGGTCTTGGGACCCAGTACCGCACCGGGCCTATTTGGGTCATCCAAGAAGTCGGTCTCCATTCCCCACCTGGACTTCGAGTTGGCAATAGTGTCCACTAGCCCCTCCACACTACCCTTTCCCATGTTGACAGTGGAAGAGAGGCCGCTTGTGAATTCCATACTTATATCGGGAGGCGAGAAGTGTCTGATCGCATTAGACCTTGGAAGGCCCGTGGAATCGCACATTTCAGCTAGTTCCTTGCATGTTTCCTCGCCCCTGTCCTCAACATGGAGTTGGATTGGTACTTTTTCGCTTGCGGCCAATGACATTATTTCCTGAAGAACCTCGTTTGCAGAGTCCCATCTCTCCTGATCGACCTGATAGTGGGGCCGCCCGACCTCCCCCAAGCAGGAAGCCATGCCAGATTCAATCATTTCCAAGGCCAAACCTACGGCCTCGATATGTAATTCAGTAGATTTCTCCACCCCTATCTGGTTGGCTTGTACGTCCCACACAACTGGATGGGGGCCTAGGACCACACCTACCTCGATTCCCGTCTTTTTCCTTACGGTTTCTGCCATGGAAATGGTTTCCGAATATGCATTCCTATATCCATCAAGGTCTGAGGGCAGATGACCTGAGAATGTTGGTTTGTGTACGAGCATTATCCCTGTTCCGCCGGATTGAGAAAACTCTTCTATGGCACTGAGGAATCTGTTGCCCCTGTCCAAATGGATGTGTTGATCCATTATTGGTCCTGTCCAAATGCCATTTTCCAGCATTTTCTCACGCCAATGCTCCCTCTCCATCTAGCTGCGTCACCCAGTGTCGTACAGCCATCTCGGCTATCCTCTTCGAAGACTGCCCGATAACGACCCCTCTTCCATTATTGTAAAGGATCAATGTCGATCTATGCAAAGAAGCGTCTATCCTGAGCGCCCCAAGTCTCTCGTCCTTTGAAACGTCCTCGAATCTTCTTATTGCGATATCTTCGATCACAGCCCTCCCTATTGAAAAGCTAACGAGCATCTCACCTGATTCCATGGAAAGCCCGTCGATAGTCTGGCCCAGGGTCAGTAACAACTCTTGGACAGCGAGCTCGGCCACCTCGGCCCTCGCCAGACCATGAACGAGGACTGAGCCGTCGGGCTCAACCACGTAGGTAGCCCTCGGCTTCTCATGGGAGATGACCACGTAATCACCACTCCTAGAGCCACCGGCTAACGATACCGCCTCGTCAAGGTCGATAGGGGAAGTCGGGCTGAATCTAAATGTCTGAGTCTCTACTACGAATGATGGAGAAGTGGTCATTTGCGTTCCTCCTTCTGTAATGATTCGGGCACTGGCCATCCGGATATCGCAGCCTCGAGTGAGGGGAGTCTGGCTTGATGAACGGGTACCATCAGTATTGGCTCCTGCGCTTTCTCGTCATCAACCCTACTGTCCCTCAAGTCGGCCAGAGCGCCTCTTATCCTTGAAGCGAAACGCATGTCCCTCTCAGCGTACAGGGCCTCGCCGAGAACCCCCTCCTCCTCTGACCACCAAGCTGCGCATGCAGCTGCAGCAGCCCCCAGTTCGATCCCCACTTCATCGTCCGTAGCGATACTAGAAATGGCCGCTGTTGCGGTTCTGGACCATCTCCTACCAAGAGTCAGCGTAGATAGGAGAGTAGTCACGTTAACCTGCTTATCCGCACTGCGCTCCAACCAGTCTGACCATCCGATATCGTCCAGATCCGGCTCTATCGGGAATACAGGGAGTCCCCCTCTGGAATTATCAGCGTGCAGGAGAAGCCTAATCTGCTCCGGATCAGGGATCTTTGGCCCCTCAATATCCAGCCCCTCTAGTTCCCTCACCAATCTGCCAAGGGTAGTCCCCGAAGCCATGGCGGCCTCGTTGTGAACTCCGGGGCTTTCCCTGTCCTGTTTCTCTTCTTCCCTCATAGAGGAAATATCATTGTGGCTGAGCAGGAAGGCCACTCCATCCCATACCCTCCTAGACCTGAGGCCAGGAGGCATCCTAACACAAGGAAGATGTGGCCACAACACTATTCTCCCTCCATCCGGATCGTCGAGGGTCTTCTCCCTCCATCCGAGTTCTGGGAAATTCATGGACGGCCCCGTTATCTGGTGGGAGCGGCGGATTGCTCGCCTCTCGAGCCAGTTCCGGATTCCCGTTTCCCACGTGCCCATGACACTCCGAGTGACCTCTTTGGATTGAATTAAGCGGTCATATTGCCCCCTCGATGAGCAAAATCGTGTGATGGATTCAAGGGGGACCGGCCTCGGCATCTGCTTGAGGAACATGGGTGAGCCCCGCTCTACGGAGCCAGTAGTCCTACTGAACGAAGTCTTTCCAGGGGACACTAACGCCCTTGACACCCTATTCGGGGGACGGTTGATGTCCATCATGGATACAGCTGCCGGAATGTCTGCGAGTAAGTTTGCTCACAGGGAATTCGTTACGGTCTCCGTGGATGCTTTGAAGTTCAAGAGGCCCGCATACCAAGGGGATGTGATTAGGACCATAGGACGTGTTGTCTGGACCTCCCCTCGAACCGTTGGGGTTCAAGTCAGATCTTGCCGAATGACGCGTTCAGACTGGGATCCCGAGGAGATTTGCTCTGGCTATTTCTTCATGGTAGCCATAGATGATTCCATGAAGCCTATCTCAGTCCCCCAATTCACACCGTCCAATGAAGAGGAGCGAGTTCTCTGGGACGGCGCGCAGAATGCACGTGACGCTATGCGCGGAACGCCTTGAGTCCGAAATCGACTGGGTGAGATGATGTCGGTACTGAACGTTGGATTCGTGGGTACCGATGAGTTTGCTCGCACACTTGCCAAGAAGGGGGACTCGCGGGACGTTGATTCGTATGTCCATAAGGAAACTGTAGGCGATGAGTCCAGAGTACTGTCAATCCTAAGGCCCCTCAAACATCCAGAAAGCATCAGGCCTCTTCTTTCGGTGCTGAATGTTTCAAGGGTAGGACTAATCGAGGTATCGAAAATTGACGCTGCTCTTGGCGAGTGCCTAGTGGCTTTTGGATGCGCCGGAGTGGAAAGGGGAATTGTCCTAATCAGACCAGAAGAAGGAGGGTGGGTAGATCCCGAACAGGTGAAGATGCTACTGCCCCAGGCGGGACTGAATTGGAAAATAATGGAGGACTGTCCGGAGCCTCACGAGATCAGGGATTCACTCTTCGAGATGGCAAAGGAGGACTCAGATGAGAATTCCCTGATCGTTCCTCTTGATCAGCACTTCAACGTTCAGGGAATTGGAACTGTTGGAATAGGGTATGTCCAATCAGGAGCCATAAGCAAGCACGACGAAGTGGAGGAGCTGCCCGGAGGAAACTCCGCGATTGTCAGGAGTCTGCAAGTGATGGACGACGATGTCGAGCAAGCAAGCTCGGGAGACAGAGTGGGAATAGCATTCAGGGGCCTGAAGGAAGGAGTTTTGGGGAAAGGAAGTGTGATCATCCACAAGGGATCGAAATCTGTAATCGCGCACACCTCATCCAATGGTTCGCTATCGAAGGCTCCATTCCAGAGGAGGGAGCTCTCGGTCGGTGACGTGATTCACGCATCTGTGGATATGCAATTCAAGGTGGGCAGGATAGATGAAATCGCGAAAGAGGGGCTTCGAATAAACTGGGAGAGTCCCTTACTAGTAAGGGAGAGTGGCGAATCCAGAGTAATACTAGTCCAGCTGGATGCGCTTCCGATGAGGATAATCGGAAGTCTTTCCGAGTTATCTCCGGCATGATTTTTTCACCCAATAAGATGGGTCCAGAGGCGGGCACCGCCCCTAGAACTTATACCGGTAGAGATGCGCTCGACAACTGGGATGCATATAGCCGGGCTTAGGCCTGGCCGAACGGAAGGAGAAGCCGAATTAATCGGAAACCTGAGTTTGGTCGGGATCAGAGGTAGATTCTGCGCGATACTTACTGAGCGGCAGCTGACTCTCGAGAGGTTCGACGGATATGGGATCAGGATGGATTTAGAATCGATATCCAAAATGAGGCACATGAAGGTCCCGAGCCTCCCGGGGGGGACTCCAATAATTGGTGCCGTTGCAATAGGTTTGGGGTACTCTGTACTTCTGCCGCCTGTTGGTTGGGCGGTTTCCGTAGCCGGAGGGATTTCCATAATGTCATATCTGTCATTAAGGAAATCGACGCTAGTCATCGAGAATGGTAAAGAGCGCCATATGATCAGTGGAAGCGATGGGGCCTTGATGCGTCTATGCCTAATGGTGGATCGAGTGAGGAGCGGGGATAGCGTCATTGATGCTAGAGTTGGCCTGGAAGACATAGAGACCGAGTTGCCAGTATTTCCCGCATATATGGATGCGGGAGGGACAGGGCCCGTTCCAATGGCACTTCCTATGCCTGCACCACCTCTAATTGGAGGTCTTTCCCCATCGGGACCAGATTTGGAAATCGATGAGCCTGTTCAAGCAGAACTTGAGGAAGTTCAGTCTGAGTTCAATTGGAGATCATTCCAAGAAGAACATGTTCCATCTCGTGAAATGCCAGACTTCATGGTGAATGAGGCAGAGAAGTCGGTCTCAGCTTATGAAAGGGCTTGGGGTAGGCAGGAGTCACCTGATTGGTACAGGGAGAAGGAGCCTGTGCCCGATTCAGAAAGTCGGATTGAGACTGCTCTTTCTGGCGCGGCCGATATGTTCGGTTTCGGAGGTATGTTCGATGATGACGATTCCCCAACACAAACTAGCCCTTTCGAAGAGGGGGGACCTGTCTTTGGAGAGATTTTCAATGAGCCTAGTGAGTCGTCGTCCAGAGTTTCATCTAGCTCAGAAATGATCAAATCTGCTCATAACAGATTTGGAGAGCCGGTTTCTCCATTCAACGCTCAGTCTCTACCTGAGCCAACGGTGGAAGCCGTAAGAGAGGAATGTAGGCCGGGTTTGGTGAGGATGGCTAAAGCCAGACAGGCACAATCGAGGAATGTACTGGCAGCTCCATCGATCGACAACTCCACACTAGAGGACTATCCTGGGATTTCGAAGTTAGCGACATCGATGAACGGTGGCCGTGTAAATACGAAAGGAATAGCGAGGTCTAGGGGCAAGCCAAGCTGGATTGTTTCCCTCCTTAGACCGAAAAGCAGAATCAGGGACAGGGAAAATGAAAGCTACTCTTCTCAGTATGGCGATCCGGATGGGGCTGAATATTCTGAAGAAGGGAGATTCAGAACATCTCAATACCTCAGGCTACGAAGTGACCAGGACCACCAAGCCGATGTAGTCAGAAGGATGGAAAGTAGGAGGGCCCTGAATCCTCCATCATCAGCCAAGGACGCTCTTGAACGTAAAGTCAGGAAGGTTTTGGAGGGGGAGGACGAGTCTTCTACTTCCCTACAGGGGCCTGACTCGGGACTTAGATTCTCACAACTTCGGAGATCGTCCCCTAGTGACGAGCGCCATCACATCCCAGGGGTACGTAGACTCGAGTAATCATATTCCAACTATTCTTCTGTACCTATCCGCACGGGCATGATAGGCCCCCCTACCTAGGCCTCTTACGCCCTTAGTTCCCAGTTGCTCGACACAGTAGGATGCTGTGACTGTGGCATGAACCAGCGCATTCCTCATTACCTCAGAGTCATTCAAGGGGCTCTCGTGACCAATCAGACAGGCGAACAATGCGCCCGCAAATGTGTCTCCGCATCCAGTCGGGTCGACCATGTTCTCGGTTGGATAGGAGGGCAACGCTATGGTTCCACAGGGCAGATGTGCCAGGACCCCACTACTTCCTCTCTTTACAATGAGGCTTCTGGGACCGGGACCTGCTGACTTGCCCCCGTGAAGCGAACTCCCAGACATAACTGATGAGATTGCCTTTGTGAGTATCTGCTCGTCTGCAATAGAGCACACTTCTTCCTCATTAATTATCACCACATCCACATTCCTCATAGCTTCGGAAAGTAGTTCGAACTCATCTTCTATCCACAATCTGAAAGAGTCCAGGACTGTTATTCTAGCCCCCGGACACTGATTCAATGCCGCAAGCTGAATCCTTGGATGTGCATTCGCACAGAAAAGTACGTCTGGTTCTGACCAGGCATCTGGAATTACTGGGGTGAAGTTTTCCAATACATTTAGATCGGTAGAAATTGTTGTCACTCTGTCCATTGAGTCATCATACTTACCGGACCATCTGAACGTTTTCCCATCGGCGACGACGACTCCCGAAAGATTCATTCCTGCATCCTCAAGAACCATCTGATGGTATGTCGAGAAGTCATCTCCAACGGCACTAACTATTCCTATACGAGGTGGTTTTCCAGGGAGTGGTCGCATGTGGAAAGAGGCCGCTAAACCGGAGTGTGAAGCGGCCCCGCCTAGAATTTCGCTTCCATTCTCCTCGGGCGTTTGAATGTCATCGTAACCCATACTCCCAACGATGACCATCTCCATATCAATTGCCTCCACCCACTAAGTCAGGGTGTTCCTCTAGGTACCTAATTGTAACATCCCCCTTTAGGAAGTCTTCCTCCTTGAGAATCTCCTGGTGCAGCGGGATCAGGGTGTCCACGCCAAGGAGTATCGTTTCTGAAAGGGCGGCCTCCATCCTAGATATGGCCTGTTGTCGATCAGAGCCCCATGAAATTATCTTTGAAAGAAGGGAGTCGAAAACTGCGGGCATGTCGTAACCCGTGTGAGCGTGGGAGTCTATCCTGATTCCCGGCCCACCGGGCCAATGGCACTCCCAAAGCCTCCCTGGAGAGGGTGCCAAGGTAGATGGATTCTCAGCATTAACTCTGACTTGGATGGCGTGCCCATTGATCTCTACCTCGTCCTGAGAGATGGGCAGAGACTCTCCGGCAGCGATCCTAATTCCCAGAGAAACCAAGTCATGTCCAGTAATCATTTCAGTCACTGTATGCTCAACCTGAACTCTTGGGTTAACTTCTAGGAAGAAGAACTCTCCATTTTCGTCACGTAGGAATTCAAAGGTTGCGAGTCCTTTGTATCCGACCGCCTCTGCTCCAGCGACCACCTTGGAGCCAAGTTCCGATCTGACTTCTTCGGAAAGCCATGGCCCCTCTTCCAAGATTTTCTGATGCCTCCTCTGTATCGAACAGAATCTCTCGCCGAAGTGAATTGCCTTTTCACCGTCCCCGAGAACTTGGAACTCTATGTGCTGGGCACCCTTGATGAATTTCTCCAAGAATACCCTATCATCCCCAAATGCAGAGAGTGCCCGCCCCTGACAGAGCCTCAATGCCTTTTCGAAATCCCCTGGTGAGTCAACTACCTGCATGCCTATGCCGCCTCCACCAGCAGCAGCCTTGATTATTACAGGATAGCCAATTTCAGCCGCCTGCTCGGAGGCTTCTTTCGGTTCGGATATTGGCCCATCTGAGCCCCTTGCAACGGGTATTCCAGCCTTTGTCATTGCATCTCTAGCAACAATCTTGTCTCCGAGTAATCTCAGAACCTCGGGACTGGGGCCGATGAAAGTGATACCTTCGTCCTCGAGCCTCTGAGCAAAGACTGGGTTCTCTGCCAAGAAACCGTATCCAGGATGCACTGCATCGGCGCCTACTTCCTTTGCCGCCTCCACGATTGCCTCGATATCAAGATATGAGGCTAGTGGGTCTGAACGAGGAATGTAGACTCCCTCGTCGGCGAGCCTGACTGGGAGTGAGAGTCTGTCCTCTTTGCCATGAATGATGACGGCATCTATTCCCATTGCCCTCAGAGATCTTAGTATCCTGAGAGCTATTTCACCGCGATTCGCGATCAGCACCCTCCTGAACATCTGATGTGCTGCTGAGGAAAGAGCCCTATGATTAAATCGGCAATTAACACACGATTGAGTGGGTCAGTATACATCCCTAAGATAGCGCTTCTCGGTTTTCATGAGTCCCGTCTCGACGAAATCCTTCGCCTCTTCATCGTTCATTTCGCCATATTTGGCGCAAATTGAAATGAGCATCTTATGTACATCCTTAGCCATGTAATTCTTGTCCCCGCAGACATAAAAATATCCCCCAGCACTAATCCATTCCCAGATTTCCTCGCCGTTCTTCTCCATGAGGTGCTGGACGTAGACCTTCTCGGCACCGGCTCTGGACCATGCGAGATCGTGCCTGCTGAGTACCCCACTGTCCTTCCATCCTTCCATCTCATCTCTGTAGTAGTACTCCCCTTCTTCAGTCCAATCGCCAAAGAACAACCAGTTCCTGCCCGTCGCCCCATCAAGCTCCCTCTGCTGCAGAAATGCTCTGAAGGGAGCTATTCCCGTCCCTGGTCCGACCATGATAACATCCGTTGACCCGTCCTCAGGGAGGACGAATGAACGAGTGGGTGACATGAATACCCCAATCTCTGTATTGGCGACTTCGCATCTGTCGGCCATATATCCTGTGCAGAGTCCAGCCTTGTCCCTTTCATGGTGGCTATATCTGACTATTCCGACAGTAAGATGAACTGTGCCTGGCTCAAAATCTGGACTGCTTGCAATGGAATACAATCTCGGTTTCAGCCGATCCATCCCCTCTACCATCTGCTGTGGAGTGAATCCAACATGACCGAAGTCCGAAAGGGCGTCGACGTAATCTCGGGACCAAATATAGTCCTCCATAGAATCTGAGTCAGATGTCAGTTCCCTCCATAGCGTTTCGGAGGGATCTGACAGTGTACCGATCTCAACATATCCTTCTGGTAAATCCCCCTCTTCGCCACTTCCTGACCAATCAACGATCAACGAACCATCCCTGGTTGATGTGCGAGACCTGCTGACCATACGAATCTCCAATTCTGCATCATCGGATACCAATCTAGGGCCCAATGCCTCTATCCACTTCTTCGAGACTCGGTGGATCTCATATCTGTCAGTCAGCGCCTCTCTTATCGGAAAGTCCCCAACGTGAGTCTCGACAATCTCATCACCTGAGAATCCACAGAGTCCCAATAATTCCTCAACTATTTCAGGGGGGCATCTAGGGATGACGCCTAATGCGTCTCCCGACTTGTAGGTCAATCCTGAATCACCCAGATCGAAAACGATGTGCCTGGTCTCCTTACCTGATCCCTCCCCATTCAAAATGAAGTTGTCTGTGAGGGTGGACGAATATGGATTCTTAGCACTCCAGTCGGACATTCGGTCACCTTCAGCCTCGCGAGTCTAGTTCTGTTTATGAAGAAATGCCGGAGGGGAGCTGTGAATTATTGATGATTGGAGCGATGGGGTCAAGTCATAGGTCGGACTTCGAGTGTCGTGGCGAGAGTCGACTTCCTGGGCACCGGCAATGCTTTCTCCCCTCACGGGAGAATGCACGCCCTTGCATTAATTGATGGAAAAATACTCATTGACACGCCTCCAACACTACTTGCACAACTGAGGAGATCTGGATGCACAACCTCGGACATTAGGCACCTGCTGATTACCCACTGGCACGCCGACCATACATTCGGATTTCCATTCTTGCTGTTGGATAGAAAGTTCATTTCTGATTCCCTTGGAAGTAAGGATCTGTCTGTTCACCTCAGACCGGGAGGGAGGGATTTTCTTTCATCTCTGTGTCAAATGGGCTTCCCAGGAAGCTTGGCCGATTCGCTGGAACAAAGAGTTGATTGGGACGAAGAAGAGAAGGGGGTATTGAGTGAAACGGGATGGAGGTATGAGAGGTTTCCAGTTTGTCACACCCCTGAGACTGACCCGCATGGGTACGAGTTGATTCACGAATCTGGATTCAGGCTACTCCACTGTGGGGATTCCGGGCCATGTGAAGGAATAGAGGAGAGGGCACCAAGTGCCGACGTGGTGATACTGGAAATGGGCATGCCGGACATAGGCGAGTTCCCTCATCACCATAGGCCGTCAGATGTTATTTCATTTGGAAAGAGGCACCCCCATGCCAAGATCTTGGTAACTCACAATTACTCTTCGGGAAAGGGCAATGAATCTGGTTTCCCCATTCCCACTCTGCCCAGTTCGATACATCAATTGGAAGATGGCGATACTCTGGAAATAGATCAAAATGGGGATTTTACTATGATAGGAAAATCGTAGAAAAAATATAACTTATTTATACTAATCTTCTCAGCGGACTAGAATTTTCAAAAAACTGGAAAGTTTTTTTGATCGTCAATCGGTGATATGAACGATGGCAATGTGAGGCTCAGGCTCAGACATTGGAATAACATATAAACTAGTCTTTCTAGACGTGTTATTTTTAATTTTTAATTCTCTAGAAAACGCTACCCTGAAGGGCATCAAGAGAGTATGTAGAACAAAAAATTGGACATCGAAAAATACCTTTCCATATGCCTACCAACTGGTGTCAGAGCTTGAAATCGTCAGAGAGTCTTATTATCTCCCGCTCACTCGCTAGGAATCCGCGTAAGACAGATGCTAACTCTGATGGGGAATTAGCTACTGCAATTATGCGGGATATGGAGAAGTGAAAAAAAATGGACGGGAATATTTTCGAAAAGATTCTCGGACAAGAGAGCCTCTTCTTGGAGAGAAGGGCTTTCGACCATGCCTTCGAACCGAGCAGGCTTCCTCATCGCAAACATGAGATTGACTCCTTGGTTAGGAATCTTGTGGATGCTTTGAATGGCCACATCCCCTCGAATATGTTGCTGTATGGAGTTCCAGGTTCTGGTAAAACGGTAGTGACTAGATTCGTTCTTTCACAGTTGCTAGACAAGGGCAAGGAGATGGGGGAGTCAGTGAGGTGCTACGAGATTAATTGTAGAAATGTCGATACCAAATACAGGGTTGTTCAGAATATAGCATCCCAACTCTCGCAGAGGGGAGATGCCCCCATACCATTTACGGGATGGCCTACTGACAGAGTTCTCGATGCGTTGATTTCCAGAATGGATCGTGAGGGAGGGGTTCACATCATCGTTCTTGACGAAATCGATAATCTCGTCTCAAGGTCTGGCGATGGGCTGCTGTACAATCTGACTAACATCAATACTGTTCTGAATAATTCGAGATGCTGTATCATCGGGATAAGTAATGACTTGCACTTCACTCAGCACCTCGATCCAAGAGTCAGCTCTAGGCTGAGTCAAGAGGATTTGGTTTTCCACCCCTACAGTGCTTTAGAAATACAAGATATCCTGGAGGAGAGGGTGGACTTTGGACTCAGAGAGGGGTCATTAGATGGTGGTGTCGTTCAGCTTTGTGCTGCTCTAGCTGCGCAGGAGCATGGTGATGCAAGGCGAGCTCTGGACCTTCTGAGGATCTCAATCCAGAAGGCCGAGCAGTCCGAGCACGCACTCGTGGGAACTGCTCACGTCAAGATGGCACAGAGTCAATTGGAGTACGACCAGGTGACTCCTGTTTTGAGGACCCTGCCGCTCCATCAGAAGTTGGTATTATTCTCCATCAGGCTGAATGAAGGAAATGGACTCAGGAACATTAGCACGGGAGAGGTCTACAGGACGTACTCCGAGGCATGCATGAAAGTTGGAGTTGAGCCCCTTACTCCAAGAAGAATTTCTTCCCTACTGAATGAGTTGGACACACTGGGACTAATCATGGCTAGAAACGTCAGTAAGGGAAGGGGCGGCAGGAGCAAGCAGGTCAACTCAGCCATACCCAAGGCGATAGATGCGATAGACGCACTAAGCGAGTCAGAGCCACTCATTGCGCAGGCCGCAGAGGGCAAGTATGTGCTGCAGAGTCATCTCTGATGGGGCTGCTGACTCTGAAAATGGTTATACCAAACATCTAGGTCGCCCGCCCGTTACTATGAGTGAATCAGCGTGGATGGAGTCCCTGACTCGACCTAGCAAGACCCTTTCGGCATCTGCGATCCTCCTGGGGTCATGGATAGGGCTTCTGACAGTTGTCAATCTCACGCAAGGAGCCTATTCCGAGGGAAGGAAGGTGCTTTGGATTAAATTCCTGACTGGTGTCAAGGAGGCGTCTACCACAGACATGTCGTTTGTGGCCGATGATGCGATCTTTGGGGTATTTGGCGTTGCAATTTTCGCAGCGGGGGTTCTAGGATTGAATGGGTCGCACGAGGGAGGCTTCAGTTCTTGGATGTCGGGTTTGCCTTCGTGTATTATGTCGCGCCTGCTTACTTTTGATGGCGGGTTTAAGAAAATGGCCTCCAGTTGGCTGGTAGCATCAGGCGTCTTGTTCTATACGATTTGGAGCGTGACAGAATCAACCTGGGTTGACCCGGGCGTCTACTCCGTGGCAATAGTGTTGGTTTCTTTTGGAGTTGGGATCGGCATCCTGTCAGAATCAGAGTCCTAATCAGCGCTGATGAACGCCCCGAGTAGCTGGCGGCACCTGGCCTTTGACTCCTCTCCGCATATTCTAACCACGACTCCCTTTCCTGGCTGCCCGTACAGGACCACAGCCCCAATTGGAGATAGTGGATGAAGCAGTAGTGGGGCTAAGTCTTCCTCTCCTTCGACATTTATTATTGTGGAGGAGCCGTCCTCGTTCCAAGAGTTAATTGCGACCTCGCACGCCCTTAGCAAAGACGTTGTCAAAGACCCAGCGGGGCTTGAACAGTCTAGTCTGTGGTCATAACATTCCTGATCGATGCTACTCGCCCCCTCCCATTCCTCCCTTTTGGTCATCCCATCAATTAGAGAGATGTCAGGAGTCTGGCCTAGTTGGTGCATCGTAAGAACTGTTACATCTCCAACTGCTATTGTAGGGCCCAGCTGACTTTCAATGTGCGAAAGTGCGTCACTCATTGCCTCTGAAGGATTCCCCTCTGGACCAGGGAATAGTATCCCAAAGGGGTCTTTGAGATTTCCTTGGACCTCTGGCGTCATGACGATAGTTCCAGATCTGATACTCGCTGGAATCCACGAGTTTCCCTCCCTGTCGATCGTACCGTTCCTTATTCTTGAGCTGGATATTGGCTTTCCATCCCATGAGTTTTGCAGGTCCAGAATAACAATCTGCAAGGGGGATAGTTCATTCTTGATCCTCAATCCATTTATTTCTTCACAGTTTTTCCTTGTGTCTTCCGTACAGAAGACAACTTGTGCTTCTTGATGGGTCGGAGCCGGGCCATAATTATCCTCTAATTTGCCAAAGGAGACCCTTGACAACAATTCGTCATCTAAAGACCGCTTTAGATCATCTAGGCGGTCGTCCCACGATAGTACCCTATGGTCCTTTTTCTTGGCTATATTATCTGAAATTATCCAGATCTCTAATTTTTTACAATGTTCCAGAGACTCAGAAATTAGATGAAGATGGCCTTTGTGAAAACGGTCGAATGTCCCTCCAATCAGGCCGACATCGAACATATCCATTTCACCGACGAACCTCATTTTTATTTCTAGTTAGTAAAGTGTGCCCCGGGGCGTAACGGTAGCCTTCACCGCAATGCTCCAGCACCTGACCCACCCCGGGACGTCTGTCGGACTGGGTGGTAGTCCCTTGATTCATCCCCTCTCGGGTCCTCAGGGGACCTTGTCCCGGTCCGGCCATCTGTTTTGCGCCGACGGTCACTCTGCCTTGGAGGCAGTCAAGTCGGTCTTCGACAGATGGCTACCCATGCGTGGTACCATGTTTCATCCTCTACCTCCGGCGAGGGGGTTTCGTCAACACGGTGTTGCCGCTGGGCAACTTGCGGCCGGAAGTATAGGTCAAGAACCCCTCGGTTTGGAGAAACGCCGCTTTCTCTAATCTAAAGTGGGTGATTTTGAGATTCCGTCAAAGTATCCAGATTCCTTGAGTATGATTCTCTCCGCCACATTTGCGTCTCCTGAAATACATTCATTCGTGGTAAATTCAGGCCATTTCTCCAATGGTTGTGCAAGCCATCCAACTAATGGGTGGGTTCTCCCTTTTCTGGGAGACCTACCATCGAAAGCAGAGTCCAGGGAATCAAGTAGGTCGAGCAGATATGGCACTCCGGGGAAAGTGCCCTCTGCTTCGACCCTGCTCCTCATCCTTCTGGACAATAGGACTCGCAATTCGGGATCGCAGCCCGTGTGCCTCAATCCTTGGAGAGCAGGGGCCTTACACAGTTCTCCTGGCTTTCTTAGGATGGCTGCAGGCCAAGGCACTGGATTCTTCAAGAGCCAGTCGAATTTGTCATCTTCTTCGAGCATGTTGAAAAGGAGTTCCGAGGAAATTGCTGACCACCAACTCAGTGGAAGGGAGTATACGATTGGGCCTATTTGTTCAACTTCTAATTCGGCTATTCTCTGTGAACGGTCTACGAGAGTGGACCATATCAGTAGCTCGTTTCCATGCTCGAGCTCCCTTCCCTTCTCGATTACAGCGCTCAGGATACTATCAATATCAGCAGACTTAGTATCCTCGCGTGAGTATAGCCACATCACACCTTGCAATGCGGCGAGGGATTTCTCAGGCGGCTTAGAGAGCCATGCATCGACTGCCCAGTTCATCAAGTCCCCATGAAGGCTATCCGGCAGCCAGGGGGAGTTAGCTAACAATTGAGCGGCTACCCATGAAGTTCCCGATGAGGCATTTCTTGAGTCCATAGTGGGCCTAGCCCTCAATGCCGAATCAGGAGATTCCCTGAGTAGCTCCCCGAATTTTTTGGAGAATGTCTCTAGGGCTTCCTCCGGGGCCACTTCGGCTGCCTCGGAGAGCCTCTCTAACGGAAGGAAGGAGAAATCCATCATGACAAGCCATCTTGGATCCAGTCTCTTGCCGAGTCTCTGCCATCTTGGCCACATAGTTCTAGGGGGGGACGCAATCCATGCAGCCATCGGATAGCTGGCTTCCATCCTGTTGGCCCACTCTTCATTTCCTTCTGGGTATTGAGACAAGGCCGATCTAATCATCGATGAATACTCGGGATCCTCCATGCCCACTATCATAGATTGAACCTCCATGGGAAGGTCGTTCTCGTAGACCCCATCTGACGGGATATTGGCAGAATCCGGAGAATGCGTCACGGGGTCGACTAGCTTTACTGGTAATGTCTTGCCGCCCCTTAGTTCGAGCATCATCCATGGGAGAGGCCTAAGTGGGTCCTGCGATAGTTGATCCAAATTAGAAAAATGGGGTGATTCATCGGCCAGAATCACCATCCTCAGACTGGGATGGGAAGATAATGAAATAGCGACATCGCCGGGAATGTCACTGGGGAGGTCGACTACTATTGGCGGCCTCTCCTGTATTGAAGAAACCCATCTTACTAGGGATTCTATAGCAGCACTTCCAATGCCTCTCGTATCCAGAAATCCAGAGCTGATCGGTTCGGGGCTAAATTCTGATTGGCCCCAATCGCGTCTAAACCTCCTCCAAGTAGAGTCCTCTGTCTTTGATCTTCGATTTCCCATAATCCTATCCTTGAGAGATTGGCATCTCCTGATTCTCTCTGACTCCGGTAGTCGTGGATGGGCGACAGCTATCCAATGGTCCAGTGACTCTACAGGGTACTGAATGCCACTAACATCAATACCTCCCAAATTTGCAATGACAATTGCAGACGATCTCGAGCTCTTGAGGAGCATCGATCGTGGGAGTCTGTCACTAGCCACGGCGGCAATTGCAGTCTTTGGCCTAATGTCCGGGGACATCTTGTGGCATGTCCCCAGGACCCATGGGCCCCTATGCATGGTGTTCTCTGGGAGAGGTGGTACGGGCCTGTGAGTCGGACCTGAGAACCATCTACCAGGGGCTATGGCAATCGGGCGATCTTCGTCCAACAGCCTTGCTCTGACTATTCCGATTACTGAACGTCCTTCTGAAAATGTATCTATCCTGCCTCTATCCATCGGCAGGGGAGTGCTACGTGACTCCATGCTGGAGATGTCGAGCCATCTCGGACCCCTCTCCCTGATGGCTGCCCAACTCCAGGGAACCCCCTCAGTTCCACTGGAAGATTCTTTGCTATCCAAAACTGCAGGTGGCTTATCCGGAATTAGGATCAGAGGGGACTCAGTTTGGCCCATCATGCCAATCAGAAGGTTTGGTCCATCTCTAGAGAGGATGCAGATCTGATTATCGTCGTCCGGAAGAGGTAGTGCTTCCAATGCCCTGGACCATTCGTCGGACCTTACGGCGTCCCACCCCTTGTCTGTCAGATGAAGTACCGCCCCTCTGCTTCCAGGAGGCATGTCACTGTCTACCAGTGCGTCGTTTCTCATCTTCCTAACCTCTGCAGATACGTGTGGAACTCGTATTCCGGAGTCGGCTGCCATCTCGCTAACCGTAGCGCCTCCGTCGGCAAGCCTGTTCAGTAGCCTTCTTCGGTTCTTACTGCGTATCTTGCCAGAGGATAGTTGCAAATGCTCTTCTGATTGGATTTCGGAACCATCGGACACCACAATACACCTCTGTTTAAATCGACATTATGTAATAGTAATAAAATAAACTGTTTAGTTACATTTAATTACACATTTCCAATGGAGAATGAGGTAGTTTCATTTCAACACCTGATAATCTAACTAAATCTACACCTATATTCGTCATGTTTGGTAACTAAATTGCATTAAATCGTACAGAACGGTTATATCAGTGCCCGCCGTCCTGTGAATATCGGGCCGTCTGCGGTACCGTGACCAAGGAAAGGCGAGTAATAATGGAGAATGATCAGATTCGTAATATGATCAGGAAATTCGTCTCAGAGAGGCCAAGGAATACTGCAGAGATATCTGCCTGGATCCGAACCCAAGGCAATTCGCAGATGCCTCGTTCCGATATTGCGTCGATACTCGAGATGGACGCCAACATCGTCAGAATAGGGACGGTTAGGAGGAGCGGGATTGCAGGAAGAGAGTACCCCCTATCGGAATGGGCAACCGATGAGTGGGTAGCTTACCACGAACGAGTGGAGCCCAACAAGGAGGAGTTAAAATGAGAACAACAAGACTGAGACAAAAGATCAAGAAATATCTGCACAGCAAGGGTGAGGCGAATACGACCGAGATACTCGAGCATGTGAACACCACTATGAGGCACGGGACCACTCCGCAGCAGTTGGGGAACGTCCTTTCGAAGGACAAGGACATCATGAAGGTAGCAACCACGAAGCGTGGTGGTGCACTTTCCGGAAGGTACGAAATATGCGTCTGGCAACTAAGGCCTGGCGTTCTAGATGGTGAGAACTGATTAGTTGCTAGACTATGGCCCAGTGGAGCAATAGAATAAATCAAACTTCTAACTCTGCAGACCATTCGCCGCTTCTAGCTAGGCTGTTCATTGAAGCCCTATGGGCAAAGGCGTTCTGGCTTTCCTCGCTTGATCCGCTAGCCCAAGTCTGGAGGGCATGGGCGAGGAGCGCTCTGCCGTATGAGTAGGACAATTGCCAGGGGTGTTCGACATCCATCCCATTCATCAGATTGAGATGGGCGGTAGCATCTTCATCGGACTGGCCGCCTGAAAGGAAGACGATTCCAGGAAGGTCATGCGGGACGTGTGCTGTCAGGCAGTCAACTGTCATCCGTGCCGCTTGTTCCCTATCTCCTTGATCGGGACAATCTTTGCCGGGTAGGATCATGTTTGGCTTGAGCAGCGCCCCGGGAATGTGGACCCCTTGGAGCTTGCACTCTGAAAAGGTTGCATCGAGAATCCTTGCAGTAACATCATAGCAGTCCTGGGCGTCATGGTCGCCTTCCATGATGACCTCCGGCTCGATGATTGGGACTAGTCCTTGCTCCTGGCAAATTGCAGCATATCGAGCTAGGGCATGGGCGTTCGTAGAGATGTTTGCATCGCTTGGCATGCCCTCGCCAATTCTAATTACTGCCCTCCATTTTGCAAAGCGGGCACCCATTGAGAAGTATTCCATGCACCTCTCCCTTAGTCCGTCCAATCCTTCAGTAATTTTCTCCCCAGAGTGGTTGGCTAACTCCTTGGCCCCGGTATCCACCTTGATTCCAGGGTGAACTCCTCGGATTGCAAGGTAATCGGGTATCGAAGTCCCATCATCCATGGATTGCCTTATGGTCTCGTCAAAAAGAATTACTCCACTAATTGCAGACTCGTAGCCAGACGTAGCGAAGATGTTTGATCTGTAGGCGCGTCGGGATTCTGATGAGGGTTCGACACCTACCGCTTGAAGCCTGCTCGACATTGTTCCATTACTCTCGTCAGCGGCAAGAATTCCCCTCCCGGGTGCCACTAACTCTCTTGCTGTTCTCTCAAGAAGCTCTCTATCCATAGCGATTACCGGTGACGACGAGAAGGGGCTGAGAAATGAAGCCATCGTATGTATTCTTTATTTTTGGGCAATTGGGTGCCCCGAACTCTCAGAGTTCTCTCTCGGATGAGACGAACTTGTGAATCTTATTGGCGACATCGATCACCTCGGAGTGGACCGCTGCCCTGCCACCCCCTAGCATCCTTACTCCCTTCGTCCTACCTTTGCATACGCCTGTTCCAATGAAGAGTGAGTCTTCGGAAGAACATAGTTGGTCCCTATCCCATATCCTCTCTATATCTCCATCTATCATTCCCTCTGCACGCTCCCTGTGCCCTTCGTTCTTGAATACTAATCTGCCTTCGAAAGGAGCATCTAGGCCTCTCAGTGCAGTAGCGGTAATCACTCCTTCGGGAGCTGCTCCGATTCCCATTAGCATGTCTATCTTGGAGTTGGGATCGGCGGCGTCAAGCGCTGCTGAAACATCGCCATCCCCGATGAGAATTACATTCACAGAATGGGCCTTTAGGTCCTTCACCAACTCGTCGTGCCTTGGTCTGTCCATAGCAACGACGTTCAATTCATCGGACTGTTTTCCAAGGGCAGCGCATGCCGCTTCTACATTGTACGAAACATCCGCTTCCAGGCTTATCTCACCACTAAGTTCGGGCCCTCCGGCGATTTTGTCCATATAGCAATCAGGGGCATGGAGTAAAGTCCCCCTTGGGGCAGCAGCGAGAACAGCCATCGCATTCGGGAGATCCTTTGCAACGTGGTTAGTGCATTCCAGGGGGTCAACTGCTATGTCTATCCTTGGAGCGTCTGGACTTCCCTGCATTGAACCCAGGGGCTCCCCTATCCACAGCATAGGAGCGTCGTCCCTCTCGCCTTCTCCTATAGCGACGCGCCCGTCGAATGGAACTTTGTCAAACACCGCCCTCATCGCTTCGACGGCGGCTCCGTCGGCAGCCTTGCCATCGCCCTTCCCCCTCCAAACGGATGCTGCTACTGCAGCAGCTTCGGTCGCATTGAGGAAGTGCCTCTCCAATTCTACGGTCGCCATGCTTGGGCGAGGGGGTAGGGGTTCTCAATCCTGCGCATCGCCCTTGTGTTTCTCTGTCACCCTAATGTCAGTAATTCTCGTTCCCGGGTATTTCCCAGAATGGTCTTTCTCCATTGGTTTTACCATGTCCCATGCACACATGAGTCCCGTGGAAACGCCACAAAGTGCCTCAATCTCCACACCAGTCTTCCAGTGGGTGCTGACAGACACAGTACACCTCAGGAAGTTTCCTTCCCAGCTCCATGAAACGTTGCACGACTCGATTGGGATCACATGGCAATGTGGAATCATCCTAGGTGTGTCCTTTACTGCTTGGATAGCTGCTACAGTACTTGCTTCCAATACGTCTCCTTTGGCGACCTGTCCATTTCGTATTGCATCGGCCGAATCTGCTGAGATTTCCAGAATGCCAGTGGCCACTGCGTATCTCTGTACAACTGGTTTGTGTCCTATGGGAACAATTGCATCAGTCAACCAATTCCCCCCTTCCAATGGACCCCGTCAGAGCGTGTCTCTTTCTTCCACAGGGGGGCTTGCCCCTTGAGTTCATCGATGACCCATGAGCAAGCCTCGAATCCCTCCCTCCTGTGCTTCGAACCGACATGGATGCAAACAATGGTCTCTCCCGGAAGTACGATTCCCGTTCTGTGGGCTATCACAACTGATGAGACGCTAAAATTTGTAATCGCTTGCTTGGCTATTGATTCAAGCACAGAAGGTAATTTCTCCCCCCATGCATCAAACTCAAGGCTATGCACCTCATTTACCCCTTCCGAACCTCGAGTAAGCCCCACGAAACTTACGATACTTCCGCAACCATCACTAGTCAGCAAATCTCTCAATTTTTCTGGTTCGATTGAGGTGTCGTCTATCACGACATGCACGGACACAGCCCTCCCATGCATGATGAGTGCTTGAAGACGACGGAACGACCCAACTGTTCAAGCGGCCATGTGATATCGGAGCTTCGTGACTGATGGGCCCGTACACATTCTGGGAGCTGGTCTTTCAGGCCTCTCTGCGGCTACCATTTTAGCAAAATCAGGGGTAGAGGTGCATGTTCATGAAATCAGGAAAGATAGCGGAGCTCGTTTCGACGGAGACTTCCAGGGACTTGAAAACTGGACCAGCCAGAGGGATTTCTTTGACGAGATGAGGGATTGGGGCTTGGATCCAGACGAGTTCAAGTCTGATTCTTTCAGCATAGTGGACCTAGCTCACCCTGATGATGTAATTACCAATCCAATAACTGATGGAGTTGCATTCAGGGTAGTCGAGAGAGGAACCGACCACCATTGCATAGACCAGGGATTCAAGAGAATGGCCAGGGCAGCTGGGGCAGAGATTCACTACGGTAGCAAGAGGTCTCCAGAAGATTGCCATATTGTTGCTGCTGGGCCAAAGGACTCCAGTGCAATAGCCTTCGGAGAAGTATTCCATACCGACCACCCCAATCATGTCACTTTCCAACTAAATGACAAATTAGCACCAGGGGCCTACTCGTACTTGATTATCATCGACGGAGTTGGGCTAATTTGTACCTGCCTGTGGAGGAAACAGAAGAAGAGCAGCCGATACCTGAATGAAACCATAGCGTGGTATGAAGAAAAATACGAGCTGAATAGGAAGCCCATCAAGAGAGTTGGTGGGAAGGGGGATTTCTCGATCCCGGAGAAATACTTTCACGAGGGCAGATATTACGTTGGAGAGGCAGGCGGACTCCAGGACTTCATGTGGGGCTTCGGAATGCGTTATGCTATCACAAGCGGCGTATTGGCCGGGAAGGCGATTCTTGGCGAGTGTGACTACGAAGATGAGGTGAAAGAGCGTCTATTGCCTCTAATCAAGGTTAGCGCAACTAATAGATTTCTGATGAACAGGATCGGTGATAGGGGCTTCAAGATGGTGGCCAATCATTGGATGAGGGACCAGAAAAAAAGAGGGGATGGACTAGAATTCATGCGTTGGGTGTATCGACCGGGTTTCTTCAGGAGGATGATTTGGCCTGTCGCTCGATTCGGCATGCTAAGGAATAAAGTGATGGGAGACGGAAGGAGAGTTCTGAGGATGCCTTTCAGGGGCGCTCTGAAAAGAGACGTCTGGGAACCCAGTCAGAGAGCCGTAGAAATAGGGGAAGAATGGAAGGCAATTCAGAGAGGAGGAGCGGGAGTGTCCTTCTCAGATTCCGATACCTAACTCATGAGTGGGCTTCCGTTTCATTGATATGGCGCCACTCATTGGGCACAATATGACGTCATGGCCAGACATGGAGGCAATGCAAAACAACCTAGTAAACTACGGAGTTACTGACAATGGAATAGCGGTAATCGAGCTGTGCTCAGACTCGGCTGGTGAGCCACTTTCGGAGGGGAAAACTTCGGTGAACACATACACCCATGCCATGATGAGGGATATCGATGAGGCTGTCCTAAGGGCTAGGTTTGATGATGATGTGACAGTAATCATCCTAACTGGCCACGGCGAGAAGTTCTTCTCTGCCGGTGCAAGCATAAGCATGCTCGACTCCGTTAGTCCCGGATTCAAGTATTTCTTCTGCCTGCATGCTAACGAGACGCTAAGTAGACTTGAGCAGACTCCCAAGCTAGTCATAGCTGCACTGAATGGTCACGCGGTAGGAGGTGGTCTCGAAATAGCGATGGCCGCAGACATACGGATCGGAAGGAAGGACTCTGGGCAGGTTGGTCTTCCAGAGGTGTCCCTTGGAGTTCTAGCAGGAACAGGTGGGACCGCCCGACTCTCTAGGCTCGTAGGTAAGGCGAAGTCCATGGAAATCATGGTAACTGGAAGGAAGTTCTCGTACGAGGAGGCGAAGGAAATGGACCTCGTACATGACGTGTGGCCCGGTAACATTTCTGACTTCCATCAGGATGTACTCGACTATGCCGGACAATTCACCCTTCCATATGCAGCAAGCAAGGCCATTGGTAACATCAAGCGAAGCGTACAGAGTGGCATGGAGATACCATTGGAGTATCACCTTGCACTAGAGAGGGAGCTTCAATCAGATCTCTTCCAAAGCGATGACGCAAAGAAAGGAATTGCGGCATATGTGAAAAGAGAGGTCCCTGAATTTGGGGGCAACTAGTTAGTAGGATTTGGTTGACTTATTACATGGAGATGAGATAGAATGTCAGATGCGGAAGTTGTAAAGAGCTATACAGAAAATTTTGAGACATGGATCAATGATTTCAATGAGTGGCAGACCAGGATTGGATTTGATCCATCATGGCTTGGAGACTACAGATTCGACATCAAGTTTGATTGGGATACCGCGGGAGACACGATAGAATTCGGAGACTTCACAGGGAGGCCGAAGTGGGACCGCAGGATGCAGATCCCTCAACAGACAATCAGAGATGCCATCATCAGCATGGTTAGTGTGCAGGGAGACACTGAGTTTGCATCGGTCGAGCAGCAGAACCACCTTCTCGCCACGGCCCCCACTGAATATGACAAAAAGTCCGCACTTAGGATAATGTGCGAAGAGCAACGTCACGGATGGCAAATGGCATACTTGCTATGCACATTCTTTGGGGAACAGGGAGTCAGGGAGGCATCGAAGCTTCTTGAGAGGAATGCTCAGGAGGGGACCAGGATACTTGGCTCATTCAACGAGCCTATCGATCACTGGCTAGATTTCTTCATGTTCACTCACTTCATAGACAGAGACGGCAAGTATCAGTTGAAGATGCTGAGCACCTCCTCATTCAAGCCCTTGGCCGCTAGCATGGGACCCATGCTCAAGGAGGAGTCATTCCATCTGGGAACTGGCGCCAACGGACTAAGGAGAGTTGTCAAACAAGGAGTCATTCCATGCGCTCTGATACAGAAGTACGTCAACAAGTGGGTCAGTACAGGGTTGGATCTTTTTGGGACAGACGACTCAAGTAGTGCGCAGTGGGCATATGTCTACGGAATCAAGGGCAGGTACGATGAGCGGGAGGCTGGTGAACCGGCAGATAAGGAGCATCTGAATGAGGCTAGCAGGGAGCTGTACTTCCAAGAGCTGCGGGAAGAAATGCGCCGCATTAGTAAGTCGAGACAGGAGGGCGAACCTGAGCTGTTTATCCCCTCTGATAAATTCAAGAGGGGGATTGGAAAGTATGCCGGGGAGAATTATACCGTCCATGGCGAGCCTTTCGAAGGCAGCGAAGAAGATTGGGAAGAATACTTGGAGTCGGTTTTACCCACGGATGAAGACGAGGAGCGCCTGATCAATGAATACATGAAGCAAGAGTGGATTCAATACAGAGAATGGAAAGGATAAGCAGGGGGTTTTACCGATGCAGCATCATTCACTATCGATTTTTGATAAGAATAAGTGTAACCACTTCTTTGAGCATCTTACAGATTACTTCCACAAGCACCATCATTCTGAGGAACAAGATGCTGATGGATATGAGAATCTGCTATACAGAGTTAGGAGACCCTATGCTCCTGAAATGCTTGATATGATTGACGAGTGGATGGGACTACCGGAAAGGGACTGGAGAGATGAGACTGAGAGGGAGGTATTGCTTTCTCTGTACGCCATCAGATATCCAGACACTCTGTTGATAGAGAGTCTTACCGAGTCGGCTAAGTCTGACATCAGAAGGCTTTCCGCTTACCTGCACTTCACTCACCACACTTTCTCAATATGGGACGAGGACACTCTTAGAGGACTTTCGAAGCTTGGAATAGAGATTCCAGCAACCGAGGTTGCTGATCCATTCATTTACGGCGCCTATGTATCGGCGATTGAACTACTGAAAGATGTGGCCCCCTTCACATGTTTCCTGGAGCATGACGTTCCACGACAGAGGCTCTTCCAAGCAGCACTAGCATCTTACGGCAGGGAGTGATTCAGTGAATATCCGGACCGTCGCCGTAATTGGCGCCGGGACAATGGGTGCGGGAATTGCTCAGATCTGTGCTCAAGCAGGCTGGGAGACTCGGTTGTATGACGCTTTTCCCGATGGATTAGAGAAGGGGATGAATTCTATTGAGGAATTCTGGAACAGGGGCATAGAACGTGGAAAAACAACTGAGGGACAGAAGGCTGAGTGGTCAGAAAAATTGACTGCTTATGGGGATCTGTCTCAGGCGGTTTCTGGTACTGATCTAGTCATAGAGGCTGTTCCGGAAGTAATGGAACTAAAGCAAGATATATTCAGAGAACTAGAGAAGATAGCCCCTCCTAATGCGATACTGGCTACGAATACTTCTGGTCTTCAAATCAGTGAGATCGCGGAATCTACTGCATGCGGGGATCGAATAGTCGGGATGCACTTCTTCAATCCAGTCCCTATAATGAAGCTGTTAGAGATTGTACGGCATGATGGGTGTTCCGATGAGACTATCGAAATGGCCAGGATGATAGGTGCTTCGATGGGGAAAGAAACGATTCTCGTAAACGATGTACCTGGATTTGCAACTAGCAGGCTAGGCGTAGTATTGGGTAACGAGGCGATTAGGATGCTGGCCGATGGTGTGGCTAGCGCCTCGGACATCGATACAGCAATGCGACTTGGGTATCGTCACCCAATGGGCCCCTTGGAGCTGTCAGACCTCGTAGGGCTAGATGTCAGATGCGATATCCTGAACAGTCTGGCTGAATCATTCGGGGACGATTCATACATGCCTCATGATTTACTGGTGAAGTTAGTGTCTGAGGGCAGTCTCGGGAAGAAATCCGGAAAGGGAATATACGACTGGTCGGATGGAGAGAAAGCCGAACGCGATGATCTTCCAGTGTGAAGAATTTGGAGGTTGGGATATGATTCCAGCATGGATTGAGGGGGTTGGAGTTATTGCTGGATTTCTTGGTGTGATTGCATGGTTTCCTCAGATTATGAAGGTGTGGTCTGAAGGCGAGCATGAGGGGATATCGATTCCCACCTTCACGTTGGTTTCTACCTCACTTGTGCTATGGCTTGCTTATGGGGTACTGATTGAGTCGATAGCAATTATTTTAGCGAATATTGCCGCATTGAGTTGCATAATTACGATAATTATTGGTGTTTTGAAACTACGTAGACGAGAAGGTAATGGTGCGAACACCGGGAGTTGAACCCGGGTTAGCAGGTTGGGAACCTGCTGTCATAACCACTAGACCATGTCCGCTTGTGGCATTGGAAGAGGTGCAGGTAATTTAGAAGCACGGTGCGGATTATGGCCTGGCATCCGCCTTACGCTTCTTCGAACCCGATCTTTGCCCTCTCTTCTTTTTTCTTCGGTTCCAGTTATTGGATGATTTGTTTGGCTTGGAAGATGAATTCTGATATTTTTTACCGTTTCCTACTCCATTTCCCCTTCTTCCCTTACCGCTCCTTCCCCTATTTCTTCTTCTCGGCTTATCGGTATTTCTAGATTCGTTTCCGTTGCGCCGGGTTGTTTTTCTTGGTTCTTCCTTGGTAATCTTGAAATCGTTCTTCTTGAGGTCTTCTGGTTGTGGATTGGTAAATCTCTTCTTTATCCCCACTTGATTCTGAATTCTGCTGTAAATCCTCTGTTCATTCCCCTTGATGAAAGAAATTACGACTCCCGAATGTCCTGCTCTGGCTGTCCTTCCGCTTCTGTGTTTGTACGCCTTTGCATCATCGGGTGGATCGTAATGAATTACGCAATTTACCCCTTCAACATCAATTCCCCTGGCAGCTACATCCGTGGCGATAAGTACCATGCTTCTACCACTAGCGAATTTGTTCATGGCGCGATCCCTCTGCCTCTGATTCAAGCCGCCATGTAGCGTGGAAAGTGGGATACTATCCAATTGCATCTCACCCCCTAGGCGGTCAACTCCTGCGCGAGTCCGGCAGAAAATTATGCTTCTACCTGCCCTTCTAACTGATTTTACGGCAATTTCAGTCTTCTTGTGCGGTTTGACTTTCCAGAATTTGTGATCCATGCTATCCATGCTTATTTCCTTGGGGCCAATTTCTATCCTCACTGGGTCGTCTTGGTAGAGCTTCACCAATTTCGCGACATCGCGATCCAGTGTAGCGCTGAAGAGAACCATTTGGGGTTTACTGGTGCACTTCTCGATGATGGAGCAAACTGGCTCCATGAAGCCCATGTCAGCCATTCTGTCGGCCTCGTCCAATACGACCATGCCGATATCATCCAATGTCAGTGCCTTTCTTTTTAGCAAGTCGATGAGTCTCCCCGGGCATGCGACAAGTATCTCCGCCCCCCTATCTAATCCCTTCAGCTGCTTACCATAGGATGTCCCACCATACACCGAGAGGACCTTCATCCCTGATTCCCAAGCCAGTGGGTCCAAAACATTCCTAATTTGCTCCGCGAGCTCCCTTGTAGGAGTTAGAATCAGGGCTGTGGGCCTCTTTGACTCAGCGGGTTTCGTTCTCTCAATCATTGGGAGTCCGAATGCTAGAGTCTTTCCGGAACCAGTCGGTGCCCTGCAACATAGGTCTCTTCCTTTCATCAGGCTTGGAACCGCCGCGGCTTGGACCTCGAATGGATCTGTAATGCCCTGACTGGCTAACAATCGGACTAGACCGGGGTCGATTCCTAAATCTGAGAATCGAACCACTTGGAACCCTACTCAGGGCGCGCGTAGGTTCCATATTTAGTATGGGCAGTGTGAATAGGTGGAATTCAATTGGTGGGAGACTCTGGGATACAGACGGATGCTACTTAGAGTCGTGAAGTTCTTTCCTTCTTACATAATCTGAATAATTACCAGGCCACACCCAAAGACTCCCGTCCCCAGGCAGCTCCCAAATTGTATCGCATATTTTGTCGAGGAAGAATCGATCGTGGCTTACGGTGATTATTGCTCCATCGTATTCTTGGAGAGCGCTTTCCAGTGCCTCCTTTGCATCAGTGTCAAGGTGATTGGTGGGCTCATCCAAGAGTAGCATATTATTCTCACTTAGTAGAAGCTCTAGCAGGGCTATCCTCGCCCTCTCGCCACCGCTTAGCTTCCCCAGGGGGACCGAAACCATATCTTTTGTGAATTGGAACTGCCCTAGTAGGGCTCTGATATCTCCATATTCCATCCTGGGCCTTAGGGCCTGGACTTGCTGAACTGGATTTAGTGAGAAGTCTAGGGATCTGTGATCTTGATGGAAGTATCCCAACTTGACCCCTGGGCGAACATCCAATGATCCTGAATCTAATTCCAACTCTCCTTTGATTATCCTCAGAATTGTTGTCTTGCCTGCTCCATTGGGACCAACTATCCCTATTTTCTGACCCCTCCTGACACCCACTTCCAAGTCCCTTATGACTGGCCGTCCAAGCCCTTCGAAGGTTAGGCTGGCTTTGTGGAAGTCGAGGACCTCGAGGCTGCTTTTTTCCATTGATTGAAGATTGAAATTCAAATTCTGACGTTGCCTTGGCTTCAAGGATCTTAACCACTTCAGTTCTCTCTGTGCTCTTGTTATCATTACATGCTTTTGGGAAACTGACTTATCGTATTTGTTTGCTCTTTTCATCGATTGCATTGCTCCGAGTAGTCTCTTTATCTCCTTCTGAGTCTTCTCTATTCTATCACTCAGGGTCTGGAGGAAGAGCTCCTTCTGCTGCAGATATGAGGAGTAGTTTCCCGGGTATCCCTTGAGATGTGCGTCTTGAATCTCCGCTATGTTATTGCATACTCTGTCCAAGAAGTATCTATCGTGGCTAACTATCATGAGGGCGCCACTGAATTCATTCAAGAATCCCTCTAGCCAATTCAGTGTTTGGAAGTCGAGATGGTTGGTTGGCTCGTCCAAGAAGAATACATCTATCTCCCCCAGTCCAACCAATTGCCTTGCAAGAGCAACTTTCGCTCTTTCTCCCCCTGACAATGAAGAGAGTTGTATGTCCATCGAATGGTGAGCCAGGTCCAGTGCCTTCAGAATCTCTTGTGCGTGACCTGCAACATCCCCTCCCCCTGAACGAGCCATGAGGCTCTGAAGTTCCTGATAACGTTCCATTGCCGGCTGCCAGTCACTATCATAGAAGGAGGGGTCGGCCATCATCTTCTCCAGAGTTTCGATCTCCTCCTCAAGCTCTTGGAACTGTCTCCCCCTCCTGTTCAACTCTTCACCGAGAGTTGCAGCATCGTCAATATCCCTGACTTGGGTCAGGAATGCTAGACGCAGTCCCGGAGCTAGTGAAATATCGCCCAAATCCTGATCTTGATTGCTAATGGTCCGTAGTAATGTTGTCTTTCCGGCGCCATTGTGTCCAACCACGCCTATACGATCTCCCTCGTCAATCCTGATGTTCACTCCCTCTAGGACAGTGAGTGGCCCGAAGGCCCGATGGACATCATCGAGTCGTATTAGCTCCCTTGCCACGAGACTGCGCGTGGACTTGTGTTGAAGTGCTCATCGGTCACAATTGCTCAATTAGGATGACAATAATCATGAATGGCAGTGTGTCGTTCACATATATGGCGTCAATCAAGGAATACTGGAAATCATTAGACGGAAGGAAAAAACTGTTCTCTCTTTCCACCGTAGTATTGATGGTAATTGGTTCTGGATACGTTGGCATCGGGTATGTGATTGCATCACAATCATTGGCGATCAATCCTGGTTGTGGGATGTGGTCGGAAAATACTCCTTCGAACTGGGATGTAGATGATGATTGGGAAAGTTTTGAACCTTGGCCAGATGCAGAAGAGCGTGTAGATATACGCAGGAATTTTGATGTTTCCTCATATCAAATGTCTTCTTACGAGGATGTTTCATTCACTCCACGAGGGGACGCAGACATTACGCTTCGTGGTTGGTATGTAGAAGTTGATCCTAATGCCCCTGTGGTGATTCTCACACACGGGATGCCAATGAATGGAAAGTGTAAACCAGAGATGTTACTTATGCAGGCTTACTTATCCGAAGGGGGCATCAATACCCTTTCCTTTGATTTGAGGAATTATGGAGAGAGTGATGTTGTTGGCGATTATTTTGCCGTTGGACAAATCGAGTATAAGGATCTGTTAGGCGCATATGACTGGTTGACTGAGAATAAGGGATACCAACCGGGAGAGGTTGGCATGACTGCCATATCTGCTGGAGGCGGGGCCGCAATTGCCTTCGCTGAAGAGTCGGGAATAGGCGCTATGTGGCTTGACAGTGCAGTCTTGGACTTCCCGTTATTGGTTAACAACGAATTAGGCAGGTTAGGTTTTCCAACCATTTTTGCAGGACCAGCGGTAAGAGTTGGGGGCTGGCTAGTTGGAGTTGGTCTGGATGAACGCTCGCCCATGGAGGCCGCCGATACTGCTGGAGATAGGGAGGTATTCTTGACTCATGGAAAGGACGATCCAAGAGTATCAATCGTTCATGCAGAGAGATTTGAGTCAAGAATGCTTGAGAATGGGGGAAACGTAGATACTTGGTATGTTGAAGATAGAGGACATGTAGATGCGATATGGGGTAACTCAGATGAGTACAGAAGCAATCTTGTCAACTTCTTCAGTGAGTCTCTAGGCTGATGATTCTACTCTTCTTCGTCTGACTTTGAGAAAACTGGTTCCCTCTTCTCGAGGAAGGCCGAAACTCCTTCGGCAAAGTCGGGAGTCAAGGACGAGGCTATCATTAGGGCCCTCTCAAATTCCAACTGAGTCTCGAAGAAGGTAGATGTGGATGCGTCCAGCAACTGCTTTGACGATCTCCTGCTATTTTCCGACCACTTTCCCCAATTCTTCGCTATTTCTACAGACCTGTGAATTAACTCGCCATGAGGGACCACCTCATCTACTGCCCCTCTCTCGAGGGAAGTCCCTGCGGACCATACCTGATTTTCAAAGAAGAACTTCTTGGCCTCTTGTACCCCAACTAGCCGTGGGAGGAGCCAAGTGGTGCCTCCATCGGGAGATAGCCCTAGAGCAAAGAATGCGGCAGCTAGCTTGGCCTTCTCTGAACAGACGCGGTAGTCGGCCGATAGTGCCAGTCCCAAGCCGCCACCTGCGGCAGCGCCGTTGATTGCAGCGATGAAAATTGTCTCACTTCCTCTAATCTTGAGTATTAGGGGGTGAAGTGTTCCCGTCATTTCGGCCGTTACTTGCCCTATCGTGCCATCGTCAATAGCATCTGCAAACTCGTCTATTGGGCCTCCTGCACTGAAGAAGCTTCCAGAGCCCGTGATTACAACTGATCTGCAGGATGGATCTTCCATCAGGCCCTCCAATGCTTCAACTAAGGGGTTAAAATTAGCTGGATTAAAGGTGTTTCTCGATGCATCATGAGAGAGAGTCACAATGGCGACTCCCCCCTCCTCCCTATTCACACTGAATGGCATGATTCGCGAAGAGGGTCACCATTTTTGAACACCATGAAGGTGATAAGTCGACCCTCACTGGGCATTCCATGCACACACGCGACTGCATATACATCGACGGGAGATGGGTTCCAGCCAATGGAGAGGGGAAAATAGAGGTGGTGAATCCAACTACTGAGGAAGAGATTGGTTCTGTCCCCGTTGGAGATGTGACTGATGTGAACAAAGCAATTGAAGCGGCTCGCTTGGCGTTTCCTTCCTGGTCCGAAAGCAGCATAGAGGAGCGTCAGGGTTACCTGAATGCACTTTCTGCTGCCATTGGCGAGAGAGGCGAAGAAATAGCTGAGCTGATTACTTCAGAGGTTGGCACTCCAATAAACTACTCTCGTATGGCGATGGTCGGTACCCCTCGTGTGGTTTCTCGGTCATATGCCAAAATACTGGACTCATTCGAGTGGGAGGAAGAGATGAGGAACTCTCTAATCGTAAAGGAGCCAATAGGCGTGGTTGGAATGATAACTCCTTGGAACTTTCCTCTGCACCAGATTATTGGAAAGGTAGCTCCAGCCCTCGCTGCTGGATGTACAATGGTTCTCAAACCCTCCAAAGAGGCCCCTCTGAATGCGTTCCTTCTAGCTGACATAATGGATGAAATAGGGTTGCCAAAAGGGGTTTTCAATCTGGTTTCTGGACACGGGCGAGAGATAGGCGAGACTTTGTCATCTCATCCGGAAGTAGACATGGTGAGCTTCACCGGTTCGACTTCTGCGGGAGTAAGCGTTTCCAAGGCTGCGGCTCCCACGATAAAGCGTGTTACCCTGGAATTGGGAGGTAAAAGCGCGAATGTGATTATGGATGATGCTGATATCCAGAAGGCCGCAAAAATGGCAGTCTATGCTTGCTTCAACAACTCGGGGCAGGAGTGCTCATCGCTTAGTAGGCTAATCGTTCCAACCTCTGCTCGAGACGAGGTCGTCGAAGTGATTTCATCCGCCTTGGATAGATACACCGTGGGGGATCCCATGGATGAAGGCGTCAAGTGTGGTCCGATGGTATCGGCAAGGCAGCAAGAGTCAGTCAGCGGGTACATTGCCTCGGGAATAGCCGAGGGGGCGACTCTGGTTTCTGGGGGCGAGGGGATGCCTGAGGGGCTATCCACTGGATTCTTTGTCAAGCCTACGGTTTTTGCTGATGTTACCCCTGAGATGACTGTCTTCCGTGAGGAGATATTCGGACCGGTTCTGACGATAAGTACCTATGAAACTGAAGAGGAGGCCATATCGATGGCAAATGACTCCGAGTACGGACTTTCTGGAGGAGTCTGGTCAGAGGATGAAGACAGGGCGCTGAGGGTCGCGCGATCATTGAGGACCGGGCAAGTCAGCATCAATGGTGGCGCCTTCAACATCAGTGCCCCCTTTGGTGGCTACAAACTCTCTGGAAATGGAAGGGAGCTTGGCTCCCACGGCCTCGAGGAATTCCTTGAAGTTAAGGCGATCCAACGCTGATAGGTCAATTCCCGACCCACTCTGCTTCCTTCCTGTCTAGGAAGGCTTGGACACCGATCTCCTTGTCCTCCGTGTCAAACAAGGCGACGAACTCGGATCTCTCTGTCAGAACGCCCTCACTGAATGGAAGTTCTAGTGAAGCACGGACGGCCCTCTTTGCCACTTTGATCGTGTAAGGTGACTTGTGTGCTATAGAAGTAGCAATCGCCAATGTTGAATCCTCCAAATCATCCGGACTAACTACCTTATTCGCAAGTCCGATTTTCAATGCCTCTTCTGCATCGACCATGTCTCCTGTAAGGACCATCTCCATTGCCTTACCATAGCCAATAAGTCTGCATAGCCTCTGAGTTCCACCACCTCCCGGAATCAGTCCAAGATTGATTTCGGGTTGGCCGAACTTGGCCCTGTCGGAAGCTATTCTGATATCGCATGAAAGAGCTAGTTCGGTACCGCCTCCAAGAGCGAATCCATCCACCATTGCGATAGTGGGCTTAGACAGTGACCACACTGCCTCCCATGCGTTATCCTCAAAGAATGGCCTGACATCATCTGAGTTTTTACCGGCAAACTCGGAGATATCCGCCCCTGCGGCGAATGCGGCTGGCTTCTGCCTCTTGCCTTCCTCAGCTGGTAGGGGGGAGGCCCCTCTAATCACTATGCATCTGACATTCGGATCTGACTCAACCCTTGAGCACTGCTCCTTGATTGCCTTGTGCGAGTCCTTGTTCAGTGCATTGAGTTTCTCGGGCCTGTTCAGAGTCCATACTGAAATCACCCCTCCTGACGGTTTCGAGCCGTCCACTGGTATATCTTCGACCATCAGCGCGTCGTTTGCCATGGGACCCCCACTGATGATTGGCGCTTGAACGTATCACAATCAATCTTCGAAGTTAGGAGAGGGAGGGGGCGGAAGTGGCGGCATCCCCGGAGGAGGGGGGAAATCGCCAGGCGGCGGCAAAGGAGGCGGCGACAAGGGGGAAGCGTCTGTAGCCTCTTGGCCTTGACTGAGGTTCTCCTTCTCTGGGATATGCAGGGGGGACTTGACCACCAGGACCCTTTCGTCGTCTATTCTGACATAGGATATTCCCAATGGCATTCCTTTATCTGGATTCTCTGGCTCCTCATACAGGGTCAATCCGTGACCTTCCTGCTTGAGTAGATTAGCAAGATCTTCGCCGTCTTCCACCTCTGACCACATCCTGGCCTTGGCCGCTCTACGTTCAGCTAGCCTCATGCGGCGCTCTCTTTCGATACCTGAGAGTATCTCGGCCCTCCTTTCCCTCTCCATTGCCACATGCTGCTCGATTTCACTTTCCTGTTCTGACTCGGCATCTCCGGATGCAACATACCTCTGTGCGATTGCTGTACCTTCCGGGAGTGTTTCTAGCGCCTGCTCTCCTAATTGTAGAGAAGGCTGGGCTGGAGAATCCGAAAGAGCTGATGAATCTGGCATTGGCATGGATTCTGGTACAGGGGGGAAAGGCATCACAGGACTCTTTTTCCTGCCCCTGGACCTCTTCATCTCCGTATCCTGTGGGATTTCCACAGTACCCCCGACAACTACTGGAGCGGGAGTTTCTGTTTCTTCTTCAATTGGTTCTTCTGTCTTCGCAGAAGTTTTCGGAATTGGTGGGCTTCCCGTGAATATCAGAAGTGAGGCGAGTGCCAGAAGGACCGTTGCTCCTGCAATCCTAGGCGGTAAATCCACCTCCCCCTGGAACATTAGGAAGAGTCCAGTACCCACTATTAGGGCGGCCCAATTTACTGTGCGGGTTAGCGACGCCACGTTATCTCCGAGCCTTGAGAGGAGGGGGTGAGACTTCACATTGACGGGGGCGCTAGAAATTGCATCAGCTTATTCAGAGCTTCTCCCCTGTGAGAGATTGATGACTTCTCAACTGTCGACATCTCCGCAGATGTTCGTCCATCCGAGGATGATGGAACAAATATTGGATCGTATCCAAAGCCACCTCTACCCCTCTTCTCATGAGCTATTGTTCCCCTACACACGCCTCTGAAGATATTTGTATGGCCAAGATGGTGGAAAGCCACTACCGCTCTGAACTCGGCGGATCTATTCTCATCTCCTTCCATGATCTTCAAGATGCCGTCCAAACCTAACTTGCCCTCGACATATGACGAGTAGGGGCCTGGGAAGCCACCTAATGAGTCGATGAAAAGTCCGGCATCCTCGACAATGATGGCGGTCTCTTCATCGGAGTCCCCTTCGAGCATTATTAGGGCCTGTTCCATCTTCGAAATCGTGACCTCCTCTATCCCATCGGATTGTGGTTCGGAGAATTCTGGTGCTTCGCCGTTATCGAGGAATTGTTCCACGGTGTGGCCCAGTGGGGCAAATATCTCACTTGCCTCGAGGACCTTTCCCTTGTTGCTAGTTACAAAAACTATTTTCATTTCCCTACCCCAAATATCTAACCCTATTTCGGATTTCGTCGAAGCGTAGAGTGACGTCGCCAGAGTCTGGAACATCGGGGACGCTAGTGCTGAATGAGATATACCCACTCACAACTTTCTCAATCGCCCCGGGATATTCTGAATGACTGGCCGTGAGGCATTCATTCAGAACTTGTAGATCCTGGCCCAAATTCTCAAGTTCTGGTGAAATTTTTGCCAAGCCGAAGTCAATGAGGAAAATCTCACCACTGGGGTCTATCATGATGTTGTGCGTGGTGAGATCGCCATGTGAAACACCATTCTCGTGCAATCTACGTATGATTCCTCCCACTCTAGACATAGCGTCTTCTCCCAGATTTCCATTCGCCATTACTTCGAATAATGGGAGCCCTTCTATTTCGGAGATAATGATCAGGGAATCTTGATGATCGATATAGAACAAGGAGGGGGATGGGAAGTTTCTCTTCTGTAATCGGGAAAGTGCCCTCGCCTCGACAGCCATTCTGCTCTTAGTTAGCCTATTATCCAAATCTGGGTCCCTGTAGCCCTTGGGCTTGCGTAGCTTTAGCATGGCTGGTTTACCAAGCCACTCTCCCCTGGAGACTATCGCCTCAGCCCCCTCGTGTACCTTCGTTTCGAAGGACCAAGGCCTGTACGGCACTCCGGACATGATGCTGGGAGGCCGCATACCTTGAAAGCGGTTGCACATGACGCAAAATCGATGGGACTGCCTCTGCCGGCTATACCTCTCCCGCGCTCTGAAGCGGATTCTTCGAGATACACGGATGAGGAAATACTGGCCGAAGCGAGGCGTTTACAGGAGGCCATACAGCAAAATCAGAGATGGCCGATAAGTGCCTGTCTAAGCATTGCCCCCTTGACATTAGAAATAAACCGGCTGAAAAAGGAAAATGACGTGTTCCTGATTGCTCATACCTACCAGACTCCCGATATAATCTACGGTGTTGCTGATGAGGTCGCTGACTCATATACACTCTCTAAAGCAGCTCGTGATGCCCCGCAGCAAACCATATTGTTCTCTAGTGTCAGATTCATGGCTGAGACTGCGAAAATTGTTAGTCCCGATAAAACTGTAATCCACCCATCCCCAGAGGCTGGATGCAGCCTTTCAGATGGAATCACAGCACAGGACGTAAGGGATCTAAGGGAACAATATCCAGGAGTGCCGGTGGCTTGCTACATCAACACGACTGCGGCTGTGAAAGCCGAGTGCGATGTTAGTGTGACCAGTAGCAATTATCTTCGAATATGCGAGAGGCTTCCCGGAGAACGTCTGATATTCGTTCCAGACAGGTTCATGGGAGCCCATCTACAGAAGGCCCTTGAAGGCAAGAAAGAAGTCATTGTTTTCGACGGCGAGTGTGAAGTTCATGCTGTATTCACCGGAGATAAAGTGAGAAAATGGAAGAAGGAGATTGGGAGTGAGCTTTCAGTACTGGCCCATCCTGAATGCGGTGCTGATGTCCTTGAGGAGGCCGATTATGTCGGGTCCTCTGAGAAGCTGATTCAAGAGGCCCTTAGGCTTGGTTCAGAGAATCGTCCGAATGTAATGCTAATCACTGAGTGCGGGACTGCGGAACGGGTTTTGGCGGAGTCGAATAATGAGTTGAACCTGTATGGTGCCTGTGTAATGTGCAGGCACATGAAAGCAACTCAATTGGAGGACATACTGCAGGCTCTGAGAAACCCCAGGGAGGACCAAATAATAGAGATAGAGCCAGAAATTATTGAGCTTGCACAGCGGAATCTGGATGAGATGTTTAGGCTAGCTGAATAGCTATTTCTTTTTCTTCTTCTCTGACTGATTCTGGCTTGCCCAAATGAAGAGCAAGGGGATCAGCAAGACTGTGGAAGCTTGTAGAAGTACCGAGGAGTATGGTTCGAAGGTTTCCTCTAAGTCATGCCAATTAAGCTCGGATAATCCCTCGGAGTCAGTAACGATCCAACCTATTCCACCAATCAGGATCTGTGGGCTGGAGTGGCTCCTGTCCTCATCGAAAGAAATCTGTCTAGTTTGATTGGCTGAAATTTCATACAGGTATACTTGATTTGTTTCCGCCCCCTGACCAGAGTTCCCCGATGGGTCGAATCTGGGTATTTGCAGGAAGGCGACGTATCCATGGTCCACACTCGGTGAGGATGACTCCCATATTGGGGTTGAGAGTAGTATCTGCTCCCCAGAGGCAATGTCTACGAAAACTGTCCTATTTACGGGCCCTACATCGACTACGGCGACTATTGACCCGCTTCCAATGGCGATATCGACCACTGAAGCTCCCTCATAAACCACAGAGGAGCCCGATGATTCTGAGAGGAACTCGTCATCTGATTCGCTGGCCAACACATCCAATGAAATTGTCTGAATTGATAGGGGGTTAGATAGGGATGAAACCGAAATGGCGGGAGTTGTTGCGTTGGAAACGTCCCACGCAATGATATTTCCAGAAACTTCCACATTGCTGGAGAATTGTTCGATTTGACTCAGCTCTGCAGTTTCCTGATTAATGTCGAGCATGATAGCCGAACCATTGGCCACTATGACTACCAAAGGCTCACCGAATCCATCCAGTCCTATGTCGCATGTTAGTATGGAAAGTTCCTCGCTTCTAGTGAAAACAGGATTGAAAGGATCCTGTGAGTCACTTTCCAAATCATAGAAGTCCAACCTATGGTCATCGAACAGAACTAGGTACGACCCAGATATTTCCACGTTTGGTGACCTATCCCAAGTTTCTCCCCCCAATTGATGGCTAATCTCGTCACTAGCATTCCAGGCAGTAATCTGTACGTCATCAATTCCATCTAATATCGGATCTTCTTCAACCCCGACTAGCCAACCATCCGATCCTGCTGCTGACTTTGGCCACTCGACCCCTTCGACGGGGAAGTCCTGATGTGTAGCGTCCCAGAGTAGGACAGTTCCTGTTGAAGTCATCAGTAACGCTATGAAAAGGCTGGTCTGTTTCTTACTTGGCTCTTTGAACGGTCTGATAAAATCTCTAATATCGGAAATAAGATTTTTCATAAATCTAGAGGGGTCATCGAGGAGGCGGGCTAGTCTCCTAGTGAAAATTCTCTCATCTGCAACCTTCCAAATGCTAGTATGGGTTCTGTCAGTTACCTCGACAGCGAGAATCGCTACTATCATCCCCCCCACTATATCGACAATCCAGTGGATTCCAAGATAGACTATCGAGAAAGCGGTGAAGGCGATGAAAGCGAATAGAATGGTTCGATACTTGTTCCAACGGCCATCCTCATCCCATCTGCCCATTGTTAGCCAGATGGCCAAAGGTAGGCCAATGTGGAGGCTCGGCATTCCATTTGTGAAGGGGTCTATCCTAGTGAACCAGTTGTGAATCTCCGGTGTTAGATCGTAAGCTATTGTTTCCATTGCTGGGATATGGTCACCTGTGACCCTTACATTGAAGAAAAGGTAGAATGGAATGGCGAGGATGTAGACCCAGAACATAGACAGGGACACTCTATCTGCCATATGCCTATCATCAAAGTAGATGGGGTAGAGGAACGAGGCAAAAGTCGCAGTCATGAAACCCATGACATAGAAGTGCGTCAGTGTGAAGTCAAGTAATGGGCTCCTGAAGGCTTCCTGGACCCAGAGAACTATGTCCCCCTCTACTGCATAGACATAGGGAGTCATGTCTAGTTGAGTATTGGCCATCAAAACTCTATCGAGGCCATCAAGGAGGTCCTTCCAGAGGTATACTGAGAATACTACGAACATGTGTGCCCAGTATCTCCTGAACATATCTACGAAGCCCTCTGCGCTCACTTTGGCATAGGGTGGTTTGAACAGTGGCATCATCGCTATACTGAGTAGTATCGCCCCTGTAATCCAGGTGATGTAGATGCCACTGCCTACTGCCATTTCCAATATACCCGGGGATAAGGGTCATCAATGAAGTCGACCCTTGTTAGATATTCGAAAAATCAGGTTATCTTGATATCTGGAGATGTGCTATTACTCAGTTGTTCTAGAATCTCTTCAACTACCGAATCGAATGCTGTAGCGGTGTCTCCTTCGGGGTCGGCGACTATTCTATGGATTCCATCGTCCCCTCCCCTTACCACTCCTGGGTCGAATGGTAATGCACCCAAAAACGGGACCTCGAGATCGATCGCTGATGACTCCCCCCCACCTGATTTGAAGAGGTCTAGCTTGGTTTCCCAATTCCCATCGTCGGATACTTTGACATTCAAGGGGACCCCATTTGGGCCGATTATTGAGATCTCAGAACCAGCTGGGGCCGTTCCTGAAACTGTATATCCACTCATATTCTCAACCACGCCCAATACTGGAACATTGATTGTCTTGGCGAAATTGATGGATTTCCTGCTATCCAGAAGTGCGACTTCTTGGGGGGTTGTGACAATTACCACTCCATCTAAATTTGGCAAAGTCTGGCTAACAGTAAGTGGCTCATCACCGGTACCCGGAGGGAAGTCAATGACCAGTGCATCCAATTCACCCCAAGCCACGTCTCCAATGAATTGTTGAATCGCCCCCAACTTTATCGGACCTCTCCAAATGACCGGCTTATCTGGATCCTCAATGAGGAATGCCATCGAGATGACCTTGACGCCGTTCGGCCCTATGGCTGGGAATATCTGTCCATCCTCGATGTGGAGTTGGACATCTTCGAGGCCTAGCATCTTTGGTACGTTTGGCCCAGTTATGTCAATATCCATCAGGCCAACTTTCATGCCTCTTTTTGCGAGGGAGAGTGCCAAACCAGTGGCTACAGTTGTCTTGCCGACTCCCCCCTTACCAGATAAAACCATGATTTTGTGCTTGATACTGTCCCCTATCTTCGACATTCTCATTTTTCTCTGCATCTGCTGATATGCCTGCTCCATCTGCGCCTTTTGGTCCGTCGATGCTTGGGATTGGCCGTCTTCCCCGGGAGGATGATGACTGACAGGTGAGTCCGCCATGCATCAGGGGCGTGTGATTGAATACTTCAACTCTATTGGATGATATCCACCATCAAAATCAACTATATCGGTTGACTTCATTAAGGCCGGTACAGGTGTAGTTGTTGTGAAGATTCTATTTGTCTGCGTAGGGAACACCTGCAGGAGTCAGATGGCGGAAGCCCTAGCGAGGAGTTTGGGGCATGTTTCAGAGTCTGCGGGAACGCATCCGGGCGGGAAGGTGGCTGAAAATGCAATTTACGTTGTGGAAGAGCTGGGGATAAGTATGGAAGGACAATTTCCTAAATCAATAGATGAGATTGATGAAAGTGGATTCGACGCAATAATCAGCATGGGGTGCGGTGTGGAGTGCCCCAATCTGCCAATAGATGAGGATTGGGGGCTAGATGACCCCGTTGGAATGCCCATCGAGGCTTACAGAGAAACCAGGGACCTGATCAGAAGTAGGCTGTCCGACTTATCCAATTAGGTACCGACGCTTAGAAAAGTGATTCAGGTTTCCCAGTGCCTATACGAGTGTAGTGTAGTGGTTATCACCCGGCGTTGCCAACGCCGGAACCCGGGTTCAAATCCCGGCACTCGTACCATCGCTTTGTAAGACGTCTATTCGAAATCTGACTTTCTTATCGAAAGCAATATTGCGACTAGTCCAGTAACCATGAGAATACTGATCGAGACTGCGGCGATTGTTTCACCGTTCTTTGAGAACCAGTCTGAATCATCCGAACAACAGTCTGATTTTTCTACTGAGAAAGTGTGCATTCGATCCTCGGGATCGGTGGTTGCAAAGAAAATATCTGAGGCTCTTATCAGGACGTCAATATTGCCTTCTGGAACTGATGGCCTTACATTGAACTCAAGGCTGAAAACTCCATCGCCCGCTATTCTATCTCCGGACGTCCCGTCATCTACAAGCAAAAGCCACTCATCCGACTTTCCTATGTCGGCCAATCTGCCTATCTTGGCTTGGACCGATGAGATGCCATCCGGATCGTTGACTGACACCTCCAGGGTGTGCGGAATCGTCACATCGTTTGTTGGCGAGAAAACAACATGGCGTACTTCTCCCTCATCGGAGATTGACGTCTGAGAGTTGCCTGAAGACAGTACCTCAACAGATTGGAGTGAGGGATTCTCATTTTCTATCTCTAATAGTGGAAGGGATCCCGAGTTAGATGCCAGAATAGTTTCGCCTTCTCCATCGGTTAGCCTGAGAGGTATGACTCTAGCACCGGGGGAAAGTGATAGCGGGACGGTAAATTGCCCTTCCCAAGGGGTTCCTGATTGGAGCGGAGGAGAAAGCTTCGTCAGCTCGCCTCCCGCACTAAGGAGATCAACGGATACCTCCGAGACACCGTGCCCGTCAGTTGCAAGCACACTCACTGAAACTACATCCCCCCTCTTTGCAGAGGTTGGTGAGAATGTCACTGAGTCGACTCTTGGGGGTGCATTAGTTATTGTCAAATTATGATTTTCCGACACTTGTGCCCAATAGTCATTGATGATTATAGAAGTATTGAATTCGCCGTATTCAAGGCCTGAGTGAGTGATTTCCACCGTCCAAATATCATCATGGATAGTGATGTCGCCATCCAAGCCACTATCTGAAAGGGCGACTATGCCCATTCCAATAAATGACAAGTCCACGGCTACTGAAATTACGTCTGTGTCGACGTCTACCACAGTTACTTCCAGATGGGCATTGCCCCCTTCTGTCAACAGTATGCCCTCCCTGAAGCCAACGGATTCTATGGTTGGCAATGTGTTCTCGTCTTCTGTTATTACGGATGGGTAGAGTATCCTGTCCACTATTTGGTTCTCAACCAATGAGATTGTGCCAGCCCCGGTCTGATTGTCAGAGAAATCTATCTCTATCCATCGGAACACCTCGCTGAGCAGTCCGGATAACGGGCCTTCGTTGATAACAAATCCAGATGCATAGCTATCCGTCCCATATTCTCCAACCCACTGGGCGACTTCGACTTCATGTCCGTCGACCATCCTCTGGGTGAATCCGATGATTTCTACTTCGAGTATCGCTTCCTGGTTGCCGGAGAGGACGAAGGCATCGCCAATCACGACGTTCTCGGGTGCGAAACCAGTCTCCCTGGATATTTGTAGAGACGATATCGTATTTGCTTGGGGCCTCTCGGGCTCTGAAATTACTGGGGAATCTTCAGGATACTCATTTGTGACCGTACCGTTGTCCTCGACGTACTGGTAACGTAGGGTCCTGTTGTACCATTCTTCCTGCGGAACTACGTATTCGTAGGTGAGATTGTGCTCAGCACCGAACTCCTGATCTATCGGGCCGAAAGGGGTTGCTGAGACATTGAACCAGAATTCATCCTGAATTTTATCCACCTCGAAGAGTGTCCCATTGAAATTTTCTTGGGGCCCCGAATCTACTATCTGCCTGACATATCCGAAGCTACCCTCAACATCTCCATCGTATGTACCGTCTACAATGATCGTTTCATGAGTCACCTCCCCTCCACTTGATTCCAAATGAACTATCGGAACTGTGCCATTGACATCGACTTGGAAGTCCTCATCCTCAATCTCAAAGGCAAACTCTCCTGAGCCAGCCGCCTTGAAGAATTGGTCGACTCTGGTGTCGTCCTGCCATTTCTCCCTAATCTTAAACTCACTGAGGTCGAAGGTGAAGTAGTCGCTGGCACCCATAAGACGGATGGATGCGTTTGCCTCTAGCTGGAGATCCTGGAGCCTTCTATTTCCGTCGACATCCCATGTCTCGAAGTAGAATACCTCTATGCTTCCAAAGCCTCCTCCTGAGCTCTCATTATCGCCCTCATCAAAGGACAGCCAGCCGTTGCCCTCTATCACGAGTCTCTCGGTCAGCTGCCCGTCAGACCAGGATCTCAGAATCGATGCTTGGCTTATGCTAACATGTATCCCGAGACCCTCGGAACGACCTTCCTCGCTAGAGTATCCTTCTCTGAGTAGCATGGAGCCGTTTCCCATCATTTCAAATTCCTGAATGGTGAGGAGCTGCCCTTCATAGGTTTCATTCAGCCACACCCTGTCCAGGATGAGGTCGAGCATGAGTCCATTCGAGTCTTCGTTAATCGTATTGATTCGCATGGAGCCGTTTCCAAGTTCGTTTGATTCCAGAGTGTCGCCGCTCCTCTTCTGCCAGCCCCTTCCTTCAAACTCGATTCCTTGAGACTCGTCCTCCATTCCCTCCATGGACCAAGTGGTCTCGCGGGTTATTTCATGATCTTCTACCGGTTGGTTCCAGTTTGTCACAGTGGTTTCTCTGCTACATGAAGCCTCAGAACTCTGGAGGGAAATAGAGACTGTTTCACCTAAGCCTGGAGTGGCGTCGATTAAGATATCCACCTCCCCTCCTGCGCTTATGAAGTTGTAATTCGACTGTAGGTCGTTTCCATCACCGTCCCTGTGGACCGCATCGATAGTTAGAGCGCTTGGGGACCCGCCGCTCTCGAAGGGAGGTTCGAATGTGACCCTGTATCTGTGTATGAAGTCGAGATACTGGCCCGAATCTTCCGAGAATTGGGGCTCATAGTCCCAATCTACCAGAATATCGCACGAAACGTCGCTGTCCGATTGTCCGCCCACCATTGAGGCCTGGGCGCTTAGTAATAGCACACTAATCAGAGCAATGGCGTTACTCGAACGTCCCATGTAGTGACCCATGCCGGAGTGACGTATCAATCAATTCCCGTCTCGACCTGTCGCAATCTAGAACAGGGGTTCTTCGTAATCATCGTCTTCCCCGGAGCGTTCCTTCCAGAGTGATACCGGGACGTCTTCATACACATCTGAGTAGGGGTCTTTCTCCTTGCTACGAAGAAGCGCAGCGGCAGCAGCCGCCTTAGCAAATTCCTCTGCATTGGCCTTGAACTTCCAGTAGTGGATTCTCCATTCCCTTCCATCCCAGAGAGTTGTCTCCTCTGACTCTGTAGTTAGTAGATCATAATCCTGCAACTGGTAGAATAGATTCCTATCTGTTGGCTCCAATGCATTATCGATTATTCTGTTTGAGAAGCCGAAGAATCCGAGTGCATGCTCGGCAATAGATTCGGCCACCACCACTTCCATGTCAGAATCGACCTTGCTCCTGATGGCAGAAGTCAATTGTGCTAGTGTCAAACCCATCGCATAGTCCCCCGGACGCCTCTTCATGGAGGGGCGCTGTATTTCAACGGTCTCACGATAGATGTCAAAATTGGACAAAAGAGAACTGCGAAGCGATTATTCTGAGGATATTGTACGGAGAAGCATGGCGGAAACAGGGGAGGGTAATTTCCTCGGCCTCGAGGAGGACGAAGTCGGCCCCTGGGATATCGTGATTCTGCCAATTCCATATGAGATGACGACGAGTTGGATGGAGGGCACGGAGAGAGGGCCTGCTGCATGTATCGAAGCTAGCTCTCAGGTCGAATTGTACGATCCGATATTACCCAGTGACTTGCCTTGTGGCCTGTCTTTCCACACGGCAGATGAGTGGACTTCTGATGCTGGCACCTTGAAGGAGCAGTTGGAATCGATCAGAGAATACGTCCAACCATGGATCGGAGGATCTTTTCCCTTGGTTCTCGGAGGTGAGCACGGGATACTTCCGCCGATAATTGAAGCTCTTTCCGAGCACCCCATATTGGAAGGGAATTTAGGGAATCTGACATTGGTTCAAATTGACGCACATGCGGATCTGAGGGACGAGCTCAACGGGGAGAGGTTCTCGCACGGCACTGCCATAAGGAGGGCTCTAGATTTGGGGGTGGGGAAGGTCATTCAGATAGGGACAAGAGCCATTTCAAGGGAGGAGGCCGCATTCTCTCAAGGAGATTCCAGAGTGGAGACGTGGTTCGCTCGTGACTTCCTGAGTATCTGCGAGGGAGAGGCCGGATGGTCAAGGCTTATTCAGAGTCTTGATTTGATTGAAGGGCCGGTATGGATTACTTTCGATGTAGACGGTTTGGATGGGTCATTGGTACCTTCCACCGGCACCCCCGTCCCGGGCGGAATTGCATACTGGGCCGCAGTGGAAATCATCGAGAGGGTTTTCTCTGCACCGAAATCCGTGGTGATCGGAGCAGATGTGAATGAGGTTGCCCCAGGGGAGGAGGGTCCTTTGACTGAATTCAACGCTGCACTGATTGGTAGCAAGATGATCACGTGTCATATCGCCCGATTATTGAGCGAAAAGGGAGAATGATTGTAGCGTATGACCCCTTCATCGGCGCTATGCGCCGATTGGTTACAGCATTGGTGGTTGCCTCGGTGCTTGCCGTATCGGCCGCTCCAGCAGCAACAGCGCAGATCGGTCAGCCGGACATCATCCAGGAGCACTGGTATCACTCCTACGCAACACTGACCTTAGACCTGAACGCATGGGCAGATGACTATCCGGAAATCGTCAATATGTTCACCATAGGTCAGACTGAATTGGGGAGGGAACTGTGGATGTTGCAGATTTCGGATTGGAGTCAGGAAACCAAGCCTGATGGGGCTGCCAAAGAGGTAGTTTACATCGATGGGGGGCATCATGGGAATGAGCACCTGGGCACGGAACTTGCATTCCTAGTCGCAGAATACCACATAGAGGGCTGGGCAAATGGGGATCAAGAGGTACTCGATGTATTGGCGACCACTGAGTTGCATGTCCTAATAATGCTGAATGCGGACGGCAACGACTTCGATACGAGATGGAATGTCAACCAAGTGGACTTGAATAGAAACTACGACCACTACTGGAACACCTGTCCCACGACTCAGCCCGGAAGTTCTGCATTCAGTGAATCGGAGACACTCGCGAATTCGATCTACATGAACGAAGTTGTCCCTCATGCTGACCTGTACATCACCATGCACACAGGAGTCTGGATCATGCTCTACCCCTGGGGCAAGTGGCCTGAGCAGCCTTCTGACTGGGAAATGTATCACCATATCAGAGATGAAGTTAATTCAAACATTTCGGAGATACCTATTCGCAACGCCAACCAAGGCCTCTACCCCAACTGTGGGACCAGCCGAGACTACGGATACGGGGTGATGGGGTACCCTACATTCACCTTCGAGACCGATGACGAGCAATTCCTACTGGGGACAGTGGAGGCGTTATCGGAAAGGCTTGGTGAAGAGCTTGATGTGATGAATTACCTAATCGAGAACGTGTGGTACTGGAGGGCCCGCCTTGTTGTCGATTCCCTAGAGATAGATGGTGGAAAGGTTCATCTGAGCGTTTCGAACTTTGGGCATGCGAGCACGTCAAACGCCACACTTCTGTACTTCGAAGACGAAAATTCGCTGGAATTTTGGCTCCCTGGGTCGGATGAACCGACCGAAGTAACAGGGGCGATGGATATACAAGAAATAGAGTCAGACTTCAACTTCTCCACCCCAGGATACGGCTTCGCAGTCAATGCCACAAATAGCACTGTCACAACACTCGATTTTACAGGCACTCCGATTTCCAGCGGCGAAGGAATTTGGATCCTGTACTACCAGAAGCGGGCGGTGGATTCCTCGATGTGGGTCGGAGAAGCGGTCAACGAGAGCGCAGTAGAGTTGAAGACTGGCGGATCGAGCATGCTTCCAGCCCCTTCGATGCTGCTTGTTTTCGTTGCCTTCGCACTAGCGGCGATCAATGGGAGAAATGGTAAATCTGAAGATTAGTTTATATCTTGATACTACTAATTCAGACTTTAAAATGGTAGTTTGTGATAGAATTATTTGTAAACTAGTCACTAATCGGAAAGTTAGGGCTATTTATGGAGATAACCAACAATGAGTTTACCAAATTAGGAAAGCAGCTGATTTTACCCGTTTTTAAGGGTGTGGAAAGGCCGCCGAACAACTCTCTGACAGGACTGTCGAGAGTTCAGAGGGGACTAGTCAGAGACGCATTGGGCTCAGGTGGTTTCGACGGGAAGAGGGGCAAGAGAATGTCATTGTGGACTCCTGAATGTAACATCGTACTTGTCGGGATGGGGGACAAGGACAGTCTAGATCACAAGATCGCTCGCGACACTGGGGCGAAGGTTATCGCTTCCCTGTCGAAGAAGAAAGGGGTCAGTGTGACGGTTAGGTTCACCTCGGGGTGGACGGGCGAGAGAATGTTGGATTTCGCTGAAGGGATGATGCTTCGCGACTATGAGTTCCTCGAGCATCAGGAGCTTCCTGATGGCCATATAGACGAGGAGTGGAGTGTTGACTTCCAAGCTAGCTCCAGGTACCAGGAGTTGCTCTCAGAGAGGCTCGAGAGTGTTCACTCAGTCGTAGGAGGGGTGCATCTAGCACGTGACCTAGGGAACGAGCCAGCTAACGTACTCTACCCGATGGAGTATGCCAGAAGAGCTGTGGAATGGGCGGAAGGCAAGGACAACGTCTCGGTCGAGGTTTACGACTGGGATAAGTTGCAGGAGCTGGGCATGGGCGGCCTGGTCAATGTAGGGAAGGGCAGTGACAGGAAGCCCTGTATGGTTCTATTTACGCTTAATCCAGATGCCGATGAGGGTGTTCGCAGACCATGCATCGTTGGCAAGGGAATCACATTCGACACCGGTGGGATCTCGATAAAGCCGACTAGCGGGATGTGGGACATGAAGTACGACATGTGCGGGGCGGCCACCGTCTTTGGGTTGATGGAGGCGCTGCATTCGACCGGATACTCCAGGAGAGTGAACGGAATCTCTTGCCTTGCAGAGAATATGCCAGGATCCGGGGCTTACAGGCCGGGAGACGTTTTCAAGACTTATTCAGGGAAGACAGTGGAGGTGTTCAGCACAGATGCCGAGGGAAGGAACGTCCTTTCCGACGGCCTGTGGAAGGCAGGAGAGTTTGACCCTGAGTACATCGTTGACTTGGCCACCCTGACCGGAGCCGTGGTGGTTGCACTCGGGAATCAGATATCCGGCATGTGGTCAAATGACGAGAGCCTGGCAAAGGGCCTCAAGGGAGCTGCAGAGAGAAGCGGGGAGTCTGTTTGGAGGATGCCGCTCAATGACCAATTCCGCAAGTACATGACGGACTCGGCTTTCGCGGACATAAGAAACGGCTCCATAGGGGGCAGGGCCGGTTCATCGAACGCGGCTGCTGCCTTCCTCGAGTTCTTCGTCCCGAACAGGGGATTCGACAAAGATGGTGAGAAGATCCCGTGGGTCCATCTCGATATCGCTGGTTCTGCTTGGGGACCTGGTTCCAAGGCTCGTTCGGAGGGCGTTAACCCACTTTTCCAGTATGGGGTATCAGGAGTCCATGTGAGGACTCTTCACCGCCTCATTAATGAGGGTTGAATCACTCATTCTCTTCATCTGAGTCGACAACTTCGAAGTCTGCTTCTACTACCTCTTCGCCTGCATCTGAATCCTGCTCAGACATTTCAGCTGCTGCTGCTTCGTACAACTTACTGGAGACTCCATGTAGCTCCTCCTCGACTTCTGCCATCTTCGCCTGTACTGCTGCCTCGTCCAGATCGTCGATGTCTATTGCCTGATCGTCTTTGGTGATTAGAGAGCGTAGCTCCTCTAGCTTGGTGTCAATTGGGGCTGTGTCTAGGTCGGAGATTTTCTCACCGGCCTCCTTCAGCATCCTCGTGGCCTGGTAGACCATGCTATCTGCAGAATTGATTAGAGTGACGGCCGCCTTTCTTCGCTTGTCCTCGGATGCGAACTCCTCGGCCTCTGCGATCTTGGAGCTTATCTCGTCCTCGGAAAGGGACGTCTGGCTTTCGATTTTGATGGATTGCTCGGTCCCGGTTCCGAGGTCCTTTGCTGACACGTTCACAATCCCGTTGGCATCGATATCGAACGTGACCTCTACCTGGGGCATTCCCCGAGGTGCAGGTGGGATTCCCATCAAGTGAAACCTACCTAGTGTAACATTATCCTTCGAGAACTCCCTTTCGCCCTGGAGTACATGGACCTCTACAGCTGGTTGATTGTCTGCGGCAGTTGAGAAGGTCTCTGATTTTCTCGAGGGGATTGTCGTATTCCTCTCGATCATCGTAGTCATTATCCCACCAAGAGTCTCAATCCCCAGTGTGAGCGGAGTGACGTCAAGCAGGAGTACATCTGTCACTCCCTCATCTCCAGTGATTATTCCAGCTTGGAGAACGGCACCTACGGCCACTGCCTCATCCGGGTTTATTCCCTTGAATGGAGGCTTTCCTACCTCCTTCTCAATTGCTGCCTGTACTGCGGGGACTCTAGTTGAGCCTCCAACTAGAATGACTTTGTCGACATCCCCCTTCTTCACACCAGCATCCTTCATGGCACTCCTGGTCGGGCCCATTGTCCTCTCAATCAAATCGGAAATTAATTCCTCGAACTTGGCCCTGGATAGTGAAATATCAAGATGCTCGGGTTGTTTATCTTCGTTCATGGTGATGAATGGGAGGTTGACTTGGGTGGTGTTCGTCCCGGAGAGTTCTATCTTTGCCTTCTCTGCACCCTCGCGAAGCCTGCTCATCGCCTGTGAGTCCTCTGAGAGGTCTATCCCAGATGACTTCTTGAACTCTGAAACGAGCCAATCGATTACGACCTCATCGAAATCATCCCCCCCTAGCCTGTTGTCTCCACTAGTGGCCTTGACTTCGATCTGGGGCTGCCCGTCGACTTGGTATATCTCGAGAGCAGAGACGTCGAAGGTTCCACCTCCTAGGTCGTAAACGAGGATTGTCTGATCGTCGTCCTTGTCGACTCCATAAGCTAGAGCGGCAGCGGTTGGCTCGTTGATTATCCTAAGGACCTCTAAACCTGCTATTCTGCCGGCATCCTTGGTAGCCTGCCTTTGAGCGTCGGTAAAATATGCCGGGCATGTAATTACAGCCTCCTTCACCTCCACTCCAAGATAGTCCTCTGCGTCAGCCTTGAGCTTCTGGAGAACGAATGCGGAAATCTCCTGCGGGGTGTATTCCTCATCGTCGATCTTCTTCTTCCACTTGGTACCCATCTCCCTCTTAACAGACATTATTGTCCGTTGGGAGTTTGTGACAGCCTGCCTCTTTGCGGTAACTCCAACAAGCCTCTCACCGCTCTTGGTGAAGGCAACTACGCTTGGAGTGGTCCTAGAGCCCTCTGAGTTCGGGATAACTACTGGTTTCCCTCCCTCAAGTGTGGCTACGCAGCTGTTCGTCGTTCCGAGGTCAATTCCAATTACTGGTCCACTCATTTTATCACAAATCCTTCTTCAGTTGGCCTCTAAGCCAAATCGAATATTACGTCTAATATGCCGTTGTTGAGGTTCCACTCTGTGACGGAATTTGCAGGCTTTGGCAAATTCATCCTCTTGAACGGTCTTGGCTGAGTTGTCCGCATTAGTTGAAGGACAGCTCCGCCGTCTGTGAGACTTAGTTCGATCTTTCCCTCTTCTAGGTCAGTGAGACTCGAGACATCCAATGTGACGTACATTGAATCCCCGTCTACATATGTGTCCTCCACCGGGATGTCCAATTCCTCGGTCTCCTCGGTCTCTTCGATCTCCACATTTGCCTCCTCCTGGTCAGAGTTTACTTGGACGTTTATTCCCATGTTCCTGAATAGCTCGGCGATTCCCTCGGAACCACTCAGCATTGTCTCCATTTGCTTACGTAGTACCTCTGGATCTCCTTGGAAATTCATCTTGACATCACTCCTCACCATTTTCTCAGCGTCAATTCCCATATTCTCGAATTGCTCCCTAATCTTTGACATCATCTGCTCAAGATCAGACTTATCGATTGGCATACCCATCTGACTGAACATCTTGGCCATTTCCTCGAGCATCTGATCTTCCCACTCATCACGGTCAATTTCACTCATATTACCACTACTCAACTTGGGGTTGTATAGTGGGAGTAGTGAGTCATATATGAATCTACGCTCGACATAACCGAGTTTAGTGGTTGAAAATGCATGATTATTCCATGGAGCAGTTCAAAGCGAAGACTAGGGTCCGAGGCTACGATGGTTCAGCCCGAACACGACATCGCGCTACATGACACCGATCGATTACAGGGTCGGGCGGCATTGGTGAATAATGTCAAGGCCGCCGTTTCCCTAGCAGGTGCAGTTCGTTCCACCCTGGGGCCGAGAGGCCTAGACAAGATGCTTGTCGGTCCAGATGGTTCCAGCTTGGTGACAAATGATGGAGTTACCGTCCTAGAGACTGCTCAAATCGAGCATCCTACAGCCCGCCTTCTAATCGCTGCTTCGGCCTCGCAGGACAAGGTGGCCAGGGATGGGACGACGACGACTGTCATACTTACGGCGGAGCTACTCCAGAATGCGCTTGAGATGGTCAGGAGTGGGATTCATCCTTCGATAGTGATTAATGGCTACAGTATAGCTCAGAGGGAGTGTCTCGACGAACTCGAGTCGCTATCCAAAGAGGCCTCTTCCCCTGAAGATGGGAGGTCCGTAGTCTCAACGTCCCTAGCCGGAAAAATCGGGGAGTCTCTCGCCGAACATCTGACTGGCCTAGCAATTGAGGCAGCCGAGGTTCTTTCGGATGAGGCAGGAGGGGATGACTTGGAGAGGCTCAGGGTCAAGAGGCTCCCTGTAAGCGGTGGCTCATCAACGGACAGCGAGTTGGTTAATGGCCTAGTAATGCCCAAAACCAGACTCGATAATACTACACCGGCTTCATCCGAAGGAGGGAGGGTCGCCGTGATCGATGGAGGCCTTGAGAACCCTAAGCTAGAGATCGATGCCGAAATCGAGGTTAGGTCCTCCGGAGTACTTCAGGGATTCCACAAGAGAACCTTGGAAAACCTACAGAAGCAGGTGGATCACCTGTCATCCATTGGTGTCGACTTACTGATTGTACGAGATGGGATCGCGGATGAGGCAGTATCGATGCTGAGAGAGGCGGGAATAACGACATACAGGAGGCTCGATAGGAATGACTTGGAGATGGCCTCTCGAATTACTGGGTCACAGATAGTCAGAGATGTGAAAGGCCTGGAAGGGGGGGATGTTGGTTCTTACACCATGAGATCTGAGATGGTAACTGCAGGGGTTACGCACACCAGGATAGATGGCGACGAGGGTGGTGCCATGACCGTTCTAATTAGGGGTTCTTCACCCCAGATAAGAGAGGAGTGCGAGAGGGCTTTTGACGATGCTTTAGGTGTCGCTTTCAGATTGACCAGAGATTCGAGGATGCTCCCAGGAGGAGGGGGGACTCAGACTCACCTAGCCAGGCACCTGAGGGTTTTCGCCCCGACAAACAAGGGCAGGGAGCAGATAGCGATCGAGGGATATGCAGCGGCGCTTGAGGTGGTGCCCAGGACTCTGGCTGAAAACGCTGGGCTAAGTCCAATTGACGTGGTTCTGGAGCTTTCTGCGTCCCAGGCATCTGACTCTAAGAACGGTAGCTGGATTGGACTGAATGCATGGACTGGTGAAAAGACCAGGATGGACAAACTTGGGATCCTAGATCCACTCTTCGTAGTTTCTAATTCGATATCTGGGTCTACTGAGGCTGCGATAAGCGTCTTGCGAATCAACGACGTCCTATGGGCAAAACAGGACCCGATGACGCCAGACTGGAAGGATGAGGAAGATCAGGAAGATTGAGCTTCCCTCAGCCTATTGATCATCTCATCCACCATTTCTTCCAGACCGAACTTGGGCTTCCACCCCCAGTCCTCCCGAGCTACTGAGTCATCCACATCGTCAGGCCATGAGTCGGCATAGCTCTGACGTATGTCTGGGACGAAATCACACGTGAAGTCAGGAATTCTTCTAGAGATAGAGTCGACTAACTCCCCTGCGGTAAATGACATCCCTCCGATATTGTATCCTGCCCTCGAAGATCCGAGGTTCTCCGAGGGGGCATCCATCAGTGAAATCGTACCCCTGATAGCATCGTCCATGTACATCATCGGCAGCCTTGTATCCTCACGAACGAAGCATTCGTAGTGACCATGCTCGATAGCTGCTCGGAAAATGTCAACAGCGTAATCCGTTGTCCCCCCTCCTGCGGGGGCCTTCCAAGAAATCAACCCAGGATACCTGATCCCCCTGACGTCTACTCCGTACTGCTTCCAGTAATTCATCGCTAGAATCTCTCCCGTAACCTTAGTTTTACCATACATCGTCGTAGGATTCAAGGGGGTTTTCTGGGGCGCTATCTTGGGCGCATCAGGTCCGAAAACCGCTATTGATGAGGGGGCGTAGACTTTGAGTTCGAAGTCCCTAGCTGCCTCTAGGACGCAAACCGTCCCGCCGACGTTGACTCTGTGGCATAGTTCTGGCTTCGCCTCACCAGTGGCAGAAAGAATTGCAGCTAGGTGGTATATCGTACCAATTCCCTCATCATGAATTGTCGACTCCATGGAGTCTCCATCGAGGACGCTAAGTAATGTGAAGGGGCCGTCCGAAATTGGGGACTCATGATCTGGTTCTCTAATATCAGAGGCGACTACATTCTCCCTGCCATGCACCTTGCGTAGCTCACTTACGAGATCGGTCCCTATCTGACCAGAGGCACCCGTTACCAGAATACGCTCGCCGGGAGGGCCGCTCATACCCTAACGAATGACCGGCGATACTTGGTCATTGATACTCGATAAATCCTGGTTTCTTAGCCAATGTTGATATGGGAGGCTCAATGGCTTCAGACCCCGTTGATTAGATGAAGTATGTCGTTGTCACCGGTGGAGTCCTCTCTGGACTAGGCAAGGGAATCACTGCTTCAAGCATCGGCGTTCTACTAAAATCAGCTGGATTGAGGCTTACTTCAGTCAAGATTGACCCATACTTGAACAGTGATGCCGGTACAATGTCCCCCTTCGAGCACGGAGAGGTTTTCGTCCTAGACGACGGAGGGGAAGTCGATCTCGACCTCGGCAACTACGAGCGGTTCCTCGATGTTTCTCTGACTCGAGATAACAATATTACTACAGGCAAGGTGTATGCCAATGTCATAGAGAAGGAGCGTAGGGGCGATTACCTCGGTAAGACGGTCCAAGTGGTGCCTCACATTACAAACGAGATACAGGACTGGATCGAGCGGGTCGCTCACGTTCCGGCCGATGGTTCTGATGATACGCCGGACGCATGCATCATCGAGTTGGGAGGCACGGTTGGTGACATCGAGAGTGCTCCGTTCATCGAGGCCCTAAGGCAGTTCCAGTTCAGAGTGGGTCAGGAAAATGTCTGCTTCGTGCATGTCAGCCTCGTTCCAGTTATGGGTCCAGTAGGGGAACAAAAGACAAAGCCTACCCAGCACACCGTAAAGGAATTGAGGGGACTGGGCATAATTCCCGACATTCTTGTTTGCCGCTCCGAGAAGCCCCTGGAGGATGAGACTCGAGCGAAGCTGGCTGCATTCTGCCACGTCGGGACAGATGCGGTCGTTTCGGCACATGACGTTTCTAACCTCTACCAGATTCCCATCTCACTCTATCAGCAATCAGTATTGATGAAAGTCTCGAACCATCTTGGATTCGAAGTTCCCGACTCCCTACCCCTGCTGGACGATTGGAGGGCAATGGCGGACAAGGTCGACCAGCTTGAGGAGGAGGTGAACATCGCCATGGTAGGGAAGTACACAGGACTTTCCGACTCGTACCTATCGGTCATCAAGGCACTTCAGCACAGTGCCTTCGCGGTGGACCGCAAGCTCGTCATAGACTGGATCGAGTCTACTGACCTTGATCCCAATGACGTCACAGAGAATCACGCTGAGGCATGGGATATCCTTCGCGCCGCTGACGGCATACTGGTACCCGGCGGGTTCGGCAGTCGTGGGGTCGAGGGCAAGATCGCAGCTGCGAACTACGCTCGGATGAACAATGTGCCATATCTCGGCGTCTGCCTCGGGTTGCAGATCGCGACCATAGAGTTCTGCCGCAATGTGCTAGGCCTAGATGGCGCAAACTCCACCGAGTTCGACGAGGACTCCCCGAACCCAGCTGTGGTTTTCATGCCCGAGATCTCGAAGACCCACATGGGCGGCACCATGCGCCTGGGGACCAAGCCGACCCCCTTCCTAGTGGAGGACTGCAAGATGAGGCGCTTGTACGGGGGTTCCGAGCACGTGGACGAGCGGCACAGGCACCGATATGAGGTGAATCCCGAGCTGATCGAGAAGATAGAGGATGCCGGGCTGAAGTACGTTGGCAAGGACGAGACTGGGCAGCGCTGTGAGATAATGGAGCTCGAGGGGCACCCGTACTTCGTCGGAACGCAGTACCATCCAGAGTTCAAGTCCCGCCCCTACCGCCCCAGCCCCCCATTCCTAGGTCTGCTGATGGCTGCGACCGGGCGAGAAATATGATATCCCGCGAACCCCGGATAGATTCGTGGATTCGGAAGTATTCCTGCTGCTGATGCTGGTTGGGGTGTTCGCAGGATTTGTCGATAGCGCAGTGGGGGGCGGCGGGCTGCTTCGCCTCCCTGCGATGCTGAGCGCGGGCTTACCGCCGCACGTTGCCTTGGGGACGAACAAATTTGCATCGGCTGCAGCTGCAGCAATTGCGAGTGTGAAATATCTCCAAAGTGGAATTGTTCCTAGAAAGGCGGCCTTTATTGGGTGTTCATTGATGGTTCTATTTTCTATAATCGGGGCAAGTGTCGTGCTTTCGATTAGCGCTGACGCAGTTCTTGGAATTGTGGTCATTGTTCTATCGGCGTTGTTCCTCTATGTCTTGTTCAATCCTCAGTTTGGAAAGGAGGAAGAGATTGAGGAAGATAAGATAATTCCAGTTACTGTGGGCATGGGTGCTGGCCTGGGGTTCTATGAGGGATTTCTCGGACCAGGGACTGGTAGCATGCTGATGGCTGGTTACATCAAGGGTGCGGGCTTTGGGATGGATAGGGCGGCTGCCACGGGGAGGGTCCTGAATTTCGGGGGCAACATTGGCTCTTTCGCGGTTTTTGCGATGGCCGCATCTGTCAACTATGAAGTTGCAGTACCATTTGCTTTGGCAAATATGGTTGGGGGTTTCCTAGCTCCCGGGTATGTTCTGAGATATGGATACTCCATGCTTCGACCAATGTTCTTGATAATGGCCGCAATAATGATTTCAGCCCAGGTTGTGAGTTATTTTGGCTAACGCTGTAACTGCAATCGGAAGTACTGTATAATGTCAAATGCAGCGGATTTTATGAGCAGCGAGTACAGGTTCGTTCCGGAGGCTATGACATGGAACGAGCACAACCATCGTGCCATGGAGATGGGGGGTCATCTCGCCTCGATCACCAACGCCGAGGAGAACGAACGGGTCGCTCGAATCGCCGGCGAGAGATCTGTATGGATAGGTGGAATCAGGAAAGGCGGGGGCAATGGACCTGGTGCTGACCACTGGTATTGGAGTGACGGACGACCTTGGACATACACGAACTGGGCCCGTGGCGAGCCGAACAACCACGGAGGTAGAGAAAACAGAATGCATCTATACGGCCATCACAGTGGATTTTGGAACGATGTCAGTGAGGACTGGCGCGGGCCTGCAGTGTACAGGATCACGGCATCCATGCCCCAGAGCGTAACCGTTTCAGGAGCCGGAAGCCCGGAAGTGAACGGGAACTACGAGTTCATGCCCGGCAAACATGAGAATAGGCACTGGGGCACTATCGCTGGCCATTACCAGCATACTCAGAACCCTGAGATTTTCATCGCTTTCCAAGACTGCGGAAAGGCCCATCAACGCCCGGAGTGGAACAAGTGGATGATCATCTCAAAAGTCGGGGTCCTCTATGCCGCGCACACCGGTGGAAAGATCGGTGTTCCTCCACGTGAAGGCGTATGGGAAAATGTCGAAGGCTGGGGTAATCCGGGTGCCCCAGGCGGCAAGCATCCGGCGCCAACAGTCTATCACCCGCCCGAAGCTACGACTCAAACTCAACAGCAACTCAACACCGACCATTCCTCCACGTTTGCTTCAGGTGAATCTATTCAGGTGCTGGAAGCCGTGTCTGGTAAACCCGTCCGCTTCAAACTCAACAACCCCCCAAACCACAATGATGCTTGGGTTGGCATCTATCCAACGGGCGCACCTGATCAGGATCACGGAGAGCAAAACCAGCGATGGAAATACATCAGGGACATCGACGTGAACAACGTTTCGTTATCAAACGGGGGGTGGGCTGAAGGCGATTGGAGCATACGTGTCTTTTCAGACGGCGGATACACACTGGCCGAACGAAAAGATTTCACCATCCACTCGGAGCATAAAATCCACTCAACTGAGTCGATATCAGTGGAGGAGAAGTTCGAATTCGTCCCCGTAAGTGAGTACGATGAGGTATGGAACGACAGTGGTTCCGGCGCAGAACAAGACGTCTCTGTCTGGAGGCCGCGCGTTCCTGCAGGGTGTCATTTGATTGGTATGACCGCCAAGAACGGGCACTCGCGTCCAACCTTCTCGACACTGGTCATTCGTGCTGGTGGTAGAGACATCGCACCACCCGAAAGGTTCGATCTAGTATGGTGGCAGGAACGCGGTAAACGTCGCTTCTGGTGCTGGCGCCCTATCCCGCCAGCGGGTTACGTGTCACTTGGTGACGTGGGGACAACTAGCGAAACCCCACCCTCACACAAGGATGTGGTCTGTGTTGCCTTGGCCTGCCTTAGCCCGAACAGGCAACCTTTGGGTGGACAGATATGGAACGATAGAGGCGGCGGCGCACCGAAAGACGCGGCATTCTTTGCACAGCCCGGAGGTACAGGGCTCTTCCGATGCAGTGATGATGCTACTCACAACAAGCCACATGGCGAGTTCCCCATTCCTGCGGGAGCTTCGACTAGTCCCCATACAACTCAGGCGACCAATGGGATTGAGATTTTGGAAGCAGTAGTGGGCAAACCCGTTCGTTTCAGAATCAGCAATCGTCCAAGCAGCAACGATGCTTGGGTGGGCATCTACCCGCCGAATGCGAGCGACCAAGATCATGGAGAGCAAAACAAGCGATGGAAATGGCTCCGGGAAATCGATGTGAATAACTCATCGTTCCCTGAGCAATCAGAAGGGGATTGGAGCATACGCGTCTTCTCGGACGGCGGACACAGTCTGCACTCGAGAACAGACTTCTCAGTCAGGCCGAAACATGTTGTAGCAGCAAACCAGTCATCTCAATTAAACAAGCGTCTAGTGATTACCACATTCGTGACTGGCATGTTCCTGTTCGGTATCGGTTTACCACTTTTTATTGCAGGACACAGCCCAGAAGCCGAGGAGAATCTCGGAATGATTATTCCGGGCGCGATAATGTTCGGTATCGGTGGATTTCTGTTAGTGGGCGCTTCGCTTGCTCTCATCTCTTCGTGGGCTGAATCCTATGCCGCAGCCGGCAAGCCCGCTCCAAGGTGGACCTGGATGGGGATGGTGTTCGCCGTAATACTCCTTATTCCCGGCATAACCTTGCTTATTATTGGGTCTATCTCAGCCGAAACTCTCCACCACGAGGAAACATCATCTGCTCGTTTGTGGATTACTGATGCAGACGGCCTGGGCGATCAGGGGTTCATCATTTTCATCGAGGCGGTACCGGGGGACTTCGATAATAACGGGATACACGACTACTGTGAGATTGTGACTGTGAATGCTACTCATTCGGGCCTCTGGATGAGCGATCCGTGGACGTCATGGGCGAAGCAGAATGATGCAGACCAAACGAGGCAGGTGTTCGAACTTGAAATCGCCCATGACGGAAGCGGGTGTGATGCAAACGTATGGCCTGAACAGAAAGGGGATCTGGTGAAGCTCGGCCAGGCCTGCTATGGTTGTATGGCAGGCTACACTGACATTTCAGCCTCTAGAAGCGATGCCTCGTACCCGATTCCAATGTGGATACAGGATGGAGAGAGAGTCGTGGAAGCCAGGAGCTTGATGATAGCCGGATCAATCATGTCCGGCATCGGCTCGCTATCCCTCGTTGGCCTGGGTATCACCCGAAAGGCGTTCAAGGCCAATCCCACTCCTGCTCGCAAGGACCCCAAGGCCCCCGCTATCGAGGTGTTGGAGGCGATTGAGGGCAAGCCAGTTCGATTCAGGATCAACGACCCCCCCAGAAGCAGCTCCGCCTGGGTGGCGATTTACCCGTTCGGGGCCTCAGACGAGGACCATGGAGAGGAGGGAGAGCGTTGGAAGTGGCTGGAGGACCTCGACGTCTCCGACGCCTCGTTCCCCGAGAGGCGCAAAGGAACGGTGAGTATACGCGTCTTCTCGGATGGGGGACACACTCTGCACAGCCGGGCCGACTTCGACATCTCTCCAAAGGAGCAGAGGTGGTGGGAGAACTGATGCTGGCATCAGGAGCCTTGCCGATAATTATGTAATTCAAACTCCGGAGTGCTGCTGCATCCTTCCATACCAGGGGGAAACCACATTGTGCCCCTCGACTATATCGAACCCATTCAGGCCCTGCATGGAACGAAGAATTCCGAAGTTTGCGTAGTCGGAGCCGTTTGGCTCCTCGCCCCCGAAGAAGTCTCCCTTGATGCCCGTGGACATCTCGTCCAGTTGGAATTGTAGATTCTCGCGAGGGGGTAGTTCGAACATCTCTGCCCTACTCTTCCCGACCATTCGCATGATGAACGCCCCGAGCCACTTGTTGATTATGCGGCTTCCAAACGAGAAGTTGTCGACTCTCGTAACGTAATCGAGGGATTGGAGGGAAGTCCTGTAGGAAGTGTATATCACGGCCACGATGGATTTTCCCAGGACTTTGTTGGAGAAGTCCATCCACCGGTCCTGCTCAGGATCATCGCCCATACGCGGGAACGAGCCTGAGTCATTTGAGTCGATGTAGTGGAGGATGTAATTGGAGTCAGTCACTTGAGTGCCATCTGAATCGACGTAGATCGGTACCTTTCCCCATTCAGACCACTTCAGCTGTGTCTTGAATGTTGGATCTACCTCGACCTTGGAGTACTCGATTCCCCTAGAGCCCAAAAGCGCCTTGACCTTGAAGCAGAATGGGCAAGTCTCGAAGCAGTACATCGTCGGAAGTCCGTCGACCACCCTCTCAGGAACCAGTCCATCCTGTACGCCCGAAGTCGGCTCACTCTCAATCAGTTCCTTGCTCATAGCTATGCGCCATGCCTAGTACTTGTCAATTCTTCTAAGCGTGAATCTCTTCGGAGATTAGCAGCAACCATCACATTTGCAGTCTGACCCACAAGGATTGCAATCACAGCATTCGCAGTTCATGGAATTCGGTATTTGCCGAATTATTTAGCATTATTTCAGATGTGGAATGCCAGAGGGGGTTTTCGGTTCAATCGACTGAGACTGGTAGAACCCTTGTGGTTCTGTATCCCTGCAGGACCTTCAGATACTTCTTCTCGGAGAAGAGGGAGTCCAGTTCCTCTTCCCCCGTCTCTATTCTCAGGCTCCTCAGAGTCAGAAGTTTAGCAGGCGTAACAACTCCCAGAATGCCATCAACCCCTACCTTACTGAGTACGCTCGGTGAGAGTTGGAGGTTGCCTCTGCCAATCAGGAACCCCTGGCCGCCCATTGGGGATAGAAGCAGTGTAACAGGGCCTAAGTGTGAATCCAGTATCTCGAGAATCTCTCTTTCGTTGATATCAGTTCCCACTTGTTCGGAACCCCTTGTCGCATCGATTCCGAGCGTGGTCAGTTCGAAACCAATCAACTCGCCTATTGACCTCAGAGTTCCCCCGGAGCCCCACAGGATGAGCCTGTCTTCCTCGACTAGTGTCTCTTCAATATGCTCGGCGATTCCCTCGACTATTTCTCCCTCGCCCGAGGCCTCGACCCTCATCTTCGCCCCCTGCATCCATCGTGGACTGGAGGGGGTCATGACCTCTGCATATATCCTGACTACCCATTTTCCCTGTCTGTAGAGGTCCTCGTCAAGGTCCAGGACCTCGGTACTGGCAACCAGAAGGTCGCCCGTTATCCACGATGCCAGTACCTCGGCCGCAGCCTTCGGAGATGAGGCGAAGCATCCTGAATGCATCTTCACCCCTGTTGGGACCCCTATCACAGGAAGTTCGGGAGCGCCGTACTCGGCTAGGGCTGCCACTATGTCCCTAGTAGTTCCATCCCCACCCGCATAGACTAGCAAGTCGATGTCGGAGTCAAGTAACGAGGATATTGCTGTGGAGGTGTCTTCGGCTGATGTCGTACCTGTCGAAGAGTGGACGCAATCGATGTTTTTTATTCCCTCAGGGATCCAATCTGTGCCCATCCTGCCATCACTAGTGACCCAATGACAGTCTTCTAATCCGTCCCCTCCTATTGCGAGGAAATGATCTAGCATTGCCCTCATCCTTGGGCCGGAGCGGTCCTCGGCCCCCTGGGACCTAGCATATTCAGCCTGTCCATCGGAGCCTTTGAGCCCTAGCCTACCGCCCAGTCCTGCATCTGGATTGGTCAGCAAGCCGAGCCGGGGCATGTACGAGCCTAGGGGCGTGTGGTCTTATCGCTTCGGATTTGAATGTGGTAATTCGGCCCTTAGGGCCGATGAGTGAATAGACGCTTTCAAACGAGAGAGTGTCAGCGGCTAGAGCGGAGCGTGCAGCTATGGCGATGATCAATGTGGACGTCGGAAACGGTGAACATCACGAGTATTCCGCTGGAATCACTGCAGGCGAGGTCATAGAGAACGTCCATGGCAGGAGGTCTGGAGCCGTCGCAGCCTTCGTCGATGGTACGGAGAGAGACATGTCTCATGTTCTCGATTCTGATTGCACGGTAGAGCCCATCTCTGGCGAATCGGAAGAGGGCTCATACATACTCAGGCACTCATGTGCCCACCTACTGGCCCAGGCAGTCACCGAGATGTTTCCGGACGCCAAGCCTACCATTGGTCCGCCTATCGAACACGGATTCTACTATGACTTCCACATGGATTCGATCTCAGAAGATGAATTGAAGGCCATAGAGAAGAGGATGAAGGAACTCGTCAAAAGGAACCTCGAGATTTCAAGAGAAGAGCACGATAACGAATCCCTGCGAACGTTGTTCTCTGATAATCCGTTCAAGATTGAGATAATGGATGACAAGATAGGCAGTGACGTCGGTTCCACGGCTTACAGGCAGGGAGATTTCATCGATCTATGCAGGGGTCCTCATGTTCCTAGCACCTCACACCTAAGATGGTTCAAGCTAACAAGCACGAGTCAGGCATACTGGAGGGCCGATAAGAACAGGGAGTCTCTAGTGCGAATATACGGGATGTGCTATTCCACGAAAGACGGGCTTAAGGAGAGGGTCCGTCAATTGGATGAGGCCGCCAAGCGTGACCACAAGAAGATAGGCAGGGAAATGGAGCTGTACATGATTAACGAGATGATAGGCAAGGGACTGCCTGTCTGGCTTCCTAATGGTGAGATTCTGAAAGGCGAGATCGAGAAGTTCGCTGTTGAAACCGAGGAGTCCTACGGGTATGTGAGAGTCACGACCCCGGTTCTTGGGAAGAAGGAGCTGTTTGAGGCGAGTGGTCATCTACCTCACTATGCAGAAGGGATGTACCCCCCTATGGAAATGGACGATGGCGAATACTACCTGAAGGCAATGAACTGCCCATTCCACCACCTGGTGTTTAGCAATAAGAAGAGGTCTTATCGAGAGTTACCGATGAGGATAGCCGAATATGGGACCGTATACAGGAACGAATTGTCAGGAACTCTAGCTGGGCTACTCAGAGTGAGGATGCTTTCGATGAATGACGCCCATATCTACTGCACTCTCGATCAAGTAGCTTCTGAAGTTGCTGATAACGTAAGGATGGTTCAAGACTACTACTCGGCATTTGGATTTGATGACTACCACTTCAGGCTCTCTCTGTGGGATCCAGAGAATACGGAGAAGTACATTGATCAACCAGAGAACTGGGAGTCGACTCAAAATCACCTGAGAGGGATTCTAGACGAGTTGGGAGTCGACTATGTGGAGGCTGTCGGTGAGGCAGCATTCTACGGACCGAAGATAGACATACAGTTCACAACACTACTTGGAAGGGAGGAGTCGATGTCGACTATACAGCTAGACTTCGCTGCGAAGGAGAGGTTCGGATTGTCCTACACTGACGAGACTGGCTCTGACAACGGCGAGGTGTTTGTGATCCACAGAGCGCCTCTCTCCACCCACGAGAGATTTGTTGCATTCCTCACTGAGCACTGGGCTGGTAACTTTCCAACATGGCTGTCCCCAATCCAAGTTCAGATAATCACTATTTCAGAGAAGCACAAGGTGCATGCCGCAACAGTGGCTTCCGCCCTTTATGAGTCTGGAGTCAGGGTTAAGGTGGACGATTCTGACAACACTATTGGAAAGAAAATACGGAATCATCGAAAGATGAAGCCTGCATACATGGTGATTATCGGGGACGAAGAAACAGATTCCGGCACTGTGTCAATCAGATCTAGAGATGGGAGCCAGAAGAAGGGGGTGCCACTCTTCGACTTCGTGGCCAGTATTTTTGCCGAGATTACCACACGCGATCGGAGACTTTCATTAGTCCCGGGGAGTGATGAAGTTGAGTGATGCCCCAAGCGGTAGATCACCGATGGTAGTACTTTTTCTTGTCGTTCTAGTAGACATGCTTGGTTTCACAATAGTGATTCCCTTTCTCACCTACTTCATTCAGGACCTTGCTTCTGGACAGGGAATCACCGATGTGGGTAACAGAGACTTCTGGGTAGGCGTCGTAATTGCGGTTTACTCCCTTGCACAATTCCTCTTCACTCCAGTCCTCGGATCCATGAGTGACAGGGTTGGAAGAAGGCCAATACTCATGTTTGGATTAGTCTCAAATTCTGTTTTCTTCATTGTATTTGGACTCTCCAATAGCCTAGAGATGGCAATAGTGGCGAGGTTCCTAGCCGGTGCTGGGAATGGTAACATTGCTGTGGCGCGAGCGTACATTGGGGATATCAGTGAAAGTAGCATGGTGGCCAGAAGAATGGGCATGATTGGCGCTGCCTTCGGTCTTGGCTTCATGATTGGCCCCTTCATTGGAGGGATTCTTTCTGATCCTGCCTCGGGCATAGGTGGGCCTTTCGACACTACTTTCTGGTCCACCCATGAGTATCTCCTGCCTTGCCTTTTCTCCAGTATGCTTTCCCTTCTTTCCCTGGCACTCGCTTATTTCTGGCTCGAGGAGAGCCTTCCCTCGGATCGAAGGAGTAGTGCGTGGGAGGGGTCGCCGATCAGGCAACTTTCAGAAACCATGTCAAGCATCATTGGCGTTCTCAGGTTGCCCACGGTTTCTACCTTGGTTCTCGTGAACTTCCTTTTCTTGATGGGATTCAGCATGATGCATGGAACGTTCATCCTATTCACTGCGATGTCTCCAGAGAATGGGGGACTTGGCTGGGATGAAATGGACAACGGGTGGATTTTCGCATTTATTGGATTACTAGGCGTGATAATACAGGGGGGCCTAATTGGGCCTCTTAGTGATCGTTTTGGAATGAGGAGGCTGATGCTTCTTGGGACTGTTCTATGCGGACTGGGTATTTCGAGCCTCCCCTACGTGCCATCTGAAGCATCTTGGCTGATTCTCGGCTCCTCTGCTGGCCTAGCGATCGGGAACGGGCTCTTCTCCCCTACGCAGTCATCCCTTCTGACTTTCGAAGCGCAAATTGGGGGGCACGAGCTAGGTATGGTGATGGGAGCTCAAGAGGGGTATGGCGCCCTTGCACGAATCATTGGCCCACTACTAGCCGCATACCTATGGTCCGTAACTGTGGAGGGATCGGGGATATGGACATTTCACACGTGCTTCAGAGTTTCTGGTGTGGTTTTCCTGATGGCCCTTGCATTACAGTTCACACTGAAGCTTAGTGGGGAGTCCTCCACGCAAGGAGCGGTCACGCAGGAAGAGTAGCGGCCAGACCTGAGTTTTCAGTGAAGCAGTATGGGCAATAGGATTCCAACAGGTACTTGTCGGATTTCATCTCATCGGGCGTGAGCGGCTCACGGCACTTGAAGCACATCTCATGGCTTGCCTCTCGTAGGTTCTTGTCCAGAGAAACGCGCTGATCGAAAACGAAGCAATCCCCCTTCCAATGCGCACCTCCTGTATCCTTGAAGTATCCAAGGATTCCTCCCTTGATCTGGTAGACATTCTCCCAGCCCTGGTTCTCCATCACGATAGAGGCCTTCTCACATCGAATCCCCCCCGTGCAAAACATCACGACTGGTTTCGACTTGTCCTGTCTCAGTTTCTTAGCAGCCTCGGGAAACTCTCGAAAAGATTTGATATCCAAATCAACCGAATTCTCGAAGGTTCCCACCCTTAACTCATAGTCGTTCCTTGTGTCTAGGATAATCACCTCGCGATCTTCATCGAGCCATTTCTTGAAGTCGGCTGGCTCGATGAAGCTGCCAGTGTAGTCGGCTGGCCTGATCTCATCCATTCCAAGAGAGATGATCTCTTTCTTGAGCCTGACAAGCATTCTCTTGAATGGTTGGTAGTCGCTTTGGGTTTTCTGGAGCGATATCCCACGGAGTCGGTCGTCTGCTTCTAAATATGAGACGAACTCATCTATATCGCCCTCCCTTCCAGCTAGGAAGAGGTTGATTCCGTTATGACTCAGCAAGACTGTTCCCTTGAGTCCTAAATCAGTGCACTTCTCCCTAATCGGAGCTCTCAAAGAGTCTCTATCTGGGAGGTCAACAAACCTATACCCAGCTATGTTAACAAACATATTCAATCCTCATGAAGTCTCTGAAAGCCATTTCTTCATAGTGCACGACTGACACACTTCCCTAGATGTTATCTCTCCACATTCTGAACATTCCACTACTTCCTGCTTTGAATCCGGATAAGCGTCCCTATGTATCTCACGAATGTTGTCAAGAGAGTGCAGGAGCCCGTGCCTAGCGCCTGGAGTCAGTGCCTCGAGCTGCGCAATTACCGCTCTGCTCTGCTGCCTCTGAGCGCCAGGGGCATGTGGGCATTCTCCATGATGGATCGGGAGGCCTCTAGAAATAGCCTGAGCGTGTATCTCTTGTTCGGGAATCCAACGCAGAGGGACAATTCTGGGAACTATCCCCTCAATTGGAGTTGATGTATGGGGGGCAAGGCGGACTGATCTTTCAATCTCCCCCTTTTGGAGATTCATCAGTATGGACTGAGCCATGTCATCGAGGTTATGTCCGAGGGCCATAACGTCGGCGTTCGTTTTTTGGGCGAGCGCGTTAAGGCTTTGTCTCCTGAAGACGCCGCAGTATGAACAAGGCATCAATCCATCAGCCTCATCGTGCAACTCGCCCATGGCTGGCATCCTTCTGACAACTTCATCCATTCTTTCAAAGCCCATTTCCTCGTAGCTCAGGCTCACAAATTTTACTCCGAGGCTCTCAGATAGTTCACGGGCCATTTCCAAAGAGGGGGATCTGTAGCCATCAATGCCCTCATCTACGCAGCCCGATATTATCTCCACATCTCGTCGTTTCCCTATGATGTCATTCAACATCGTAAGCAATACGGCCGAGTCCTTACCTCCAGAAACCGCGACTAGGATTACGTACGGACTACCGTCATCGTGTCTAGCGTCACGAGGGAGTTTTAGTTGTCTCCTGAGTTCTTTGGAGGTTCTCTTTCTGATGGAAGCATGCAGGTGCTTGGCACAGAGGTGCTGTCCGCTATATGCCTGGTGAACTATTGCGGGGGACTTGCATCGACTGCAGGAGTTGACCACTATCGCCTCGCCCATACTTGGGGCCGGGAGTATGTTGTCTTGAACCCAATGAGTGCTATTGGACTGAAAGATATCGATTTTTTGATAACTCATGGGGATTTCTTAGGACCATGGGAGAGGCTGGTGCACTGCCCCTTAGGTCTGAAACCCAAGGCAGGTATTCTAGCCCGTGGCCAGAGCGTCTGGTGTTCACGGCATGCGTGGTTTGTGCGATATTGGTGATCCCAGAAGCATCTAGTTTACTGGAAGGGGGGCTTGGGGGTAATTCCCTTATTGGAGCGATAGTGTGCGCATTAGTGGTCACCCCGCTAATCGCGGACCTAATGATTAGGGTCATGTATAGGGTGATGGGACTGAGATAGTCATGTCTCCGTCGATCTGAACCTCAACAATGCTGTCTCGAAGATTCCGGTGACTCTCTGCCATGGAAGAATAAATCTCATTCCAGCTACTACCACCAGGAAGAGGCCCGCTGATATGACCTTCCCATAGGTCAACTGGAGTTCCAATGATTCCTTCACCTGGCCAGACCACTGTCCCCCTGAAAGGGCACCGACTGTTGAAATCAGGAAGTCGTCGAACTCCAGGGCTATTGCGGTAGTAAGGGCAACGAGTGACATGACCCCTATCAAGTGCACCAGGTGACCGTTGATGACATTCTCAAATTGTCTGACAAAATCTGGGTCTCTTTTTGCGTCCTTTGGGAGCAAAGATGCATACTCCATATGGGAAATTACAGCAGAGCCTGCTTCGAGATAAAGTACGAGGAGTATGGCGACCTCGATCAGTTCGAGAGCCAATGGGGAGACTAGGCCGCCCCACATCGTCGCCTCGCCAATCTGCCCTGGCAGTGGATTCAGCCCTAGGTCTACAGACTCGGTTATTCCCTCGAACGTCAGAATGGCATGAACACCTATTACCGTTAGGTAGTATCCGACCGTCCAAGTTAGGAACTTCTTTGAAAGGCCCCAAATTCCCATTATTCCAGCAAGTACCGGGGCGAAAACCACGCCCAAGAATACCAATTCGAATACGAATAGTAGAGGGCCCCAGAGGTGGTCGATGTGATTCAGGGGATGGTTCAATGCCATGATCCATGAGATCAAGAAAGGCAGTAACATCCATGCGAAGAATACAACAGTCACACCGATATTGATCCATTTCCTAGTTGAGTCCCCCCGAGTGAGGACATATATCCACAATGCGGTGATTCCGAAGCAAAGGATGATCGGTGCGGCCACAGTCATTTCTCCCGTCTGATTCAGACCCGTTAGGAAGTCCGGTAGGACTAGTGACCCAGTCTCCTGTTCAAACCACCTCAATCCACGGGTATGCTCGTATGCTGGACACCAGTACAGTGATCCCCCATATGATTCGATGAAGCTATCAGAGCAAGTTCCATACAGTCTTGTCATCCTCTGCATCAGTAGGATCAAGGAGGCTGTGGAGATTAGTTGCAGTAGGATGATCTGCCATCGGCGACGCAATTGCCTGATGTTGAGGGACTTGCTCACCGGAACTTCATTTTCTGACATCTATACCACCTAACCTAACTTGATCTGCAATAATGCCTGTGAGAGTTCCACGTCTGGCATCCAGTCAATCACCTTGGCTCCATATCCGGCAATGGCCGTCAGCCTATTCTGCCTCTCCAATTTCAGGACCTCGTATGACATCCTTGGAATCCTGCTAACTAGCCTCTCGAGATCTATACTACTGGGTGATAGTACTATGACTTCATGACCCTTTCCGGACAAATTTCTGATTGCAGGCAGTGTAGTTCCATCTCCCTCTAGGCTGCTGATGATGAAAACGGGAGAACCTCTGCTCATTCTTGGAGAGAGTGCGTTTGTAACTGCTTGAAGCGGCATCGAGCCCTTTGCCTCTACGGAGGCTAGGCCACTGAGGATCTTGAAGTACTGCTTATCTCCGGTCTCTGGGGGTAAGTAATCCATCCTGGAGCCATACGTTACTAGGGATACGGAGTCCCTTCTCTTCAGGAAGTAATTGGATACGGAGGCAGCGGCGACCGTTCCCATCTCGAGTGGATTCTTCAGAACGGTGCCGATCCTTGAGACGTCTCTGGTGTCGACAATGACGAAGACATCGGTAACCGCGTCCCGGGTTTTTTCGTTCACCATCATCTCACCTGTCCTAGCCAATGCTTTCCAGTTGATTGACCTGAAAGAATCCCCGGGCAGGTATTCTCTGAGGGCGTAGAACTCCATTCCAGGACCTGGTGTCTTCAGGGTAGTTGCGCCGGAGTACATCTTTGGGACATCTGACCTCAGTAGTGCCTCCTCAATATCTCTGATCTGTGGGAAAACAGTGATATCCGATCTATCGTCCATCTTTGTCTCGTTTACGAAGAGGTTGAATGCGTTTCTGTAACGGACTGAAACAGGGCCGATTGTGTAGTGGCCCCTGAGTGGACATCTTACTACATAACGAAGTTTCGCGGTTTGCCCGGGCCCTAGATTCATCCTCATCTGGTTAATGCCCTTGCGCATCTTCATCTCATGTGGGACGTTATCGAAGAGTTCTAATTGCTGTGTTCTCCGATATGATTTGTTTGTGACTGTTAGGGAGACTACTATGTCATCCCCCTTGTACACGTTTGTAGCAGATGTTTGCCTCTCGATCAACAAATCTGAATGGCCTGCTACCCAGCCGTTTATGGCCAATAGGGAGAGGAATGCGAGACCTACTATCATTAGTTGGAAGTTTGAAATCATCATTCCAATAAGTATCAGGCTTATTCCACTGGTGAACATGATTGCTGCTTTTCTTGTCCACATATCTAGACCCCCGAATCGGACTCTGTCCTTCCCCATTCTTTGATTCTCTTTACTATACCCACCAGTTCGTCTGTCTTGTATCTCCTGTCATTGAATATGAAGTCAGTCAAGACGTTGTCATCTACCATCTTCTGCAGTTCAGCAGCGGGTAGAGCGTCGAACTCCTCCCTGGACATCGCGTTGACATTCCTCACCCTGGTCAGGAGTACCTGTCTAATTTTCTCAGGCCTCTGGTAGTATTCGTATCTGCGAGCATCTCCGAATCCGTAGTAGATTATCCTGAAAACGTGCCTCCAGTCATCAGGGTCCTCCTTTCTGATTAGGACGGCCTCCAGTGCAATGAAAAGACCGAGGAAGAGGAGGAGCATTGCCATCCAATCATTTGTGAAATATATCAGTAGGTAATACAGGAGATTGTAAGTGTCGCCCCCGATATTCGACTGCTGGTGCCTGCTCTCATCGAAGATCACGATGGCGTTCTCGCTGGCCTCCGTACTGGAATTTCCAATAAGGAGAGCTTCGGCGATAATGTCGAGAGCCCACTTCCTGTTGTCATTATCAGGAACCAGTCCCGAATAATCCGGGACATAATCGGGACTATACAGTGAGTTGATCAGCATTGAACCATCGGAAACAAAGTGGACCCTTCCTGAATCTGAATCGAGGCACAATCTGTCTTGGCAGTATCGTACGTAGACTGCGAAAGGGCCCTGCTCATCATCTTCTATTCCAGCAGCTTCGAAGCCGACTGTCAGATTTCCATCATCATTTGTATCGAGATAGGAATCTAGTGTCGAGCGGCCTATGGCATATCGATTTTCGACGGGGTTGTAAGATGTAGCTTTCTCGAAGGCAGAGGGGCCGTTTGTCAGAATATCATATCCCTCTGAGAAGTCCCATGTTGAAGTAGCCTGGTCGAATCTATGAGCGCAGAGCCCGGCCATATCAGAGCTTATTCCCTGGGTGGTCACCGAGGGATTCAGGGGGTCCTCATCGAGCAAGTCGATGACTCCGTCCTTATCCAAATCCTTCAGGCATGGATTGATGGAAGAAAGGGATCCCGAATTGGTGGTGAAATTGAATGCAGAAGACGTATTGACCCACACGAAGTTGTAGTCAAGTTCGTGAGCGTAGGCTTGCCCGTCATAGAGCCTGTGTCCAGAGTAGTCCAGTCCGAATTGGCTTGCGAGCTGTGCGGAGTAGCCAAAGTCATCGAGAAGGATCACGGTGCCCCCCCTCTGTACGAAGCTCTCAATTGCCAAAATCTCAGATGTCGTATAGCCATCGCCCTCGGTGAATTCGATCACGTTCTCATCGCCAGTGAATCTCGGAAGCGATATAGTGTCCCTCTCGACCCCTGAGACTACGAATATTGCCTCCTCTGGATGATCTATCTCGCTTAGGAGAAGGGGGCTGGAGACCAACGCATTTGTTTCTACTCCTAGACTGTTTATTTCAGACCTGAATGCGCCTAAATCATTCCAATCGTCACCATATGCTGACTGCTGTGTTTCTCCATCCACCAAGTATGTCTGAAGCACCTCGAGGACTAATATTCCGATAAGGGCCCAAAAGGCAGCTATGGAGGCTGCTCTCCTGAATTTGGGGGTTGAGAGCCTCCTTAGTCTAGCGTTGAAGTCGGTCATCCGCTGCCCTCCATTCCATAGGAATGGCCATCGAGCCTTAACTTCGTATTAATACCGTTGTGGGGCCATGAACATAGCCGCATCACGAGTTCAACGAGAAAGCTGTATGGCGGAACCTATACTGGCGACTTCAGCAACGGGTACCGATAGTAGTCCTTCCACAGTAGGCCAAGGCAGGAACGTGGGATCTATTCCAGACTCTATGGAAACCAACAATGCTACGACATCTCCGGTATCGATGTCAATCCTAAAATCCGCCATTGTTCCCAATTTGTCGTTCGACTCATCGACAACATCCCTGCCGAGCAATTCCTTGCCAAAGGTTGTCGGCAACCAATCACCTCACACCGACTCAATCCCAGCAAGGCTATCTGGAAGCCTCCTTACCGATTGAAGTCCACTAGTCAGCAATGACTCCATACGGTTGTAGTAGAGCATCATTTCGTCAGTTACCGTAGGTCTGACTCTTTCCACTGCCTCTTCGAAATGCTTCTTCGAAACTGTCTTCTTCTCTGCTCTCATAGCAATTAGTCCGGCCTCCCTGCACACAGCTTCAATGTCAGCACCGGTATAATTCTCCAGCTTGGATGCTATGTCATCCATGGAGAACTTACCCAGGGGCATTTCAGCTGTGTGGATATCGAGGATTGCCTTGAGTGCCTCCGGATCTGGAGGGGGGACGTGTAGTACTCTCTCAAAACGGCCGCTCCTCAGTAGAGCAGGGTCGATCATTTCCGGCCTATTTGTTGCAGCGACAACGATCACTCCTTCCATTCCCTCGACCCCATCCATACTGCTGAGTAACTGGTTTACGACTCTATTCATCACATCTGAACCATCGCCTGAGCTTGAGCGGCGAATTCCAGCGATGCTCTCAAACTCATCTAAGAAAATGATTGACGGACTGGCTTGTTTGGCTTTCTTGAAGACCTCCCTGACTGCCTTCTCGGACTCGCCAACCCATTTGGAAATCAATTCAGGGCCCTTGATGGTAATGAAGTTGGCTTTGGCCTCGTTCGCTATTGCCTTGGCGAGAAGCGTCTTGCCGGTACCAGGCGCCCCAAAGAGAACTATTCCCCGAGGAGGGTTGATTCCGAAATGTTCGAACATTTCGGGCTTCGTAAGAGGCCATTCTATGCTTTCTTTGAGTCTGTCCTTTATCTCTTCAAGACCACCTACTTCCTCCCACGAAACTTCGGGAACTTCGAGATATATCTCTCTTAGAGCGCTGGGTTCTATTTCCTTTATTGCCATCCTGAAGTCAGGCATAATCACGGCCATCTTCTCCAAGACTTCTGGAGGTATCTGCTCTTCATCGAGATCTATCTCTGGGAGGTATCTCCTGAGGGCCTTCATTGCGGATTCCCTTACCAAGGCTGAGATGTCTGCACCAACGAAACCATGGGTATTGTCCAATAGCCATTCCAAGTCGAAGTCATCACTTATTGGCATCCCCCTGGTATGGATGCCAATGATCTCAGAACGACCATTCTTGTCGGGGACTCCTATCTCTATCTCCCTGTCGAATCTTCCTGGCCTCCTCAATGCGGGGTCGATTGCATCTTGCCTATTTGTGGCCCCAATCACGACTACGTTATCCCTTCCCTGCATCCCATCGAGCAGAGTCAGCAACTGGGCGACAACTCTCCTTTCGACCTCTCCGCTAACATCCTCTCGCTTGGGTGCGATGCTGTCCAACTCGTCGATGAAAATTATTGCTGGAGCATTCGCTGCTGCCTCATCGAAAATCTCGCGTAGTTGCTTCTCGCTCTCACCGTAATACTTGGAAATGATCTCCGGGCCATTTATTGAAGTAAAGTGGGCATTTGTCTCAGAAGCAACGGCTTTGGCGATTAGGGTCTTACCGGTGCCAGGGGGGCCGTGAAGAAGTACCCCCCTTGGAGGGTCTATTCCTAGTCTCCTGAATAATATTGGATGCTTCAGGGGGAGTTCTATCATCTCCCTGACTTTCTGAAGTTGGTCCCCAAGTCCGCCTATGTCCTCGTAGGAGATGGTTTGAACCTCCCCTGGCTCTTCCTCGTCTACTGGATCTTCCTTGATGACTATCTCCGTGTCTGGAAGAACCTGGACGATTCCCTTTGGCTTAGTTGAAACGATAGCGAACGGGAGTGCCTCTGCGAACAATGTCATCCCAGGTATGAAAATCCTATCTCCAGCTACTACAGGCCTCTTGTTTAGTCCCCTTCTGGCGAATCCCTCGATTCCAGGGCCAAATCTGACCTTCTGCTGCTTTGCCATTACGGGACTAAGTACCAACCTCTGACAAGGCTGAGTCTCGACCTTGGTAATGCCCACTCTGTCCCCAAGACTGACCCCCGCATTTTTTCGGATAATCCCATCAACTCTGATCACCCCTAGATTCGCATCCTCTGGTCTACATCTCCAAACTATGGCTGCAGTTTTCCTCTCTCCTGATATCTCAATAATGTCTCCAGGCTTGAGGTTTAGATCGTTGTCAAAAGGCACTCTTGCTCGCCCGTGACCAACGTCACTGGGTATCGCCTTGGCTACTCTCAGGGTAAGTGAATCATTCGAGTCGTCTGTCATGGCGTCGTCTCCTAACAACCGTCTCTCGTTCACGGGGGTTGTTAAACCCACCAATCCACAGGTGTCCAATGTCCCCTATTGGTTATCAGAACTAGGAGGGTCGATGAGTAGCATTCATGGCGTGGCATGGATTCGCGTATCACATGACCCATGTGCTGGAAACTGGTTTCGAGGCTATAGACAGAAAGAATCCGAATGGAAGCCCCTCTATCAGAGGATACAATATCATCGGAGGAAAATTGACCCAATCAAGTGACGGGTCTACTTTCGAAAGTACCAATCCGGCTTGGCTTGAGGACTGTCTTGGCGAGTTTCCGCTATCAACCAAGTCCGATGTTCATGATGCTCTTGCAGCTGCCCGCCAAGCCTTCCCTGGTTGGGCGGCGACTCCTGCTCCCACTCGAGGGCAGGTCATAGGGAATATGGGACGTTTGCTCATGGAGCGAAAGGATGACCTTGTTCGCCTTCAGGCACGCGAGATAGGGAAGACTCTGAAGGAGTGCGGCGGCGAGATCCAGGAAGCCATCGACACTTGCTTGTTCTTCCAATCGGAAGGTCGCCGATTATACGGTCAGACTGTCAACTCAGAGTTGCCTAACAAGGAGCTTTTCACATACCGTCGGCCATTGGGTGTTTGTGGAATAATCAACTCATGCAACTTCCCATCAGCAGTTCCTTTCTGGAAGATGATTCCAGCCATCATGTGCGGTAACACGTGCGTATGGAAGTCCCCTCAAGACTCCCCCCTACTTTCTTTCGCCCTAGCACGCGTAATGCATGAGGCGGGGCTGCCTGACGGCGTCATTAATCTAGTCCATGGAAAGGGCAGCGGAGCTGGTCAGGCACTTGTTGATTCGGCCGATCTTGGGATGGTCGACAAGATCTCGTTTACCGGCAGTACTGCAGTTGGTAAGATGATAGGAGAGACATGTGGTCGCAACTTGGTTAGTGCTTCACTGGAATTAGGAGGGAAGAATCCGCTTGTCATCATGCCTTCAGCAAACATGGAGAATGCTGTTGAGGGAGCTTACTGGGCGGGTTTCGGTACCGCTGGACAACGCTGCACCAGCCTAGGGAATCTGATTATCCACGAGGATATCTACGATGAGTTCGTCGAGCGTTTCATGGAGAAGGTGAGGTCAACTACAATCGGCGATTCGATGCGTCACGACGGAGTTCTGTACGGCCCAATGCTGTCAGAGAGGTATGCAGTTGACTTCCTGAAGGGTGTCGATATGTGTGAATCCAGTGGCGCTAAGAAGATCTGGGGGGAGGGGCGCATTACCAAAGACACGGCGCCCGATGGCTTTCATGGCGATGCCAGCGAAGGCATCTACATGTGGCCTCACGTCTATGTGGATGTCACCGAAGACATGGAGTGCTTCCATGAGGAGATTTTCGGGCCACTGGTGACTATAGTCAAGGCCAGTGATTTTGACCATGCATTGCACCTTGCCAACGCTTCCCCCTATGGCCTATCATCTGCAATATACACTAACGATCGGCTTGAGGCCTACCGATACAAGACGGGGATCAAGGCGGGCATGACTGGAATCAACAATTCCACCACCGGTGCCGAGGCGCATCTGCCATTTGGAGGAGTTAAGGGAAGCGGGAACGGTACTCGCGAGTCCGGGATATGGGTAATAGAGGCATATTCGTACTGGCATGCGGTAAATGACGAACTGTCAGGAAAGCTGCAACTAGCTCAGATGGACGTGGACGAAATTGAGATGGAAGAGGCAGAAGCTGACTATGGTGGACTGGCCTAGTTAGAGGTATGGCTCTCCGCATACAGAACAGGGAATCCCGGGTAACCATGCCCCCGGCATATGCCCGCATTTCAGGCATATCGAAGACTCGAGGTCGTCACCTATCACGGAGGGCGGTCCGGTATGTCTCACTTCAATCTTGATAAATTGTCACACTAGGGAAAGCAATTGCTTAAGGATAGCCACCCGACCCTTCATACTGGGGTACTATGGTGGACTGGGATCGTGAGTATCTCAGTACTCGTGGAATTGGTGTCAAGCTACCTCTCAGAAGTGGATTCGGTAGGACCGACAGGATTGACGGATGGTGGAAAGGACCCACTGCAATGGCTGCGTATCTGGGCATCATGATTCTTTACTCCACGTGGAGGGGGATGATGGAGGCCGATTTCTGGATTTTCGAGAATTTTGGAAGAAGCGCCGGTTACTCCACGATGGCGATAGAGTCTGAGGGAAGCCATGTCCTGAGTCCACTCTTTAGTCCACTGATAATTCCAGGTCAAGGAACATTTGGAGGCCCCATACCGGAGTTTCTGTGGTGGATGAGCCCGGCAATGTTCATCCTGATTTTCCCTGCAGGTTTCAGAGGGACTTGCTATTACTACCGGAAGGCGTACTACAGGGCCTTCTTCCAACAGCCAACCGGATGTGCTGTTTCGAAGCCATGGAATGAATACAGCGGTGAGACCGGTCTACTGGTAGTACAGAATTTGCATCGTTACTTCATGTACATCGCACTGGCCTATCTCCCTATCCTCTCCTACGACGTTTGGCTTTCGGTAAACTTCCATGACGCAGCGCATGTGCATCATTACGGTATTAGCGTTGGAACGATCGTACTACTGATCAACGTCCTAATGCTAACGGGATATACGATTGGTTGTCATGCATTCAGGCATGTTATTGGAGGAGGCAGTAATGACTGGACTGGTACACCAATGAGTAAGGTCAAGTACAGAATGTGGAAGGTATCTACGAAGCTAAACGAGAAGCATAAGGAGTGGGCTCTGTACAGCCTATTCTGGGTCATGTTCACAGACTTCTATGTGTATGCCTGCACGGATCCATTCTTTGGATGGAGAGACATTGTCTTGTGGGGTGGCCTGTGATGACTGAAATTACTACCCATGAGCATGATGTGGTCATCATTGGAGCTGGTGGTGCTGGGCTTAGAGCCGCAATCGAGGCTAGCTCGACTGGAGCCAGTGTAGCCATGATATCCAAGTCAATGCTTGGAAAGGCCCACACGGTAATGGCCGAGGGTGGAGCTGCTGCCGCTCTCGCGAATAAAGATCCCAGAGACTCATGGGAGGTCCATTTCCGTGACACCATGAAGGGGGGCAAATACCTTGGGGACTGGAGAATGGCTAGGATTCACGCACAACAGGCCCCGGACAGGATTAGGGAGTTGGAGCAATGGGGTGCCGTATTCGATAGGACGCCCCAAGGCCTGACAAGTCAGCGTAATTTTGGAGGGCACACATACCCTAGATTGGCCCACATAGGAGATGCAACTGGTCTAGAGCTAATCAGAACTCTGCAGCAGAAGGGTGTCCACATGGGCATGGATGTCTTCATGGAATTTACAGTTCGAAGGCTATTCAAGACTGATGGCAGGATATCTGGATGTTTTGCCTATGACAGGAACGATGGGTCGTTGCATGTTTTCAAGGCTAAATCGGTAGTTCTGGCTACGGGTGGAATTACGCGATGCTGGGAGGTTTGTTCGGGCTCTTGGGAATACACGGGAGAGGGGCATGCCCTGGCATATTGGGCAGGTGCAGAGATGGGTGACATGGAATTCGTTCAATTCCACCCCACTGGTATGATTTGGCCCCCTTCGGTCAAGGGTATCCTCGTTACCGAGGGAGTCAGGGGGGAAGGTGGCATGCTTCGAAACTCAGAAGGTGACCGTTTCATGTTCAACTATGTTCCAGAAATGTATGCGGATGAGTTTGCAGACACTGAGAAAGAGGCTTTGGAGTGGGTCGATGAGGTAGTATCCGGAAAACTCGCGACTAGGCGTAGGCCTCCAGAATTGTTGACTAGAGATGTCGTTGCCAAGGCCATAAACAGTGAGAGAGATGCGGGAAGAGCCTCTGAGCACGGGGGTGCCTATCTCGATATCTCCTGGAGAGACGAGGAAGAAGTGAGGAAGAAGCTCCCAGGAATGTATCACCAATTCAAGGAGCTTGCTGCTGTTGACATAACAAAGCAGCCCATGGAAGTTGGACCAACTGCTCACTATGTCATGGGAGGGGTGAAGGTAGATCCAGAAACACAGGAGTCTACAATCCCGGGACTATTCGCTGCGGGCGAGGCGGCTACTGGGCTTCATGGAGCAAACAGACTAGGTGGGAATTCACTGTCTGATTTGATCGTATTCGGCAAGATTGCAGGGGAGCAAGCCGCCTCATCTGCGTCGAAGATTGAGATATTCGCAGAAATTGATCAGGCTGAACTTATTGAGGTCGTCGACGAGACCATGGCTCCACTTCAGAGGGAAGGAGGGGAGAACCCAGCTAAGGTTGTCGAGGACTTGCGTAGAATGATGCAAGATAAAGTTGGCATAATTAGGACAAAGTCACTTCTGGAAGAGGCACTGAATGACCTCGAGGAGCTGGAGTCGCGGTCAACCGAGACATTCGGAGGCTCGGGGACGACTTACAATCCTGGCTGGCATCAGGCACTAGAAATTGGTGCCATGATAGACGTCAGTAGGATGTGTGCATTGGCTGCACTACGGAGGGAAGAGAGTCGTGGAGGACACACAAGGGACGACTTCCCGACTCCCGATCATACCCGATGGGGTAAAATAAACAGCGTGATAGTTAAGGGAGAGGATGGGGACATGGTTATCGACTACGTTTCTTACCCACCAATTCCAGAAGACCTGAAGTCCCTTCTTGATGAGGATGACCTGAACTAGTGGTGATGTAATGAGTGAAGAAGTTACTTTCAGGGTTTTCAGAGGGGTTCCTGATTCAGCGGGGGATCCGTTTGGGAAAATGGTGGATTACACCGTGGAAATGGATGAGGGGATGGTTGTTCTCGATGTAATACATAGGATCCAAGCGGAACATGCGCCTGATCTGTCGTGCAGATGGAACTGCAAAGCGGGAAAGTGTGGATCCTGTAGTGCAGAAGTAAACGGTAAGCCTAGACTGATGTGTATGACCAGAATGGAGGACATATTGGAAGAAACTCCCGAAGATGTCCCAATATTGGTTAAGCCAATGCAGGCATTCCCACTGGTAAAGGACCTAGTGACTGATGTTTCTTGGGCATACGAAACGGATCGTAGCATTGTACCAATCAACGGTCCCGAAGAGATGGACTGGGAGTTCAAGCAAGAGGAAGCAGACAGGCTCCAGGAGTTCAGGTCGTGCATCGAGTGTATGCTGTGCGTCAATACATGTCACGTCCTCAGGGAGCATCAGAAATTCGACGAGTTTGCTGGACCCAGGTTCTTCGTTAGACTGGCCAGCCTTGAAATGCACCCCTTGGACACGGAAAGTAGGATACCCGAAATTAAGGATGACTTCGGAATTGGTTACTGTAACATCACCAAGTGTTGTACGGAAGTTTGTCCAGCTGGGATTAACATCACCGATAATGCGATAATTCCCCTCAAGGAGAGGGTTGTCACGGAGTACTACGATCCACTCGCAATGCTGGCTAGAAAAGTAGGGATCAAGTGAACTAGAAACAAGGCGAATACTAGCTAGACGCCGATGTGATTCTCGGGATGACCCCACGGCCAGTTTCCTGGCCGGGGGTTTACGTTGTTCCGTCCTAAGGGCAAAAGCCCAACTATAGGCGCTTTATGCCGGTCTTCTTTACGTTAGCCTTCCAGATCTTATCTGGAAGGTACGCTGGACCGCCTGCTCCTTTTGCAACAAGATCTCTCCAGCCGTTGAAGCAGTGCACTCTGTTGGTGCCTCGCTCCCTTAGTTGGATGTCTGTGTGCCCCCTTCGAGCAGCCTTTAGTGCAGCTCCTCGGGGTTGGTTATTCACAAACACCTGGCTGGTGTCGTCGCCGTTTTCCATCAGTACGAAGTACTTCTTTCCTGACATTTTCATCAATACCTCCGAAATCAGGGCGTTCTAGAGAGATAATGAAGTTATGGGGGGAGAAACGCTTCACTGAGGCTCTATTGGGGGTTTTTGTGATTTTCCGGTGGACATTACTGTTCACATCTCGGCACATGCTAATGTCTTGGTATTGGCCACTCCGGGGATTGATCTGATGGATTCAACGACGTGTTTCGCAATCTCGCCCATGTCCTGTGCCTCAATCTTAACAATCAAATCATAGTCGCCAAACAGCATGTTTGCGTCGGTGACACAATCGAGCAGAAGAGCTGCTTCGTGTACTGAAGATTCACTCCCTGGTTCGACATTCACCAGCACATATCCCGCGGACATAGCATTGGTAAGGGGCGTCTACGGAAGAATGCATCGCCGGAATTCGGGATTTTCATACGATGATTACTTATCGGATGGCTTACCCTTGAGATTTCATGGCGGAGACGATTATCGTCCGAGAGTGCCGACATGGGCAGGTTAGGGTCCTGTTTGGAAACATAATCAGAGTAGAGGGGGATGTGATGGTAATTCCTGCCAACAATAGGCTAGCGGGGAGAGAGGGCCTGGATGAGAAGATGCAGCTTGCTGCCGGAGAAGGCTTGAGGGAGGCATGTACCAAAATTGCTGTCGAGAGGAGGAAGGAGGGGAAGCAGCCATGTGGCGTTGGAGAGGCTGTGACCACAGCTGGTTTCAACCTTCCAGCCTCTAGTATAGTTCACGTAGTAGGTCCTGACTGCAGAAGACCGAATCAGGATAATTTCAGGAGGGAGTTACTAGCCAACTCATACAATGCACTTTTCGAACAGATTTCGAACATTAAGAAGAGGGAGACCTTGGTGACGCCGCCCCTAGGGATGGACGTTTTCGCATACCCCCACAGGGAAGGAGCTAGGCTGACAATGGAGATAATCCTAGCTTGGATGGATGCAGAAGAGGATCCTGGCGTTAGGATGGTGCTAATCGTAACTGACGAGGTCAATTTCCTTAACAATATGAAAACCGTATACCGGGAAAGCGAAGACCAGTTTCCGGGAGTGGACCGGACAAGGGATTTCAGAAAGGGCAAGATTCAGTGATCATTGACCAATGTTCTCAAGAACCCTGAGAATCGGATAGGGCCGTGGGCAGCATAGGGAGCCAGTACGAGAGGGAGCTACGTTCAGTACTCGCTGGCGAGATAAATGGTGTCAGGGCGATTACCAGATCTTGCTCAGAAATAGAGCGTGCGCGGGCCATGCAAGTTACACAGAGGCCTTTCCTTGTTGTTCGTGCACCAGGCAGCGGATCAGAGGGGACGGGCGACCTTCTGGTGCTGAGAGGAGACATGTGCTTCCCCGTGGAAGTAAAGTCGTCGAAAACATCCAAATTGTATCTCTCAGGTAGAACTTGGGATCAGTATGAATCACTGAAAGAAACAGGAGAGAGATGCGGTTTGTTACCCCTGTACGCTTACAGACTGAAGGGAGTAAGGGGGGACAGTTGGAGGATAATGAAAGTCGAGGTTGATGGGCTCAGCGGAAAATTAAGGCATCTTTCTAGGAGTATCCCTTCACTCCCACTGACAAGAAATGGAAGGCCCTTCCTTGATTGGGAACAAGGGATGCCACTTCATCGATTCTTGGCACTGGTTTGCAGATCTGATGGCGCTAGATCAATAGGGGCTTCCAGAGATGAAGATTTCCTCAAAATAGCGATTGATTAGCTTTCCATAATCTTCTCAATTGCATCCATCCTATTCCTAATTGCCTCCAATGAGTCGCTTAGACCCTGCAACTTGGCCTGATCAATTAAACGCTGGATACTGTCTCTCTCCCTTCTTAACGAGTCAATCTCTCTGTTGACCTTACGGTTGCTTTCATCCGCATCCCGCATATCTTCCACGTACATGGGAGATGGTCACTGCTCAAGTCGGTTACTATCCGGGAACGCAGGTTGAATAGCCATGACTTCGGGCTGAGGACATGGGCGAAGAGGCCGAGAGCAGGGTCTCAGTTTGGCCCATATTGATACTCACAATGATGGTCTACTACTCGGTGGCTCCATTCTGGCTAGTGGCATTAATCGGTATCTGGTACTTCTCTCTCAGGTATCTCGAGGAAGCCGGACACCTAGAAAGATGGAACTCAGACAGGGTCCTTGGAATAATTCTCATGGCCAGGACGAACAGGGGGAAGTCGGTCCTGGAGTATGTTTCTAGAAATCGGAAATTCTGGAGGGGTTTTGGGGAGCTGTCTATTTGGATCTGTTTCCTATTCATGGCAGCGGTCGTATACCTTATTTCGGCTTCATTGATTATGGCAATTAGAAGTCCTCCTCAGGAGGCTATTCCGGCTACCGATATTCTCCTTATACCCGGAGTAACTAGCTATGTTCCTTTCTGGTGGCCAATTATTGCATTAGTAATCGCACTCTTAATTCACGAATACAGCCATGGAATACAAGCTCGTGCCCATGGGATGGAAGTAAGGAACTTTGGATTGTTGTTGGTTGGCCCTCTTCCCGTTGGGGCTTTCGCAGAGCCGGAGCATCTAGACATGACAATCGCTCCAAGGAGAGAGAAGATCAGGCTCTTTGCAGCAGGGCCCTCAATAAACATACTATTCTCATATGTTGTATTGATTCTTTTGACATCAACCGCGACTGGGTTAGTGGCAGAGCATAGTGGTGTTCACGGTGTAGCGATAGTAGAGGATAGCGCTGCTCACGAAGCAGGACTATTGCCATATGAGACCATAACTCACATTGATGGATATGAAATAGTGGACCGTGAAGGCTTCAGTGAGGCAATGGAGAAATTTTCAGCTGGGGATATGGTTCTATTGACGGTTCTATCAATCCCAGTTGAAGGTGAAACTCGCGAATCTAGGCAGTTAAACGTGACTCTTGGCGATCGTTTCGAAGTTGTCAATGAGCATTGTGAAGGAAATTCTTCTTGCATTGAGATGAATGGCTCTCCCAGCCCCAATGACCCGTACTTAGGGATATACACTAGTGATGGAAACATGGGAATTCTTCGGTTCTCTTCCGTGGTAGAGGAATTTGGGGTGTTTTCGCCATTCATGTTACTCAGTTTCCCATTTACATTTGATGGACACATGATGCTGCCCGAGGAGCGCGCAATGCTTGGAGCTGGGGATGGGGCAGTTGCTTCAGCACTGGGGACAGAAGGGATGTTGACGTTATTCGACTTCCTCTTCTGGTTGTTGTGGATTAATTTCCTCCTAGGATTTGCAAACCTAATACCGGTAATTCCATTTGATGGGGGCCACATAGTGAAGGACACATCGCACTCTTTACTCTCTAGGCTGCTGAAAGGCGAGAATCCTTTGAGAGTCGAGATGCTCGCAAACAAGTTCAGCTACTACACTACAATACTGGTACTCAGCATTGTGATTATCCCACTGGTAATTCCTCTATTCAACTAGTCACTCTTCTTCATCTGAACGATGGTCGAAGATGTATTCGACTACCAGTGGGGCGATGAATATCGTAGCGACAACGAGTGAAAGGCTAGTCCATGTTTTCTGGGTGACCTGCGACGCCCCTGGGTCAGGGGAAAGAATGAGTTTTGCCGCTCCTATCCAGGGAATTTCTGAAGAGGCGATGCCGACGACCCATTCATCCTTGACTGCGGTTACAGGGTTTCCAAACTCGTCCCTGAGTCCTTGCCTCGGGTCATCACCCGTTGCTACCCTCTGATCTATTTTGCACCCATTGGTCTCCTCATTGTCCCCGGTTGTCAGGTATCCCTCGTGAGGAGGTTCCCAATTCGTTATCTCGAGATTGTAGAATCCCCCATGGTATGGGCACTGGTAGTCAAGAACCCAGTTGACTGAGTTCACGTTAACCAGTGTCGTGCCCGGGACGTCCCAGCCTCCTGATTCATTGTAAACTGCCTTGAGAAGCGCCCTGTGGATGACAGGGGTGTCCGAGCCCCCATTTTTCTTGTAGACTATTACATCACCTGGCATTCCATGGGACTCATGCCCGTAATTCTCATTTCCTTCATCCGTAGCCTCTACGAAGGTAATCACATCTTTCCTATCTGGATTCATGACCAATACCAAATCACCCGGATCTATGGTTCCGACGGACCCTTCCTCATCATGCATCATTGAGCCGGACTCTACCACAACCATGGGAGGGAATGAGCCCGTAGCTAGCCACATCGACCCCAATAGTATGACGACTAGTCCCAGAGCCAGATAGGCCTCCCTGAGGATAGCATTAGCCAAGCTCACTCCTCCTCGTCCGGAATTGGCATGGGTGTTGTGGACCACAATATCATGCCCATGAATCCCATAAGGAGCAGTGAGACTGAGTCGTAGTGTGGAGCCAGGTAGTGAATTTCCTCTACACCTCCAATGTATGCTGAGACATCCAGAGTATGGTCCCTGGAACCGCTGCTCCCAGTCACTATTCCGAAATTTGAGTTCCATAGCAGGAGCAGCAGCACGGACCCGGAGGAGGCGATAATTGACCTATTCGAATTCTGCTGTCCCAGAGAAGGGAGGCCCGGTAACCAAAGGGATAGCCTGGAGTCACTGGTATTCCACCAATTGGATATTCTGCTAGTCAGTGATCCGTCTGATTGGAGGGTTACACCCCTGGAGGTCGCAATAGGGACCTTGTATCGCTTCCCCCCCCTAATATCGAATTCCAAGTATAGGCCCATCAGCCTAGATTGATAGGACCTCCCGAGTATATCGGCAGCGTCCTCTGCTTCCTTCCTCCTGCGTAGTATCTCGGGTCGAGAATCCAAAGAGAGTATGTCCTCGATAACCGATCTTTGTCCCATGTAGTGCTGGAACTCTGGAACAGCATAGAATGCGACGATTCCCCCCAGAATGAGGCAGGTCCAGCTGAATGGAATCATGTACTCCTCTTGTGTAGGATCGGTAGCTCCGCCTAGCATGAAAAGAAACATGAAGCCCCAAACCAATGAGGCGGTAGAAATGATGGTTGAGTATACGATTATCTGGAACTGGCGATCTATTTGCGACTCCCACCATCTGGTGAAGAATCCCTTCCGGCTAGCTCCTGCCCGTGCCATTTTATCGTACTGGCGTCAGGCACACATGATTAGTGCCTTCCGACGAGACGTTTAGGTATTCTATTGGATATTTGTGTAGTAATCCGATTAATTCATGAGCAGTGTACTCTAGTGGGGGGCTATGGAAGAGAGGCCGTTATCCCTGTTGATTTGTTTCATCCTTCTCTCATCCGGTTGCCTTTCTACTCCCCCTCCTGATTTGGATGGGGATGGAATTAGTGATTCTGAAGACCTTGATGTCGACGGTGACGGGTGGAATGATGACATTGAATTAAACTGCAGTACAGACCCACTTGATGAGAATAGCTTTCCCGAGGATGAAGATTGGGACCTTATCTGCAGCATTCTAGACGATGACGATGATGGAGATGATTGGAGTGACTCTGAGGAGGAGGAATGTTCCACTGACCCCAAGAGCGCGATGTCCGTTCCGAGTGACTTAGACTCGGATGGCTTGTGTGATGTCAATGATGAGGATGCAGATGGTGACGGGCTTCCAAATATTTGGGAAGTGGAACGTGGTTTCGACCCGATGGATCCCGATGATTACATGTCCTGTCACGGTGAATCTGTGTATTGCATGAGATCTTATGACGACTTTACTTTCCCTGAGACACATAATGCATACTCCTCTGTTGAAGATGGGGTCCTAGTCGGCGTTAACCACTACACTGGACTCCAGGCTCAATGGGATGGAGGGATCAGGGCGTTCATGGTAGATTCACATCATAGAAGTGATGACAATACTAGCGCTGAGGATGTGAGGTTCTGTCATGGCACTGGGCAGTTCTTCCATCCGTGCCTATTCGGGGAGATTGATGCCTTCGAATGGATTAGTCTACTTGGCTCTCTGATGGACAATAGTAGCGGCGATGTAGTCACGCTTCTGATTGAGAATTATGTGCCAGCGGAACATCTAGAGTTCCTATTCATGGAGACTGGAATGTACGATCGGATATACACTCACGCCCTAGGCGATCCTTGGCCTAGTCTGGGCGATTTGGTTCTGTCGGGGACCGATCTAGTGGTGTTCTGGGAACAGTCTCAGAACGATGATTTCCCATGGTTACACGACTTCGGAGTATTCAGTTGGACAACCGATTATGCTGAAGATAGCCAGGAAGAAATGTCATGCACTGTTTATCGGGGGGATGGATCGCAACCAGTTTGGCACCTGAACAACTGGCTTTCCAATGCATTTGGACTCCCTGACCCAGTTAGAGCAGGAGACGTCAATGACTATGATGCACTGCTCAACAGGTCAATAGAGTGCTGGGAAATCATGGACAATAGGCCTACTTTCGTTGCAGTTGACTACTGGGAGGACGGGGAAATCACTAATGTCACGATCACCATGAACAAGATGTCTCACTGGTCGGACGAAGTTCCCCAGAGACCCTGAAGAGAGGGGTTTTCACTGGTCGACCCCAGCAAGGGCACATGAGTGGTGGGTCGGAGGGTTTCCTGCATCCCAAAGTCAGGGAGCTTGTTTCTGATCTGGGATGGGAACTGTCGCCAATCCAAGAGGCTTCCATTCCAGACTTGATGAATGGCCTAGACAGGGTTTTGGTAGCGCCGACTGGCAGCGGGAAGACTGAGGCAGCAATACTTCCCCTAGCCTCGAGGTGCCTAAATGAAGGGTGGGAAGGGCTTTCCATACTATACATTACACCCCTGAGGGCTCTGAATAGAGATATAGACAGAAGGCTCGGAGCTATGCTGGAGCCACTAGGACTCAGCGTCGGACTCAGGCATGGGGACACACCTCAGAATGTTAGGACTAAACAATCTAAGAGTCCCCCCAACCTGCTGGTCACAACACCCGAAACTGCTCAGATAATGCTTCTTGGGAGTAGGCTGAGAGGTCATTTGGCAGGGGTCAAGGCTGTGGTTCTGGATGAGGTCCACGATCTTGCTTCCTCTGAAAGAGGGGCGCAGCTATTGGTTGGATTGGAGAGAATAGGTGCCTACTGTCCAAGTGATTTCCAGAGGATTGGCCTATCTGCCACAGTTGGGAATCCGGAAGAGATGGCGAGGTGGGTATCTGAGAGTGCTTCGGCGATTCACGGGCCTGCCCCAAGAACCACTGAGGTAATTGTACACAGGGAGCCACCCGGGATTTCCGACGAGGCGGAGGCAGTTAGTTGGTCCAGCACCCCACATGCTGTGGCAGCGCACAGACGTCTCGTAAGTTCTCTACTGGAGGATAGTCCCGCACTCGTATTCGTAAATTCTCGTAACGCCGCAGAGTCAGTAGCTCAGAGGCTTGGCAATATGAACGATGAGCTCCGCTTGGGTGTGCATCATGGTAGCCTGGCAGCAGAAACCAGGAGGGAAATGGAAGAGTCCCTAAGAAACGGCTCGCTTCATGCAATAATTTGCACGAGCAGTCTTGAGCTAGGGATAGACATAGGGAGCATCAGAAGAGTGCATCAGATCCAAAGTCCCAGAGCCGTAGACAGGCTACTCCAGAGAATGGGGAGAGCCGAGCATCACTTGGGAGGTTCCGGTAAGGGAGAGCTCCTGGCTTGGGAAATTGATGAGATTGCGGAAGGGGCCGTAATTTCCAGAAGGGCTATGGCAGGGGAGTTAGAAGGAGTGGAGTGGCGGGCCAATCCAGCGGTTGTAGCCGCAAATCAGTTCCTCCAGATGTCCATCGAAAGAGGGGTTGTGCCTCTCAGTGTGCCTACCCATATTATCTCCAAATGCTCTATCTTCAAGGATTGGAGAGAAGTAGATACGATTTCGATACTTAGAGTTCTCAATGACAGGTGGATGATCAGGCTTATCGAAGAGCCTGCTAATTCTGATGTAACGACATGGCCCGCGAGCCTTTGGAGAGAGCTCTCGAGGAGAAGTGAGGGAGATGCTCCTGACGAGAGGCCGTCTTGGGAGGAGGAACACTCGGAGAGTGACAAGGAGAAGTGGAAGAGGCAGTTTCTCAGTGCACTGCCTGACTCGCTTTCAGAGGGTTGGTTTTCTCCATCGGGACGGCTGGGTAGGACCCGTGTTGAGCATATCTCAATGATTCCTGACGAATTGTCCTACAGAGTAAGGGATGCGGTCGGAAGGGGCATCTTGGGATCCGTAGACGAGGCTTTCGTTCTATCACTGGGTGGCGATGACGAAGGTGATCTAGCGAGAACTAGGACATTCGTCATGGCTGGAAGGACATGGCAGATAGTTGATGCCGATCCTGATCAGGAAGAGCTTCTTGTGGTTCCAGTGAAGGACACTGGAGAGGTTCCAGTTTGGTCCGGGGAGCTGTCTCCCGTTCCAATTGAAGTGGCTATTGAAGTCGGACAACTAAGACGTAGTGCTGCTATCGCAATGGGGGCAATGGATGACGAGGAGAGTATCCTATCACTGGACGAATACCCCCTATCCGATGATGCTAGAGAGGCGTTCTTGGGAAGCGTTGCTGAGCATCTGGATTCTTCGGGATTACTTCCTGACGACAGGACAATGACTGTTTCCGAGAGGGATGGGGCGGTGATCCTGAACACCTGTCGCGGTTCAAGGGTGAATGAGACCCTTGCGCATTTCTTACAGGCGATGGGGTCGTTAAATGAGGGGAGGATGGGAAGAGCGATAATTGACCCTTACAGGATATCGCTCCAAGTTCCCGGAGTGAGTGCAAGTAATGTGATTGAGTGGTTGACTAGTACACCAGCAGATGCTCTTCCTTCGATAATGAGGATGACCATACCAAATGGGCGGGCGGTTAGGTGGAGGGTAGTCCAGGTCGCTCGGCGGATGGGGGTACTGAAGAAGGGCGTTGATCCAAGGAAGGTGAACCTTGAGGGGTTGATGAGTCGGTACAGAGGAACCCCTGTGATTGAGGAGGCCCTGGACAAGTTGTTCCATGAGAGGATGGACATAGATGCCGCACGGGATTTACTGAGGGATTTGCAAAATGGAGTTGTCTCCATCCACCACACCCCAGCAGGTAGGCTAGGTATTTCCCCCAGGGCAGAGAGGGATCTCCTACTCCCTGCATGGAGTGACGAGGAAATCCGGGAGCGTCTCGAGACTCGCCTTCTGAACGAGAGGACAGTCGTAATATGTCTGAATTGCCAAGGTAAAACTCGGAGAAGGGTGGAACGCATGAGCGTCATTGAACCGTGTTCATCGTGCGGTGGCACCATGCAGGCCTGCGCCCCCGAGAGAATGGAGTCCATGCTTGCGGACTGGGTGGCAAGTGATGACCCGAAGATCAGCGGTCGGATGCAGCGGAACGCAGAACTCCTCAGGACCCATGGACAGGACGCTGTTCTTTGCCTGATGGGAAGGGGGGTCGGCGAGGATACTGCGACCAGACTGCTTCGAGGGCCGCCTGGAGACAGGGTCAGACTGCTTCGGGCGATTCACAACGCTGAGTTGCAATATGCTAGGACAAGGAGGTTCTGGGCCTAGAAACCCCTATGCCCGGGATGCCCGCGCGTCAGCACATGCTCATCGGATTGACTGGGCGAAATGCATCGGGCAAATCTACCGTTGTTGATTGGTTCGTCTCCAAAGGATTGGTCAGCGAATCCTGCTCGGATTCGATACGTGCTCATCTCAAAGACAAGGGGGTTGTGGAGTCCCGAGAGAACCTAATTGGTGGCGGCAATGAATTACGTCGAATCGGTGGTGCTGGCATCCTCGCTGAAATGTTGCTAGGGAGGTTAGAGGGAGAGGATGCTGTTATCGATTCGATACGAACACCTGGTGAAGTCGAAGCCCTGCGGGAACGTGAGGATTTCATTCTAATCGAGGTTCGCGCGGGCAGGGAAGCACGCTGGCAGCGGGCGAAGTCGCGCGCAAGAGTTGGTGATGTTTCCGACAAAGAGACGTTCTTTGCCAATGAAGAGACAGAGGTAGTTGCCAAAGATGAATCCGGTCAAGCGCTCGACGCAACCGCTGCTCTAGCAGATTTGGTTCTAGTCAACGAGGGCGACTTGGAAGGTCTTTACTCGGATCTCGAGGAGCTTTTTGAGATTCTATCTCAGACTTGACGTACTAGAATGCCAGCCTCTTTCATCATTGACATTGCGATATCGAAATCCTCATTCCACCTCTCAGGAATAATGAGGTCAGCGGGAAAGACGACCTCCTCGATGCCTGCCTGGATTAGTGACCTGGTGCACCTGGAGCATGGAGGCCACGTAACATACGCCGTGTTTCCCTTGAGTGAGACTCCTGTCCTAGCTGCATGCATGATAGCATTCTCCTCTGCGTGGCAGATTAAGGGATACTTCTGGGAACGGTCCGAGAGCCTCCCTGAGTCGTCCTCTATCCCCCTGGGGAATCCATTGAAGCCAGTCGACCTGATTTCCCTATCCTCTCCGACAACCACGCATCCAACTTTGGTCGAGGGGTCCTTGCTCCATGTGGAGATGTGCTTGGCTAGCTCGATGAAACGATTGTCCCACTTGTCAGCCATGGTTATGCCCCCTCTGCCCCAGATGGCGGGTCGTTATCTCGGTTCGCCTCGGAGCGGTTCTCGTCGTAGCCCTCCCAGACCTCGGGATTGTTGTAGCAATCTGGATCGTCCTCATCAGCCTGCCCCCCCTTGTCATTGTCTATGCCATCACCGCAATTGCCCGAGCTGATGCCGGTTTTTGCTAGAATCCCCTCGCCCGCCTCAGTTGTCAGAAGGGCTACCAGGACTCCGGACAAAACTATGACCAATGCAAGCATGATGACCTTGGAAGCGGTATCTCGGGACTCGACTACCACGGTAATCTCAGGCTTGTTCTCATCTCTTGGCGGCATGCGATACGCATCTCACAGATAGTCATCATACTTGGGTTCTTAGTGGGCCGTCAGAACTTCCCATAGATTGAGTTCGTCTCTTTCGACTACATATTTGAGTAGGTCTCCGACGAGATACACACTACCTATGACTAACAGATTAGCGTCTAGTTCCCTCGCTATTGATCCTGCGATTTCAAACGCCTTTAGCGGATCTTTCTCGAGAACATATCCGATTCCATAATCCTCCATGATTTCAGAGAGTTCCTCGACGGTTACTGCTGGATTCCTTCCGCTGATTGGCTCTGTGAAAACCACCTTTGGGAAAAAGTGATCCATGGAAATCCCCGCCACCAAAGGGTCGAGTGACTTCCTAAGGTCAGCCTTCTTGCTCATTCCAAAGAGTACCACAGTAGGGACCTCGATCTCATTGAGATCGCTTTCCAGGCTTTCCGCATTGTGTGCTGCGCTCAGTCTCGTTGTCACCCCCTCGACCCAGTCTTCACCGAAGTTTGGGGACCTCCCTGGCCAAACGCATTCTGTGTCACGGGGTTTCCATCCGAGGAACGCGGATACCGCCTCAACCAGTGAGTCGTAGGATTCCCACTTATTGGAGGAGGCCTGAATGTAGGGCCACCAAAGGAGATCTTCGCCCGCGATTTCTTCGATTGCCTCGATAACTCCCGGGTCCGTCTGCTGAAGTGCGATCATTTTGATTCCAGGTCGGTGAATGGCGGCCTTCTCGGTTGCTATCTCCTCGAGAGTTGATCCGAGAAACTCTGAATGGTCCATCGAAATAGTGGTCAACATGCATAAATCTGCATGGACCAATCTAGTTGCGTCTAGCCTCCCTCCCATTCCCGTCTCAATAATTGCTCGATCGACTCCCGAGATGCTGAATGCGAGCATAGCGACTAGGAAGGTTGTTTCAAAGTAAGTCGGGGAGATGGCAGGACTCTCCTCTGATGCCTGCCTGACTATTTCCAAAAGATCGTCGAAAAGAACGGGGGAGACCGGTCTTCCGTCTATCCTGATCCTTTCCTCGACTGTCACCAGGTGAGGGGAGGTGAACAGGCCGGTGATATTGCCACTTGAGGATGAGGCCGCGGAGAGTTTGACGCATAGGGACCCCTTGCCGTTGGTACCAGCAACGTGAATGGATGGGAATTCTAGATGCGGGTCCCCCATCCTACTCAGTATTTCTCTGCAGTTATCGAGCCCCAATTTAACCCCCATGGAGAGTCTCTCATCGAGCCAGTCCCTCTCACTCATCCGATCTAACCTCCCTCCCTGTCGCATGGGCGTGAACGGGTCAAGGTGATATGGCCCTTGAAGTTCGTGCATACATGGCAGGGGGCGAGCAGGCGAGTATACTGGATGCGATGAAGGACCAGTGGAC
>Ga0114933_10000104_pt1 | contig 101849 bp, 108 predicted proteins | sample 4SBtaG_FD_89691 | JGI IMG/M metagenome (GOLD analysis project Ga0114933, IMG submission 89691) | Deep subsurface microbial communities from Kolumbo volcano to uncover new lineages of life (NeLLi) - 4SBTROV12_W25 metaG | ecosystem: Environmental > Aquatic > Marine > Volcanic | place: Kolumbo...
CACCGAGATCGAGCTGGACAGCATCCACATCGAGCGCCACTCCTTCCACGGCGAGTGGAACTACACCGTCTACCCTCAACTCAACACCCGATGAACCGATCGCCTGCTTCCGGACGAGCCCTTGGCGGTGAAAGAATCAGAAAGATCGGTCAGTCCCGGACTATGACTCTGCGTCCGCCGAACCGGATAAGTCCGGTGCCCCTGCGAACCTGCACGACCTCATTGGGGCGGACTATGCCGTGCAGCCTGGCCGCATGGCGAATCCGACAGATCATGACGTCAACCGTGGACATGGCGATTGCCAACTCCACTGCCGCGTCCCGTCGGGTGACCCACCCGCGTTCTCGAGCAGGACGTTCGTCGGCGAACCAGACCTCCGCGAGGAACCGAAGCAGCGACAACTCGGCGGACTGGGCTGTCCACACAACTCGGCTTCCGAGTCTCGCTGTCAGGGTCCGGCCCCGAAACGTCCACAACAACGCTGACGGCAGCGGCCTTGTGAGCGGGTCGGTTTGAGGCACGGTCTCTGGGAGGTCGACCACCCACTGCGTCGCTCCAACTTGGAGCCTCTGGATGCCCGATGAGAGCAGTTGCACGTCACCACCGATCTGGAGGAACCAGTCACCGACCTGTCGGGCCACAGCGGCGGTCAGTGGTCCCGAATCGAGCAGCAAGACGCCATCGCGCTCACCGACTTGAAGTCCATCCGCCGAGACCGCGCGCGCCATGGGTCGTGCGGAACTCGCCATCACCCACTGAGAGTCCGCCAATGCCAGGTGACTTCCCTGGCGAATGTAGTAGGACTCCCCAGAGTCAAGCAGCGCACCGTTCAGTGTAGTGCCCCCAGTGCTGCCCAGGTCCCGGACGAACCAGCCCTCAGTGGTCCACCGAATCTCGGCGTGGTGGCGACTCACGTGGGGACTAACGACGACAACCGTCGCGAGGTCATGTCTCCCGATCACCGTCAATGGTCGCAGCGTTTCGACCCGGTCCCCGGACGTAATCATTCCCACGTCGAGACAGTTACCGCCGGGGCCCGTCCATCTCGGCCTGGGTGGTAAGAGACGGCACCGCAGCGATCAACCCCGACCAGAACGTGTCCTGGACGTCGGTAGGCGCGACCCAGTGGTCGACGAACTCGGTGATCTGGGTCTCGCTGAGCTCGCCTGACGTCCGGAGGATCTCGCCCAGGTTGCCGTCCCGCGTTCCGCTGAGGACGGCCGATCTTCTGGCCTCGAGGTCCGGAGTGACCCCGGTTTCGTGGACATCCCCGAACGTCCGAGGGAGGCTGTCCCATGCCCCGAGTCGTATACCCCCTCGAGTGCCACCCGCGTCTGTCCGAGTCTTGGCCAGGCTGCGCACGCGGGAACCCGACCGGATTCCCAGGTTGACGACAACACCAGCCATGCCCTGAACCGGGCTGCTGCCCTCGAGAACGACGGTTCCACGGATGGCCTTGCACGACTGCATACAGGACTCCCCATTGCTTCCGCAGGGGGCGGTGACGCCCCGAGTCGAACGCGAACGTCGCGTTCGGACGAGGACCGTAGGTCGCTGCCGGAGTCATCCGCAACCGTTCGTCGAATCTGCTTAGCGCCCGAGGATTGTGCGGCGCCGAAGAGTCCGGAATCACGTGCCGGACAACCCGTCCTTCCCGGGGATCGTGGGACGAACTGAGTGTTCTGACGTCAGAACACATTATTGCGACCGGAATTCTCGCAGTAATGGCCTGTAATCGACATGAACGCGGGTCCGATGGCAACGTCGTCCTCTTCGGGAGGACCCATGCCCAACAACGACCCCCGCGTGCTCGAGGTGGTGCGCTACAGCGAGCCCATCGACCTGGACCAGGTGGCCAGCAAGGTCTCGCGCCTGCACCACGCCCACGGCCTCCGGTTCGCGTGCGAGCTGGGCCGACTGCTCATCGACGAGCTCTTCGGGGGCAGTTCGTTCGATGCCCGGCGGAAGCTGGGCACCTCGACGTCGCTTCGGGAGTTGGCGGCCCGGGACGACGTGCCGGCGAGCCTGACCACGATGTCCTTGAGCATCCGGGTCACCGAGCAGTTCGACCTCCTGGGCCAGGAGCTCTCCGAACAGCTCACGGTGTCGCACCACCACGAGCTGCTCCGCATCCGTCACCTCCCGACGCGTCGCCGGCTCGCGGGACAGGCGGTCACAGACGGACTCTCCGTGCGGGCTCTTCGCGCACTGGTGAGCGAGGCCCGACCCCGGGCGAAGGGCAAGAGAGGTCGACCGGCCCGACCCCCGGCAGTCAAACTCATGGATCAGCTCGACAGAGCCATCAAGGTGGACTCCACGCTCCTGGATGACCTGGATGACGACCGGCGAACCATGGTGCGGGAGCGATTGCAGCGCCACATACACGCTCTCAATGAGCTGATGGAATTGTTGTAAGCGTCGAGCAATAGTCCGGTTCGTACGCAGGAATTGAAAGCCCGTCGCCAACCGGAGCACGCCTCGATCAGGCGCTCCGAGTCTGTATGGTCCACCCGGAGGGGTTCATGACCATCCGGTTCGAATCGCTCGTCCCGTTCCTGGGGCAAGCCATGCACGCCCGGTACCGAATGCCGGCCCAGGTGCCGAGCTCTTTGCAGGGCGTGCGGCTGCCCACCAATTACATCGGGACGCGCTGGACGAACTGCTCGATGTTCACCGCGTGGTTCGTCGCGAAGGCCTTCGATCAACGTTTCCATGGAAAGCAGTGGCAGCGCTGGCAAGTGGCCGATGGGATCGACTCCCGCTCCGGCCCACGGTACGGGCCCGGCGTGGTACGCCAGTGGGGCCATGGCACGCCCATCGCGGACTCCCCGTCGGATGGTGTCTTCCTGGTCCAGTACTTCGACCGCGCCCCCGTGGCGGGCAAGCCCAAGACGTTCAAGGGGCACTCGCTGTTCGTGCTGGACCACGACGCCTCGACCGGGAAGATCCTGACGCTCGAGGCCAACCTGGCCAGCACGGGCCTCGACGGGGTCGGCTTCGGGGATCTCGGCCCGATTCGCTCGACGAACGCCGCGCGGTGGAGAAGCCGAGTCTCGCAGACGTGGGCGAGCAGGGTGCTCTCCAAGGGTGAGTGGCACGCCGTTCGGCTCGGCATCGACCATTCGACGGTGCGGACCTGGATCGCCGGGCAGCAGTCATGAGGACGTTCGTCGCTACGTGCCGAGGGCGTCAAGCCGGCGAGTTCACGGCCGCGGTCGGAGACCGGGTCCACCTTGTGGGTCCTGCTGCGATGACGAATCTGGCGAACCCGGGCCAGTTCTTCTCCGACTACTTCGAGGCTCTTCACGACTCCGAGAGCCCCGGCGTGGTCTACGTCCACGGCCACGGGAACCCGGACGTCGACGACGCATTGAACCACTGTGAGGGGCTCAGTCGATACGGCGTCGGGGTGCTGGCCTTCAGCTGGCCTGCCGGCGCGCTCGCCTCCTATCGAGCCTCGAGGGAAGCTGCGGTTGCCTCGGCTCCGCACCTTCGTCAGTTCCTGCGCGCACTCGACGTGGCCTACGGCGACTGGACACCCCCGCCCGACGAAGGTCCACGTCCGCCCCTTACGCTGGTCCTGCAGAGTATGGGGAACTACCTGCTCACCGAGGCACTCAAGCTCGGGGGCGCGGAAGACCTGGGCGCCTTCGGCACGGTCGTGCTGGCGGCGGCCGATGTGCCCGAGGCCGGACACAGATCCCTGGTCGACGCCTGCGCCGCAGAGGGACGGCGCTGCGAAGTGCTCTTCAACCGCCACGACATCGGGCTGCCGTTCGGACAGCTTCTCGACGGACTTCCTGGCGGAGAGCGTCTCGGGCGCGGAACCAAGCGGAAGAGCTCCGGACGAGTCCGATACCGCGACCTCACCAGCCGTGTGCTCGACCGAGGAAGCCATACGTACATCTGGAAGCGAAACCTCAAGCCCGCAGCGCTCTCCCGCGTGACCGCGGTGCTTCGAGGCGGGGAGCAGCCCCCCAGAATCAGGTTCAGGAAGCTGAAGCGGAGCTGGAAGTACGTCCTGGGAGCCGACTACATCGTCGAAACCGGGATCAAGCCCAAGAACGGGAAGCTCGTCCAGACGCCGTACATTGTCATGGAGGCGGCCGGCCGGATGACCATCCGCGCTGACTATGCGTGGGACGGCCCCAGCGGCCCAATGATCGACGACGGAAGCAACATGCGGGCGTCGCTCGTCCACGACGCCGTCTACCAGCTGATGCGGCTCGGATTGGTCAGTCGAACTCGTCGGAACGCCGCAGACCGCCTCTTCGAAACGATGTGCCTGGCTGACGGGATGTCGGCGCTCCGGGCCCGCCGCGCCTACCTCGCTCTCCGTGCCTTCGGTGAGCCGGCGTCCCGAGGCGGCGATGACCGGGTCGTCTGGCATTTCGGTCCGCCGAGGTAGACACATGCACCTGATCTTCGCTGTCCAACTCGCCTTCGCGTCGGAGCCGGAGTCCTCCGAGCCCATCCCCACTGGGATCCACCTCTACGAGGAGTACCGAGCCGAGAAGAAGGCGCTCGCGACGGCAGAGGCCACGAAGAAGAGCGTCTCGCGGGTCGCCGACGCCCTCAGGACCGCACCCGCGGACGACAAGGAGTGGGCTGCCCAAATCGAGAGCGCGGCCTCCGAGCTGGCCGAGGCGCTGACCGCACTGGACGATGCGCACTGGAGAGAGAGCGACACGGTTGGGGCCGACGTGGCGGAACGCGTCAAGCGAAGCTCTCGCATCCTGCTCGAGGCCGGCCCGCCGCCGAGCGCCATCGCTGTCGATACAGAGCTCGCTTGGTCCGACGACGTCGAACTCCGTCGCCTCAACGCACAGTTCTGGAATGCGTCCTACTTCGGCGATGGCGAAGAAGGGGTGGTGCTCCGGTGGGTGGGCTCCCTGCACGACGAGCTGTCCCCAGCCTGGGCCAAGGAGGACTACCAGAGCTGGCACGCCCTCCATGACCCGGACCTGAGCGACCTGCCCACTGAGGGCGCTGCTCCGAGCTACGACGGCTTCGCTGATATGGTGACCAACGAGCTGGCTTCGCAGACGGCCGAGGTCGCGAGGCTCAGGGCACGCGTCGACGATCTCGGCGCGGTGATGGGAAGCGCTTCGGCCCAGAGCACCTGGACCTCCGGCTTGATCCTCGGGATGATCGTACTCTTGGCCGTCATCGTGCTGGGGACGGTTGGAGCACGCTACGGGCTCGCCAAGGAGCGCGTCCCGGGCAACCTCATCGATGACAAGACGCTCATCGAGTACGGTGGGATGTCCTTCCTGATCCTGGCCGTAATCATCCTCTCGTCCGGCGGGAAGATTTCCACCGACACGGTGGGCCCTCTCCTCGGGACCATCGCCGGCTACATCTTCGGCAAGAGCTTCGCGGCCATTCGTCCCAACCAGAACGGGGACGACACGTGACCACGGAGCCCGCCGCGAAGACGCTGATTCAGGTGCAGGACGGCGACAACGACCCCGTGACGGGGACAAAGGTCGGCCACGTCATCCGCAAGTCCACGCAGTACCTCATCTACTTGGATGAACGCGACGAAGTCCGCTGGACGCTGGCCGACAGTGTGACCGTACCCAAGCAGGGGTCAGACGGGTTCGGCCTACTGATCATCGCCGCGAACGATCCGCTGACCGGCGTGCCGTTCGGTCTCAAGCGGCAACTCCGTGTGCACATCGGCGTCGGGATGGCCGAGGTCCTCGAGCACGGTACCCCTCGTTCGACGGCTGCCCGCTTGGACGACGTCGTGGGCGACGCCAAGAGCCGGATTCAGGATCGCTGGGTCGTCGAGGGGACGCTCATGAACGTGACGCTCGCCGCGTTGTCCGCACTGACCTTGGCGGCGTTCTGGGAGTCGATCGTGCTGACGACCGGCGAGATCGTGGCCGTCGTCCTCGCCGGCGCCTTGGCGGGTGGTCTGGGTTGTCTGGCTGTGACCCTGCTGCGCCCGGCGGGTGCTCGAGAGCCGACGCCGGGAGCTACCGCGTGGCACCTCCGGGCGACCGGGTTGGCTTATGCGACAGGCTGCGGCGTGTGGGCCGGCTTCGTCGTGCTGTTCTCCCACGGGGCTCAGGTCCTCGCGGGAGACACCAAGGGACAGATCCTCGTGGCCTTCCTGGTTGGGGCCTGCATGCGCCCGATGCTCGAGATCGCGGCACGAGGCGGGAACGCGCTGACACGCCAGCTCTCTCTGCTACGCAACACGGCAGTCGAAGAGAGGAACGAGTGATGTTGCTGGCCTTCCTTTCGTCGGGGCTCGCAGCCGAACTGAAGCTGACGCCCTCGGCTCAGTCCGGTCCGCGCGTGCTGGTCGTGGACGTCGAGTCCGAGAGCATGAACGAGGACTCGCAGCTCGAGGTCTGGTACCGCACCATCCGACCCAACATGACGGCAGCCGGGTTGGCCAGGCCGCTCGACTATCGGACTTGCCAGGAGCTCAGCACAGCGTGGGAGGAGGTGAAGCTATCCGGGGCGTCGGCCGAGCGTCGGGAGGCTGCGCGTGCCTGGGACACCTGCGACCGTGCGCTGATCGGGTGGTCAGGCGAATCCTGGTCGATCTACCTCCCCCAACCTCCGTCCGCAGGCACTCGGTACCTCATCTGGGTGCGTCACGTCCAAGCGCTCACCGAGGAGGACTCGGAGGTGATTGAAGAGGCGCTGACGTCGTTGACCGAGGGGACCCTTGAAGCGGTCACCCAAGCTCGCTCCTTCACACAGGTGGCCAATGGATGGGCCGTGGAGACGGACACCTCGAGGCTCGTGTCGGCGATCGAGGGGCTGGCCGCGTACCAAACGGCGGACGGTGAGCCGGCGAGCGAGTGGGTACTCGAGGACCTGGGGCTCGACATCGAAGACGGGAAGCTGGTCGTCCCTCACACCTACTACCCGGACACCTCCCACCTGCTCTGGACGGGCTCGGAGGAACGCTTCGAGCAGGCACGAGCCGCGGCGCTCGAGAGCCATGAGGTCTGCGCCGGCGGCACGCTCCAGACGCTCTCACTCTCGCCGCAGCCGGGAGACCGGGAGCGAGCGCTTGTGGCGCTGTCCGAGTGCTCCAAGGCCTTCCCTGCGAACAACGGTGTGACCGCCTGGGCGGCCGTCGACGAGTTCAAGCGGGGCAAGCTCAGCCTCGACGACCTCGACTCCGCGCTGGCCGGCCCGGTGGACAGCGCGGACGCAATCGCAGCCAGGGCACTCACAGCTTGGTTCGGTGCCACGGCCGCGGATCGAGCTCGAGCCGACCTGGAGGCGCGCATCTCCGGCTTGACGGACCAGATCGTGTCAACGCTGACGATCTCCGAGACAGGCGCGACCGAGAGCGGCGCACGCCGGCTCTTCGACCTCTCGTCGGGCCTGGTGTATGCGTTCGACACCGGAGACGTGCTTGTCCCGTACCAGGCCAGCCTGTGCCCTTTCGGCTGCGTGCGTGACAAGAGGGCATGGTGGTGGTCGAGGAGCGACTTCGCGTCCTCTTGGGCCATCGACCTCGGCTCTGCGCAGTCCGTTTACGGAAATCAGGACGAGCGGTACGACACGCGGACGACCATCCTGACCGGCATCTCGTTCGCCGCGCTGCCTCTCGTGCGAGTCGCCGGCGGCGCCTTCTTCTACGAGCACCAACAGGACGAGAAGTGGGCGCGCGACTGGTATCTGGGGGCCACCCTGGATGTCGCTCAGGCGATCGAGATCGCCAAGCCGTTCGGGATCGAGCTCCCAGCTGGCGTTGAGGTCCCCGATGCGCCACCTCTGACCGCGGAGCCCGCGGCGTCCACGACGGGCGAGTCAAGCTCGCAAACGGAGTAGCAGTGGTCAAGGTCACCATTCCCCAGACCCTTGCGCCGGGAATGCCCTTTCCGGCGTCGGTGGAAGTGGGCGCTGACGGACGCCTGCTGGCGCTGGCCTTCGAGGGCCTCGACGGGACCGCGATCCCCTGGATCGATGGCTCCCGAGGCCAGGCTGTGAGCGAGGTTGAACTCGGTCCGTTCGGACGCGTCACCTTCCAGGTGATCGACTGGACGGCGCCGACCGGGAGCATCGTCGCCTTTGTGGCGCGGTCCGAGGACGGCGAGGCTAGCGCCCAGGCTCGAGTGCGCTGAGGGCCAGTCCCCTCGGCGGATCCACTGGTTTCGCTCTCTTGACCGCGTACGTGAAAAGCCGTTGGGCCAGGACGCCCCCGACGACGTATGTCTCATGAGACAAGGCGGGTTCTCAGGCTGCCGGCGGAACGCGACCAGCGGGTGAACTGCCAGCCCACGCGCCTGACCGGGCGAATGTCCCATGGAACATTGGTCCCGGAGAGACGTTGACGCGCATGACGATGTCGCGAGCCGGCGGGTGGTGCAGCCTGAGTCGGATTTTCGACACCGGGAGTAGCTTTCAAGCCGTGACGCGTAGGGTTCCGTACGATTGACGCGTACGCGTCAATCCGCTGCCCGTCTGGGGCATGCCCCAACAGGATCGCGCCTCGCTTGCGTGACGTCGGGCAGCTGGAACGCCGGCCAGGCCTCCGTCCACGGGCCGAGCCCGTGCCCGTTCGTAAGGCAGTTCCCAACTGGTCCATGGGCCATCGTGCTCGGGGCCCCTCTGAGCCCAGTCTTTGACACGTACGCGTCAAGAATCGGAAGCTCAGCGGCTTGGTACGTGTGGCGGTCGAGGCCCTCTCTCAGTCGGGTCTCTGGCCGGCCAGGTTCATCGCGAGCCGGAGGACGGCATCGCGATGTCCCTCGTCCAGGAGCGCGTAGGCATCCATGAGTTGGTCGGCGTCCAGGTCCCTCGGCGCCGACCGAAACAGGCTCGCGACGGAGCAGGTCAGGCCCTTCGCGAGGGCCTCGAGCGTCCCGAGCGAGGGTGCCTGCGTTGCGGTCTCGACACGAGAGACCTGGCTGGGGCGGAGGCCGCACCGTTCCGCCAGCCCTTCTTGGGTGAGGCCACGGCGTGTTCTGAGCTCACGCAGGTTCCGGCCGAGCAGCCGCTGGAGGTCGGTAGCCACCAGACTCCATGCGCTGCCGTGCCGGGGGTCTCCACCACTGAACCGGCATTGAGCTATGCTGAAATCCGCATTCTCGGCACAACCGGAGGCTTGCTTGGCCGCGCGAATTCTGATCATCGGCGTCTGCCCGCCGCCCGAAGAGCACCTTCGGAGTGATGACCCGTGGGACTGCGCTTCGGGGGACGTCATCGCAGCCGGACTGGGGTTCGACAGCTACGACGAGCTGCGAGGAGGCCATCTCGCGCGGTTCGAGGATGTCTATCGCCAGCACTACGGCGTCTCGGACATTTCCGTTGGTCTGACGAGGGCGGCGAAGAAGCGCCTTCGCCGGGTCTCCTATCCCGAGGCCACCGTCGTCCTCGGCCGTGTCGCGCGGGACGTCTTCGAGTCCACGTTCAAGGTGAAGCTCAGTCCGCTGGGCGTCTCCGTCGCTCATCCCAGGGGAGGCCGCGTCTTTGGCGCCCCCCACCCGAGCCCTAGGAACAGGAACGGGTGGAATGCTGACCAGTGGTCCACGTTCTGCTCGAGCCTGCGTCACTTGGTGGAGGCCTGATCGCCTCCTCGGGTTCACAGCGGATAGCGCTCCAGTCGCCGGGTGTTGAAGCGGCTCACGGCGAGCACGGTGGCGGCCTGACGGGTCCCCGTCGACCCAGGACATGGCGATCCTCCCCGGCGCGGATGGGCTTCGGGGCGCCCGGAGGTCCAAGAAGCAAGCGGGATCCGCTGGTTACCCCGCTGACGGACGGATGAACCATGGTGCATTGGTTCCCGGAGAGACGTCGACGCGCATTCACGAGCTCGCGGTTCGGCGTCTGGTCTTGCCTGATCCGGGGTCCACGTGCCGAGTGGGCCCGGCGCCCCCGCGCCGGGCCCCCGCCAGGAGGAGATGTGCGACCCGAACAGGCCATCATCGGCCGCAAGAGCCGGGACGCATGATCAAGGTGGTGCCCCTCGGAGCCGGGTGTGAACGTCACTACGGCAGGTATGTAGGTGTAGGGGGCCGTGAGGACCCCGACTCCGAGGAGCGAGATGTTGAGTTCGGTTCGGACCGGGCCACCACGAGGACACTGCGGAAGCCGCTTTTTTCCGGCTCGTGGTCTGCATGGGTCCCCCGTTCCGTCACCCACCTCTACGGCGCTGCGCTGCTCAGGCTGAATGGCCGGAATCGGTCAATCTGATAGCTGTCCAGTGCGACGGTGCGGACGACGCTCAAGCCTCGGTCAGCTGCCGGGGCTCGGACTCGTGGACAACCGGACCACCTCGCCGAGGCGGCCCGTGCCATCGCCCGGCGCTTGTCGTCGTCGGTGACCTGGCGGTAGGCCTTCATCATCGTCTTGACTGAGTGGCCGGTGATCTCCGCGGCCACCTCGACCGGCACCCCGCTTCGGCAGAGGGTGTCAACGGCCAGCCGCCTCAGGCTGTGCAGGGTCATGTGGTCGAGGCGAAGGCGCTCGGCGGCGTACTTGACGCCGCTACCCAGCTTGGGCGCCAACACCCCGAAGACGAGCTCATGGTCCGTTGCGCGCTGACGATGGTCGCGAAGGGCTTCCACGGCTCGCCCGCTGATCGGAATCGACCGGCGGCCGGTCTTGCCATCCAGAACGACAGAGGCCCGGTCCAGGTCCACGTCGCACCAGCGGAGCAGGCAGATCTCGTTCCGGCGGGCGCCGGTGCACCAGATCAACAGGAGCGCCAGGCGGTAGAGGGGCACCCGGTCTTGGTCCCTCGCCCGCAGAGCTGCGTAGACCTGGGCCACCTCCTCGTTGGTGGGGGTCCGGCGGCTGACGACTCGCTTGACCTGCCGCCCAGTCAGTCGGGGGCGAGCGAGTCGTCCCGCACAGAGTCCGCGGTCCACACCCCAGTTCCAGGCTGTGACCACGGTCTGCATGTCGATCAGCGTCGTTGACGTCGCGCGGCCCTCGGCGAGGCGCCGGTGGCCGTAGCGCTCCACGTGCTCCTGACGGAAGCCCGTCAGCCGGAGATCGCCGACCTTCCGGACGAGCCGCGTGACGATCGTCCGGTAGCTCCCAGCGGTGCTCTCCGCGATGTCGCGCCTGAGCTCCTGTGCAGCGAGCCAGGCGAGGAGGAGATCCTCGACGTTGCGGTCTTGATCCGCCGCCGCAGGCGGGGTTTCGGTTCGCGTCCAGGCGTCCACTTCGCCCCGCACCATGGACGCACGGTGCCAGCCCAGGCTTCGGTTCCGCCGCACCCGCTCGCCCGCTTCGATTTCCCACCATCGAGCGACCCAGTACCAGCGGCCTCGTTGATCGGGCCCCCGGACGGCGACGAGCGACATGGGCTCACCCGTCTCTGGGTGCACGGTGCGAATCGGCTTGGGTCGGGCTCCGCGTGCCATCTCATCGCTCCTTCTGTCTGCGGGCGATCTCCTGGCCGACGAAGAGGGCCACGAGTTGCGCGGGGGAGAGCCCGACTTCGGCCGCATGCCGATCGACAGCTGCAGCGATGTCGGGCCGAAGGGAAACCGTGAGCCGGTACCGGCCCGCCTGCTTGGACCAGCCGGGTCCCTGGAGTGTTGAATCCATAGCTTCGTATAGCACCTATTTGGGGCTTCTGTTGCTCGAGCCGAGCTGTGCCAGTTGCACGGAGTCCCACGGAGAGGCAGTGCGCGGCTGGCGAACGGCCTCGACGAGATCCCCGACCACGACACGGCGCCGACCCTCGACGTCGTGGACCAGACCCTTGGCGCGAAGCCATGCTCGAGCGTCCTCGGCGCGAAGCCCGAGGATCGCCACAGCTTCGGCGACCGTCACGAGGTCGCATGCTCCGTACCCGGTTGCCTTCCGTGGTTGCCGACCGAGGGCATCGAGGACGTCTCGCCACCGGTAGATGTCGAGTCCACCCGGGCTCGTGGCCTGGACCTTCCGGCGTAGCCAAGCGCGCAGCTGATCCTCGTCGCCAGGGAGAGCAGCGACCACTTCGTCGAGCGTGAGCAAGGCGTCTCGGGACAACGTCAGTCGCGTAGGCGTGCTTGTCGCGGGCGTTTGGGACACACGCACCTCGGCGTGTGCCCGCCACCCGCTCAGGCCCTTTGAGGATGGCCCGAGGGTGGATGCGTGTCAAGGCCACGACGATCGAGCGTGGCTGGCGCAGATGTCAACGTGACGTCAAGTTCGGCTTTCCTTCGGGATGTTCGCCGGTGTGCCGCCCTCATGGAGTGAGGCGTTCGACCCCACGTCCTCGGAGGGCCCGACATGGCCTACACACAAGGTATCGTCACCAAGACCCCAGGCCCGGGCCGTACCGCCGAGGACCGCTTCGTCTACGAGTGGTCCGACGCGGGAGTCGCCAGCGGCTCGGAGGCGATCATCGAGAACGTCCCGAGGCAAGGCTGCATCGTGCGCTACAAGTCGACGCTGACCGGCGGGGCGGGCTCGACGATCAACCCCCGCATTGGTCGGGCAGCGGGCTTCAGCGCGAGCACCCAGGACCAGGTAGTCGCCGCGCCTGGCGCGGCCGCTTTCATCGATGAGACCGGGCCCTTCTACTACTACAGCTCCACGGGCAAGCTGTACATCAACATCACGCCGGACTCCGGGACCGACAATGCGGTGTCCCACGAGTTGATGATCGTCAACGGCTGGCCGGTCTGAGGAGGACCCGATGAAGCGCATCGTCAACGTGTTCAACCGCGGCACACGGGTCTCCCAGAGCGACGGTACGGCCAAGACCTACCTCCACAACCAGGAACTCTGCGAGCTGCTCGGGAATGCCGACAGTCACCTGCTGACCTTCATCGGGGATCGGCGGTCGAGCAGCAGCACGAAGCTGACCATCCGAGTGTACGAGGGGGCCGACCCCGACAGCCGGCCCTCGGACGTGGGCACGCAGCTCACCGAGTTCTCCTACGAGATCACGGCTCTGCGGCCCGCGCCGTTGCCCATCACCGGCCCGTTCACGGGCAAGCTGGACATCACGGTGACCGTCGAAGAGGACGCGGCGCCGCAGAGCACCGAGCAGGAATTCCAGTTCACGCTGGTCTCTACCGGCCAGTACCCGAAGTAGGGTGGATCCTCGGAAGCTCGGAGGACCCATGCGGGCGCACGGCCGCGACGCGGTCCCCACCTCGCCAGGTTGCGGCTGCGGCGGGGTGGCGACTGCGGACCGAAACGGAGCCCCTGCGACGGGATCGTCCCGGCTGCCGCGCGGCGGGATCCTGGACGCTGCGGGCGGAATGGCTGCGCTTGAGCGGGAACGTCGCGAGGTCGAGGCCTGGCACGACGCGGAGTGGGCGAAGTTCACGCAGAAGCTGTCCGAGCTCGAGGCCCGCGGCGCGGCGGCTGAAGAGGTACCTTGCCTGGAGACGTGGCGCGCTGTGGCGGTGCGGGCCACCGAGGCGCATGAGCGGGCTCTCGACGAGCAGATCAGGCGAGTGTCGGAGGAGCGCACGGTGAGCCCAAACCCGACTCTGAGCGAAATCCGCGCGGACATCGAGGCTCAGGGTCGGGAGTGGGACGCGTACATCGACCGGATCTGCGCTCCGTTCCTCTCCAGGCCCACGCCCCGGCGGCCGGTCCCGCCTCCAGTAGAAGCGCTGCGCGCCGAGCTGTGGGACATCTCTCGGGACGACGAGAACCACAGGAGCCGACTCCTCCGGAAGGCGGACGCGCTGGGGCTCACGGGGCGGGCACCTGCACGGGATCAAGACGCGGCCTCCCGGTCCCCCTCCCGCTACGCCGCGCCCGAGTGCGCCGGTCCCCACCCGGTGCGCGCTCGCCGGGGCGGGATGATGTCGGCTTGGGCGGACGGCGAGGCGTGGGAGTGGGGAGACCCCTTCCCGAGGGGGACCACGGGCTGTGACTGGCGGATGGTGGGCTACGCAGCCCCACTGCTCGATCCCAACCCCTGCTCGAGCCACGTCTTCTCGGACCCCGGCCACTACTTCGGCTGGCGGCTGATCGAAGGCAGCACGAGCACCCTGCGCCTGCGGGACGGACGGTGGCGCATGTACTTCGCGACCGGCGGCCTGGAGAAGCAGGACAGCGCCAAGCAGTACGAGGTCTGGCCTGTCACCGACGCCGCCGGCAGAAACAAGTTTGGTCTCAAGGCGGATGGTAGCGCCGAGACCGATACCGACAAACGAAACACGTGGTGGCGCGCGGCCGGCGACAGCGTCGAGGATCTGCACTTCAGCCCGGATTACATCGGCTTCCTCGACTCTTCGGACGGCCTGAGCTTCCCGCTCTACGCTCCCTTCGTCACGCCCGTCGTGGACGCCAACTGCGGCTCGGTGGACTACACGGGCGCCAGCGTGACGTACAGCTTCGGGTCGTTCCGGGCGGGCTGGCGGTCGACCGCGATCCCGAGTAGCGGGAGCCTGCTCTATCGGGACCCGTCGGTGGTCTACATCGCCGACGCCGCGCGCTACGTGATGCTGGTCGTGGAGTGCGACGGTCGCGGGCTGGCCGCGGGGGGCGGCGACCTCGACAGCAGCGAGTGCGACATCTGTACGGTCGACATCGCCCATTGTGCCAGCAGCTCGGCGACGACGCCCGTCACCCGGCTGGTGTTCTTCACCTGCGCCGACGCGGACTTCCAGGAAGAGGTGAAGGGGCCCTTCCCCCTCGCGCCGTGGCCTCCGGAGGCCGTGTTCGGGCAGTGGGTCGGAGTCCCGCAGATGCTCCTCGGCCCCGACGAGGAGGTGGTGCTCTGGTACGTGGGGACAGGGCTCGGCAAGGAGAGGTACGGCTACGCCGGCCTTCATGCAGGCCTCGCCTGCAACTTCGGCGAGGTGATCCGCAGGCTCGAATCCGTGTGGTTCGAAGGGGCCGACCTCTCGGTCTATGGAGGAGCGGTCTACACCATCTTCCACAACTTCGGCGCGATCGAGGTCGGGGACGCCCCGCCGGACTGCAACCCCTCGACACTCACCGACGAGCACTTCGTCTTCTGCGAGGACGGGAGGCTGCACCTCTACTACGCCAACCGCTCTTCGGGGGACGTGGAGGATCCCCTCGACCTGATCTCCCACGCTGTGGCGGGGGCTTCATGGCAGGCGGAGAGGATGCAGCTCTTTGTGGGGCCGCCCTTGCCGGGTTGCGCGGGGTCGGTGGCGGAGCGGCCCGCGACGGCCGAGCCGGAGCTGGCGGTGTCGGGCCTGGAGCACCTCCGCCCAGGACCGAGCGTGACGTTGAAGGTCCGCGACGGTGCCGTCGATGGCTCCGAGATCTGGGAGGAGCGCGACACCGAAGAGCGTCTGAAGGACACCGTGGTGCGGTTCGATACGGTCTGCGGCGTGATCGACCTCCCCAAGTACCTGAACACGGGCACCGTCGATGACGGGACGCTCGCCGTCCCGGTCGAGTGCAACGATCCCGACGTGTACCAGGCCGCGGACGGTTCCTATGTCGCCCTCTTTCACAGCCGGGCCCTCGGGGCGCTCGTGCTCGCGAAGGCGGATTCGGCCGAGGCCTGCACCACGACACCGGAGTGTCCGTGAGGGCGCAGAGCACCCGCTTCCTGGTGCTGGGCCTTCTGGGTCTCGGGGGTTGCGGTCTGTTCCTGGGCACCGGTGTCGGCGAGCTCCTCGAGGACTCCGGGCTCGGGTGGGGCGACTCGCTGGCCGACGAGTCGAGGTCCCTGGACACGGCGGGGGGCGAGGTCCTCCCCGTCGATACGGCACCACCGGTCGACACGGAGCCGCCGATCGACACCGGCGTCGAGGACGTGGGCGACTGGGCCTACGTCTCCGCAGGATGGGCACACAGCTGCGGTGTGAAGAAGGACGGCAGGGTGCTGTGCTGGGGTCTCGACGAGTACGGGCAGGCCTCGCCGCCGGCGGAGACCATGTCCATCGTGAGCGCCGGTGAAACGCACAGCTGCGGCATCAAGCTCGACGGCACCGCGGCGTGCTGGGGCTATGACAGCGTCGGGACCGGAGACCTCGACGTCCCGGAGGGGACGTGGACCGTAGTTGAAGCCGCGTGGGGCCAAGATTGCGTCGGCTTGCGTCCGGATGGCAGCCTGGAGTTCTGGGGCAGAGCAGTGCACGAGGGCTTTGGCAACCTGGAGGGGACCTACGTAGCCGTCGATGCGGACTCTTACTTTGCCTGCGGCATCGATCGAGGCGGCACGATCAGCTGCTGGTCCACCTATCTGGGAGGGGACTTCCGGGCGGAGGCGGTCGACGAGACCCCGACCTCGGGGAGGTTCCTGTCCCTGGAACTCGACGGCTCCCAGGCGTGCGCGGTAGACGCCTCCGGTTCGATCCTCTGCTGGGGGCACGGGAGCACCTGGGCGCCATCGGGCACCTTTGCCGCGGTCGACGTAGGGCAGTTCCACAAGTGCGCCCTGCGGGGCGACGGCACCGTCACGTGCTGGGGCGACGAGGACTACCTCGGGCCCTCCGTCTTCGATGTCCCGAAGGGGGCCCGCTTCAAGCAGATCAGCGCCGGCGGCTGGCACTCCTGCGGGGTGACCGTCGGGGGGCGCGCCCTGTGCTGGGGCTGGGACTACTCAGGCCAGTCCACCCCGCCGGAGTAGCGAGCGTCTACGGGCGGTCCGCCCCGGCGGACTGCGGCTCTGCACGGGGGGCCATGGCACCGACTCGATCCCCAAGTGATCACAAACAAGGGGTTTTGTGATCACACCGAGGGATAAGTGCCTGAAGAGACGCTCATCCGCGCGTATGGCCAGATCCCGGACGAAGTCGACGACCTCGTCACGGGTGTCGTAGGGAGTCCAGCGGCCGTTCAGGGCTCCCCAAGTTCTTTTTTCAACGCGACATGCTCCTCGGAGATCACGGCGATGACGTGGTCCTTGCGGGCCAGCCGCTCCTCGAGCTTGTCGACCTTGGCCCGCAGAGCCTTCTCCCTGCCGTTGGTCTTCTTCGAGGACTGAAGGGCCCCGGTGAGGTTCTCGAAGGCCTGCTTCTGCCAGTAGTAGAAGACGCTGGGCTGGAGGTCCTCCTCCTCGCAGACCTGGGAGACCGGTACCTTTTCGATGTGGTGCCGCCGAAGGATCGAGGCCTTCTGCTCGGCCGTGAAGGTGTGGCGCTTCTTCTTCGCCATGGACTCTCCTGGGGGTTGCCGCTCCTATCGCGGCAGGGTGGAGAGTCAGGTTCCGGCTGGGGCAATACAACCGCAGAGGACGTGACCGCCGTTCCCGGAGCCCGGCAGGGCGGAGGGTACGGCGGTGCTCGGTAGGCTCGTCGTCCCCAGCAGCGCCATGTAGGCGGCCGTGCAGAAGGAGAAGGTGAGACGGGACGGTGAAGTCCTGGCGGACGCCGTCCCGCCTCGTGCTGGGGTTCAAGGACCAGCAGATGGAAGCTATCGAGTGGGCAGACATCGCCCCACCCCGCTGGCGCCCCGAGGCGCTCCCCGAGGCGCTCCCCGACGTGAGCCCCGCCGCTGTCCACGGTGTGTGAGGGGGCGGCCTAAGTGATCAAACCTCGGGGCGGCCAAAAACTGATCCGTCGCGGGGGCGGCCAACTGATCGCGTCGGTGGCGGGGATGTGAACGACCTCCGAAACCCGCAGGTTTTCGGTGAATCCCGCCTGAGCAGAGCGTTCCGGAGAAGGACCAGGGGCCGCCCGCAGTGGTGAGCGCAGCGAGCGAGGACGGCCCCCGCAGAGTCAACGAGGTAGTGGGGGCAGCCTGCGCAGGCGCAGGTGGACTGGGCCCACTGCGGCAAGGTCACGGTTGGACAAGCGACGCGGTACCTGTCCGCCTTCGTGATGGTGCTGTCGTGGTCGCGCATGAGCTACGTGCGCTTCTTCTACGACCAGCGCCCCGGCAGCTTCCTGGCGGGCCACCAGTCGGCCTTCCGCGCCCTCGACGGCGGGCCGCGGGTGGTGCTGTACGACAACCTCAAGGCCGTCGTCGCCGAGCGACGCGGTGACGCCATCCGCTTCAACCCGACGCTGCTGGCCTTTGCGGGCCACCACCGCTTCGAGCCGCGTCCGGTGGCGCTCGCTCGCGGCAACGAGAAGGGCCGCGTCGAGCGCCGGATCCGAGACCTGCGGACCAGCTTCCTGGTCGGCCGGACCTGGGGTGACCTGGACGAGCTGAACGCCGCCGTTCTGCGCTGGTGCCGCCGGACGGTCGCCCAGCGCCGCCACCCCGACGACCACACCCTGACCGTGGGCGAGGCCTGGGAGGAAGAGCGGGGCCGGCTGCAGGCCCTGCCCGACGACGATTTTCCGGCACACGACCGGGTCGAGACCACGGTCGGCCGCCAACCCTACGTGCGCTTCGACCGCAACGACTACAGCGTGCCGCACGACCGCGTGCGGCGGCCCGTGGTCGTGTTGGCCACTCCCGAGGTCGTCCGCGTGCTGGACGGCGACGACGAGATCGGACGGCACTCGAGGTCCTTCGACAAGCGAAAGGTGATCGAGAACCCCGAGCACGTCGCTGCCCTGGCGGCCTGGAAGCGCAAGGCGCGGGCGGCCCGCGGGATGGACCGCCTGCGCCAGGTCGTGCCGTCGAGCCCGGAGCTGTTGGAGGGTACGGCGAAGCGCGGTCACAACCTGGGTTCGGCGACCGCGGCGTTGTTGCGACTGCTGGACGCCTGGGGCCCGGAGGACCTGGAGTCCGCCGTGCAGGCGGCGATCGAGGCCGACGCGCTACACGTCGCCGCGGTCGGCCAGATCCTGGACCAGCGCGCCCAGGACGCCGGCACCCCGCCGCGCTTGGCCGTGGCCCTGCCCGACGATCCGAAGGTCCGTGACCTGCACGCCGTGCCGCACGACCTGGCCACCTACGATGAGATGGGGGACGACGACGATGTCGAGTGATCTTCGCAAGCAGCTGAAAGAGCCAGGGTTTCACGGCCTGCTGCTTCACTGGGACGAGGTCAAGGGCGCCGAGTGGCTGCCCTGGCTGGTCGAGGTCGAGGACGTCGAGCGCCAGCGGAGGAGCCTCGAGCGTCGCGTCCGCAACGCGAAGCTGGGTCGCTTCAAGCCGATGGCCGACTTCGACTGGAGCTGGCCGAAGCACATCGACCGCGTCCAGGTCGAGGCGCTGCTGAAGCTGGAGTTCATGCGAGACGCCGCCAACCCCATCGTGGTGGGCCCCAACGGCATCGGCAAGAGCATGCTGGCCCGCGACGTCGCCCACGCGGCGCTGCTGGCAGGCCACACCGTGCGCTTCACCACCGCCAGCGACATGCTGAACGACCTGGCGTCCCAGGACAGCGCGAGCGGCCTGCGGTGGCGCCTGACCCGCTACGTCAGGCCCCGGCTGCTGGTCGTCGACGAGGTCGGCTACCTGTCCTGCGGCAACCGCCACGCCGACCTGCTGTTCGAGGTCGTCACCCGCCGCTACACGGAGGGCGACAAGCCGACCCTGGTCACCACCAACAAGGCCTTCGCCGCGTGGTCCGAGGTTTTTCCCAACGCCACATGCGTCGTCACCCTGGTCGACCGCCTGGTCCACCGGTCCGAGATCGTGCGCATCGACGGCGAGTCCTTCCGCCTGAAGGAGGCCAAGGACAAGGCCGCGGAGCGAACCAAGAAGCGGAGTCGGAAAGGCGCACGCTGAGCGCGGAATTCACCGACAAGCACGAGCGGCGGTCTTCACCACCGGTGAGGACCGCCGCCTTTCGTCGACCGATCACCAGCCGCGGAATTCACCGATGGATCGCGGTTTCTGTGCGCGTCTACACGGGCAACTGATCGCCTCGTAGCGTCTTTGAAGGCGTGCTCGAGCTCGTACAGCAGCGCGTTCACGAACGACAAGATGATGTGCAACGGGCCCAGGGTCTCGTCCCACGTGACGGTTTCCGGCCCGGCGAGTAGAACACTGGTGTACTCTGGTCAGGCCTGAGCGGGCGGCGAGCGCAGCACGTGTGCGCCTTGCCCTCCTATTCCCCGCCGAGCCCCGACAGCGTCCCTGCTCTCGCTACCTTGGATGTGGCGCTGGCCGGGAATGACGTGAGTTGGATCAACGAACTCGAGCACGGGGCGCCGTCGATGCGCGCCGACAACTGGATCGAGTTCACCTCAGGGCTCAGGCTCTACGCGCCGGGCTCAGGCATGGCGCCGCGTGCCACCGCGGAGTTGTGGACTACGCTGACCGACTGGAAGCCGTTCGTCTCGACCAGCACGGCCGCGAGAATCTTGGCCGTGGACCAGGAAACTCTGCGGCGTCTGGCAGACCGGGCCCCTGATGGGCTACTTGGCGGTCCCGTGGATGTGGGCCACGGCCGGGACGGGCGTCGTTCCTACAAGTGGAACAGGCAGCAGCTGCGGGAATGGTTCGAGGCGGCGGGCAAAGCGCGCTCGCGCGCGAGGCCGTCCGACAGGCCGGTGCCCGCGGGGTCTGAGTCAGGTCCTGGGTCGCGCCCGAAGGCGAGGCGAAACTCTTCGAAGGGCAAGAGCGATGACAGCCCCCTCGCCAGGGTGAAGGCTGGCGAGGGCTGGTGATGCTACGAAGCCTCCCCAATCCTCGGAACTTTGCCGATGGCTTCGACCGCTGCTGCCCAGTATGGGCTGGTCGCTTTGGATTGCTCCGCAAGGTACGCCGCGATGGTCGCGCCGGCCCGATGGCCCATGAGGTACTCTCGGATCTCCTTCGGGACCATGGCCTGGGTCAAACCCGTCGAGAACGCGGCTCGGACGGCGTGCGTTGGGCGTCCCTTTTGTCGCGTCTGCGGCCCTCCCGCTTCGGCCGGCCTGTCCCATTTCTCAGGCGCGATCTCGGCTCGGCGCCAGGCAGGCTTGAACGCTTCTTCGACCACCCCACCGTTGCGGATCTGTCCCTTCCTACCGGGAAAGACGAGGCCTTTCGCCGGCCCGTAAGCTCGGAATTCGTAGACAAGACCAGGGTGAAGCGGCACGGCCCTCGTGGCCCCTCGCTTGGCTCCCCTTCTGCCTGCGACCAGAAGCAGCACACCGGCGTCGAGGTCCATATCAGCCCACTCCAGCGCCAGCGCTTGGCTGACGCGGATTCCTTGGTACCGCAGCACCGTTGCAACAAGTCGATGCCAGGGCTTCCGCAGTGCATCGATCATCGAATCCACTTCGCTCCAGGAGGGAGCGTCGTACGCGACAACGGGTGGAGGCGCTCTCCAGCCACCCCGTCGCCCCGTCAGCCGCCTCGGTGGTTCGACCCCGGGAAAGCGTTCGGGCCGGTCGTAGGCGAACTGCCAGAGCAGCTCCGCCTCGAGCAACTTCCGATGCCGTGTCGTTGCTTGCCGCCCGGACGCGGGAAGACTTGCGGCGTAGTCGCCCAGCAGCGTCAGGGAGAGTTCGGACACCGGAAGATCGGGGCCGCCGAACTTGAGGAACGCGTTCGTCATCGAACTACGGAAACGCTGCGTCCCAAGCGGAGCTCCGGACTCGACGCTGTTCTTCACGTAGGCCAGCACCAGTTGCTCCAGTGTCGCGCTGACGCGTTCTCGCTCGGGCTGATAGCGGCGGCCCAGCGACTGTTGCCGTTCGATCGTGAGCCGAAGGCGTTTCGCGGACGCGTTGTCCGGGCAGACCTTCTTCCGGTACTTCCACGTGCGGATGTGGCCGCCTTCGTCGTCGACGGTGACCACAAGCTCTCGCCATCTGACAAGCCGAAGCTTGCCGTCGCGGTAGCGCACCACCGTAGCCACGAGAGCCTCCTCGGAATCGACTGTGCCACCTATGTGCCACATAATGGCCGCCGAGTCAACGTCAGTGCAGTGATAACAACCGGTTCGGGCCAATCATGTGATTGCATCCCGGCAACACGGGTTCGAATCCCGTTGGGGTCACTTCCCGCCCACGTTCGTGGGCGGCTGCCCGGAGGGCTGGGTGGTGGGCTGGCCCTGCTGCCCACCCTGCTGCTGGTTGAAGGGGCTGGGCGCCTTGTGCTTGCCGGGCGACTTGCCCGACTTGCTGCCGGGGATGTTCTTCACCGTGCAGAAGCCGTCGTAGTCGGTCGAGGCCGTCTGAACGGCCGCCTGGCACTGCTTGGTCGCGAACTCGGCCATGCCCTCGCAGTCACCGACCCCCTGGCAGCCGACGACCTTGCCGATGATCTGGGCGACCCCGGGCTCGCCGTTCGCTCGGCTCTTGACGCGTTCGAGCTCCTCGACGTCCATCGAGCGCAGCGCCCAACGCTGGTAGGAGTGCCCGACGCAATGGTGGAGCATGTCGTTGAGGTGATCGCGGCATCGCTCGAGCTCAGCGTCGAGATCCCCGTCCTGGCGGAAGTCCAGGACCTCGAGCGTGCAGTCCTCGTCTCCGCAGACCCGGACCAGGGTGTCGAGATCACCCTCATCTCGTCGCGCGGCGACCCAGCTGTGGCGGCAGTCGGCCTCCCACCGCCCCGTCGCGGCGCAGAGCTCGATGGCCTCGTCCGGGTCGCTGATCCCGACGTACATGTCCTTCATGCAGAAACCGAAGAGCTCGTCGTCGCCCGCGTACATCGCGCAGGGTGCGCTCGGGTCTCCGAGCATCGGCTCGTCGGCGGGCGTCTCGGCGCCGCCCGAGCAGGCGGTCAGTCCCGCAAGTGCGCAGCCAAGAGCAACTTCTGACAGCGAGACAGGTCTTTTCCGTTCAGGAGCTGGCACAAGGGAAATCCGTCTTGGGGGTTGATCTCGTGGTTGTGGTCTTCCACCCACGCGGAGATGGTCGCTCCCCGAATCACGAAGTCCTCGATCTGGGACGCCCGCTCGATCACACCACTCAGCTCGGTCGCCGGCAGGGTCTGGATCTCGGCCCGCAGGCACTGGTCCTTCTCGATCCCGATCAACTCCTGGCAGTCGACCGGACCACCGTTGCAAGACAGGAGGAGCGTCAGCACGCGAGGAAGCTAACACAGCCGTCGGAGCGGGTTAGGCGAGCCTCATGAAGCACTTCCTCTGCCTCGCGGACCACTCCACCGAAGAGCTCCGGGCGTTGCTCGACCTCGCCCGGCACATCAAGCTTCACCCCTCCGCTTTCGCGGATGCCTGCGCCGGCAAGACCCTGGCCATGATCTTCCAGAAGCCCTCGCTGCGAACGCGGGTCAGTTTCCAGACGGGGGTGTTCCAACTGGGCGGCCACGGCATGTACCTGGGGCCGAAGGACATCCAGCTGCACCGCGGCGAGACCATCTCGGACACTGCCCGGGTCCTCTCACGCTACGTCGACGGCATCATGGCGCGCGTCTTCGCTCATGCGGACGTGGCCGGGCTCGCCGAGCACGGCTCCATTCCCGTGATCAACGGGCTCTCCGACCTGCTGCACCCCTGTCAGGTGCTGGCCGATCTGATGACGATCGAGGAGAAGAAGGGCACCCTCGCCGGGCTGAAGCTCGCCTACGTCGGGGATGGGAACAACATGGCTCACTCGCTACTGTACGGTGGCGCCCGCTTCGGCATGACCGTCAGCGTGTCCCACCCACGCGGCTACGCCCCGGACGCCGAAGTCGTGACGCGCTCTCGGGAGATCGGCGGGCCCACCGGAGGTGCCGTCCAGGTCACCGAGGACCCGCGCGAGGGCGTCGCCGACGCCGATGTGGTCTACACCGACGTCTGGGCGTCCATGGGCCAGGAGGACGAGCACAAGGAGAGGCTCGCCCGCTTCGATGGCTTCCAGGTGAACTCGGACCTTATGGGCTGCGCTCGCCCGGACGCGATCTTCCTGCACTGCCTGCCGGCCCATCGAGGAGAAGAGGTCAGCGCCGAGGTGATCGACGGCCCGGCGTCCGTGGTCTTCGACGAGGCCGAGAACCGGCTTCACGCCCAGAAGGCCGTCATGGTCCGGCTGATGGGTCGCTGATCCCTCGGTTAGAATGGGGTTTGGAGCACACTTTGAGCGAACGCGTCAACGTCTATGAGGTCGCGCCCCGGGACGGGCTGCAGAACGAGAGCGCGGTGGTTCCGACCGCCGACAAGCTCGCCTTCTGTCACGCCCTGGTCCAGGGGGGCTACACGGACATCGAGGCCAGCTCATTCGTCCGGCCGCGCTGGATCCCCCAGCTCGCCGACGCCGCCGACGTCTTCGCTCGCCTTCCTCGCATCGAGGGGCTGACCTGGTGGGGCCTGGTGCCCAACCAGCGCGGCCTCGACCGGGCGATCGGCTGTGGCGTCGAGGCCGTCGCCACCTTCGTCTCCGCGTCGGAAGCGCACAACCTCAAGAACCTCAACCGGACGGTCCGCGAGTCTCTCGCCGCCTTGAACGAGGTCATCGCGAACGCTCGCGCCGATGGCCTCAGGGTGCGCTCCTACATCTCGACCGTCTTTGGTTGCCCCTACGAGGGTCGCGTCGATCCGGCGCGGACCGCGGACATCGCCGGCGAGCTCCTGGCCGCCGGAGCGCAGCAGATCAGCCTCGGTGACACGACGGGCATGGGCAATCCTCGCCTGGTCCGCGAGGTGCTGAGCTGCTTGACCTCGTCCGGGGTTCCCATCGAGCAGATCGCGCTGCACATGCACGACACCCGCGGGACCGCGCTGGCGAACTGTCTGGCCGGACTCGAGGCCGGGGTGCGCACCTTCGACGCCTCGGTTGCGGGTCTGGGCGGATGCCCCTACGCGCCGGGCGCCTCCGGCAACGCGGCGACCGAGGACCTCGTCCACATGCTTCAGGCCATGGGCTACGAGACCGGCCTCGATCTGGACGCAGTGGCGGAAGCGGGACACCTCATCGAGGACGCCTTGGGGCGACAGCTGCCCGGCCGCTACCACCTCTACGACCGCGGACTGCGGCAGAAGAGGTCCGCCAAGACCGGCTGATGGCGCGCGCTTTCCTGAAGATCGTCTCCGGCGCCAAGGCCGGGCTCAACGTCCCACTTCCGGACGACGGACCGCTCGTGGTCGGCCGCAACAAGGGCGACCTCGTGCTGGACGACGCCATGATCTCGGGGCGCCACCTCCAGATCATGTGGAAAGGCGAGGCCTACGTCGCCCGGGACCTCGGCTCGACCAACGGCACGCTGGTCGACGGACGCCTCATTCGCGAGGTCAGCCTCCGACCGGGCAGCGAGATCACCGTCGGGAACACGCGCATGGTGCTCTTCCTGGCGAGCGAGGAGTCCGCCGCCGAAGCCCAGGCGGGCACCAACATCGCCAATCAGCTCGAGATCGCCTGGCTGCTCGACGAGGAGCTGGTCGAGATCAAGGGCCCGACCGACAAGACCGGCACACCGGCCGATGTCATCGGCCAGGACCTGCGCCTCCCGCCGGGCATCATCGCGGTCGTCGAGGTCGTCGCCGGCCACGACGCCGGCAAGGTCTTCCGCTTCACCCGCGGCAACGTCACCGTCGGTCGCAAGATGGGCGAGATCCCGCTCTCGGACCCGGAGGTGTCGCGTCGGCACTCCGTGATCGAGGTCTTCGGCCGCGAGATGATCTTCCTCCGGGACCTGGGTTCGACCAACGGAACCTTCCACAACGGCCGGAAGGTGGGGGTGACGCGGATCCGCAGCGGCGACACCCTGGGCGTCGGCAAGACGGTGATGAAGCTCGACGTCAAGCGCTGACGCGCCGCGCGGCTACTCGTTCGCGTACCAGCGCCGCCAGGCTTCGATGTGCTCCGCCTGGGATCGGCCCTCGGCGAAGTCGAAGCCCTTGATCGACTTGAGCGACATCAGCGCGGCGGTGACGACCTGGGGATCCTTGTCGTCGAAGCAGGCGATCAGCGAGGGGATGCTGGTCTCGTTGCCGATGGCGCCGAGCGCCGCGACGTAGTGAACGCGGACCCAGAGCGAGCTGCCCCGGTAGTAGTTCGTGCTGTCTGCCAGGGCGGCCTCGAGCCAGCTGGCGGACCGCTCGTCGCGAATCTGGCCCAGGGCATCGGCCGCGGCGGCGCGCACGAACATTGCATCGTCTTGCAGCAGCTTCGCCACGGCCTCGGCGTGCTGCTTGTCGCCGGCATCGCCGAGCGCGCTCACAGCGGCGGCGCGCATCGCGGGCATCGGGTCGTCGAGCAAGCTCACAAGGAGCGCCGTCGCGTCGGGGTCGTGGGTCTGGCCGATCGCGCGCACGACGACCCAGCGCTCGCGCGCGTCGTGGTCCTGGTCGACCGCGATGGCCTCGAGCTGGGGCCGGTAGGTCTTCCAGTCCAGGACGAGGGCGTTGAAGGCGCGCATCCGCTCGGCCTCGTCGAGCTCTTTGTTCGACGCGGTCGCCAGGTTTTCGTCGAGTCCGGCCCAGGCCAGGGAGAGGAAGAGTCCGATCAAGCCATGGCCTGGGACAGCACGTTCGCGAGGAAGTTCAGCAAGACGATCATCAGCAGCGGGGAGAAGTCGATTCCACCGGTCATCCGTGGATTGATGATCCGGTGGATGGGAGCGTACATCGGCTCCGTCAGCGCCCGAAACATCTTGCGCGGCATCTTGTCCGGACCTTGGACCCAGGACAGGAGCGCGTCCGCGATGACCACGAGGCTCAGGGCCTGGAGCGTGCGGACGACGATCTCGACCAGGACTTCCATCAGAACTCGTATGCGATCCGAGACTGAACGGTCCACACCCGGCCGTCCAGCGTCAAGCCCTGGTTCTGCCACGGGATGCGATCGGTCACCTTGCCGTAGCCGCCCTCGAGCGAGAACCGCATGTGCGACTGGAAGTCGATCTTCAGCGCGGCGTCGGCTTCCCAACCCAGGATCGGGCTCGTCGCGCCGTTCTCGTCGCTCACGATGATCGAGCCATCGGGGCGGTGCGGGAAGGCCACGAGGAAGGCCCCGTGCAGGTTCCAGCCGGGCAGCAGCGTGCGCCGGACCTGAGGGAAGACGTAGTAGCTGTTGTAGACGCCGCCGTTGGTCCACAGCCCTTCGGCGCCCTCGGTCCAGACCTCCTGGCTGACGCGGCTGAGGACCTCCTCGTAGAGGAGCAGCCCGACGTTGAAGTCCGGGTTGATCGGGCGTCCGGTGAAGGACTCGTCACCGACGTTGTCGTCGCCGCTCGCGTAGCCGACCTCGAGCCAGGCGTCCTGGGGGCCGCTGGTGTAGCCGCCGCGGGCCACGCCGCCCCAGATGTTCGGCTCCTTGTAGAGCGGGTTCGGGAGCGACTCGTCGATCGAGCCCGGGAGCACGATCGCGTTGCTCTTGCCCTGAATCGTCAGCCCCTCGGCCTCGAGGTAGACGTTCTTCCGAACCATGCGCGCGTAGGCGTCGATGATCCAGACGTTCGAGGTCGTCTCGCCCTGGCGGCGGTTCACCGCATAGGCGCCGAGGGTCAGGTCACTGGGCGTCCCGCCGATGTCGACGTCCTCGCCCTTGTAGATGAGGACGTACAGCATCTCCCAGACGTCGTCGTCGTGCTCGGTCCACCAGTTGTTGGGGCGGTAGGTGGTCTCCCGCTCCTCGGTGTAGCTGTGGTCGTCGTCCTCGGCGCAGTGGATGTCGTCGTCCGGGTCCTCGGGGTCGCACTTGTAGCCGTAGTACTGGGTCAGCGGGTCCTCGACGAGGCGGTCGAAGCCCACGGCGAAGAAGAGCGGCATGTCGCCGTTCCCGACCCCGGCCAGTGTCTCGCTGATGGCCAGCGGCTTGGTCGCGAAGACGAAGCGGTCGAAGGTGTTGCCGTAGTGGTTCTCGCCGAAGGTGTCGTCGAAGCCGTCCCCGTCGTTGGCCAACAGGCCCATGCCCCAGTTGCTCGGCTGGCGCCCCACCGTGATGAGGCCGACGGGTGTCTGGAACTTGGCCCAGGCCCGCTTGACCTCGAAGTTCGGCACGGGCTGTCCGTCGAGGCCGGTGGAGCTCGGTGCGCCGGCGAAGAGCGAGGTGCTCGCCAGCTGCTCGTTGTCACCCCAGACGGCGTCGTCGAAGGCGTCCGCCATCATGTGGAACTCGGCGCGGCCGCCATCGAAGTTGACGCTCGGCGCGAGGCGCAGCCGATGCTGCATGTAGCGCCCCGTGCCGGGCTCCCGCGGCCACGGGGCCGCGAGGTCGTCGTCGGGGTCGTCCGGGGTGTAGAGCCCGTTGAAGTGGTGGGCGCGCACTCGGTAGTAGCCGTCGAGCGCGAACTCGAAGTCATCCTCGGCGGCCGAGGCCGGCAAGGTCAGCAGGAGAGCCAGCATCAACCGCAGCTCGAGAGGCAGCTCTCGGGGTACACCACGCCGCCGTTGTCCCCACCGGAGCCGGTGAAGATGTTGGCGATGTTGATGCTGTCCGGGATGATGTCCATCGAGGTCTCGCCCTGGAGCACGTGCGTGGAGCCGTCATAGGTCCACATCTCGATGGTGACGCGCCCGGGGGGCACGTTCACCGCGACCCAGAGGCCGTCCTCGCTGGTCTCGGTCTGATCCCGGTTCGGGAACTCCTCGACGAAGTACTTCACGGTGTAGTCGGTCAGGTACTCCCCGCTGTCGGCGTCGCGCACGATGACCTGGGCGCCCATGATCGGGTCGCCGTCTCCGCCACACCCGAGCGCGGTGCCGGCGATGATGCCCTGGCCGGGCTGGACCGTGATGCCGAGCAGGCCGGGGATGATGTTGTAGGTCGTCGAGCTGACGGAGTTGAAGTCGGCGCTCAGCTCGCCGGTCTCGCTCCAGTCGTAGACCTCGTGCGACTGGATCGTGATCTTGGTCTCGTCCAGCGCCGGGTCGGTGTAGACCCGGTAGGTGGTCGGGGTGCAGCTCATCAGGGTGCCGCTGACGTCGCCGTTCGGGTCGCTGGTGGTCGCGTAGTCTTCGCCGCCGTCGACAAAGCGGTCGCCGTAGTAGAGCTCCAGCTCCGCATCGGCCACGCCGTCACCGGTCTCGAAGTCCTCGACGGTTCCGCTGAAGCCGTGCTCGGAAGCGCAGGAGCTGTCGGGGGTCTGGTCCAGCCAGTCGTCGCCGGGGGTGTAGCAGTCCGTCAGGGCCGTGCCGCTCTCGGTCGAGGGCGTCGAGCCGACGTTGATGTACTCGGCGAAGACGTCGACTCCGGAGGAGCTGTCGCCGGAGGGGGTGTCCTTGTCGCCGCAGGCGATGAGCGAGATGAGAAGGGTCATGTTGGCGTCTCCGATAGCGGCCTTGCTTAGGGCGCCATCGGGCGGCGGTCAAGCCTTGTCCAGCGTCACCCGCACATGGAGATCGCCCCCGTTCCATCCACGCTCCGGCAGACGCAGTCTCGTGCCCGTCCGTACCGCGAGGGGGACCTTGACGCGGTAGCTCCCGGTTTCGGCGTGGACGAGCACCGTCGAGCCTCTGGACGCATGAGCGTCGACGAGGAGATCCTGGCGTCCGACGCGGAAGACGACGCGCAGATCTCCGTCGCGTCCGCCCTCCAGGCCACGGTGTCCCTCGCCGCGCAGGCGGAGGTGGTCGCAGTCTCTGGCGCCGGGCTCGACCGGGAGGCGGCGCGCGACCACCTCCTCGAGCGTTCCCTGGTCTTCGCAGCGCTCACAGGGAGCCGAGGGGAGGGCGCCGTCGCCCCCGCAGACCTCGCACCGGATCGTGGACTCCAGGCCCCATTGAAGCAACGTCTGCAGGCCACTGCCGGCGCAGCCCGGGCAACGCGCGCCGGGCCCGCTCCCTCCTCCTCCGCATCCGCCACAGGGTCCGAGGCGCTCATACGTCAAGGTCACGGACCCACCGCTTCGTGCCGTCGCCAGGTCCACTCCGACGAAGGCGTCGATGTCCTCGCCTCGCCGCCGTCGGCGTGGCCCCGGGTTTTCGGTGCGTGGCCCCGGGGTCGGGCGCCGACCGCGCAGCTGCTCGTAGGCCGCCACCGCCTCCTGGAAGCGCGCGCTGGCCTCGGGTGCCGGGTTGCGGTCGGGGTGCCACGAGAGCGCCGCCTTGCGGAACGCGCGCCGGATCGTGTCGTCATCCGCAGAGGGATCGACGCCCAGCACCCGGTAGGGGTCCACGCTCAGGGGTTCCAGGACAGGAGCGTCTCGGCCTGCTCGGCGACGATGGGCAGCGTCTCCGGCCCGAGCGAGTTGGTCTCCTCGTAGTGATGGCCGTCCGCCTCGTCGAGGTAGGGGTTGCGCTCGTGCAGCTCGAAGTTGAAGGGCGGGATCATGTAGCCGAGCTCGTCGTTCGCGAGGCCCACGATCCAGCGGTGCGGCGCGTCCATGTGGTCCGCGATGTAGGGGCCCGCGGGCGCGTTCTCCAGCTTGGGCGGGTTGGGGTTGCCCTCGGTCACGATGCCGTAGAGCGGCGAGCCTGTGAGCGAGCCGTCGTAGCCGCCGAGCGCTGCTTCCGGGAAGAGCTCCCCCGGCACGCTCAGGAGCTCGAGGTCCCCGAGCGAGAGGTGGTCCATATCGGTCACGACGCGCGGGAGGTTGTCCTCGTCGAGCGTCGCTTCCGGGTCGTAGTCGTGGAGCTCGCGGGTGATGACGCCGATGCGGAACATCGCCTGGAAGCCGATGTTGTCGACCGGCAGCTTGAACTCCGTGTGCTCGAAGCGCAGCTCGGGCTCGATGGCCTCGGAGGCGTCGATGGCGTCCAGCGCCATCTCGCCCAACAGCGTGCCGACGGCGTTGGTGTGATCCCAGGTCGCGCCCGACAGATCGTCCCCGTCCGGGGTCTCCGTGGTCAGGCGAAGGGTCGTCATCATGCCGCCGACCATGCCCTGGAGGTAGATCGCCGTCCCTCCGACGCCCTCGCGTGAGTAGGCGTCCCAGGTCGAGCCGCTCTCGACGGTCTCTCGGAGAGCATGCGCGAAGTCCGAGCTGATCAGGTGGTTGTCGTTGGCGAGCGTCTCGGGGTGGCAGCCCCAGTGCACGACCGTCGCGATCGTCTGATCCGAGCCGTCTGTGAGGTGAAGCACCCCGAGCTCATAGGGCACGACCACCGGGTCGCGGGTGTCGCGGATGACGTTCGCGCTGCCCCGCTCCGAGTGGTAGGTCCGCACGTCCACGGCGCCCACGCGCGCCTCGGCGACCTCGCGTTCGTCCGCGAGGGCCGCCTCGATCCCGCTGAGCATCTGCTCTCGGACCCAGCCGACGTACTCCGGCTGGTAGCCGGACTTGCCGATGCGCTCGCCCCACAGCCCGACCGTATCGGGGCCCTCGTGCGTGTGCGTGGAGCTCACGAGGATGTGGTCGACGTCCAGCCCGCGCGCCGCGGCCTCGTCCCGAATGGCCTTGACGTCATCGTTCATGAAGCCGACGAGATCGGCGCTGACGACCGCGATCGCCGCGTCGCCCTGGCGAAGCACCAGCGTGCGTGCCCAGACGCCATCCGCCACGCCCTGGGCGGGGTGACCGTTCGAGAAGCCGGCGAGCCAGGTCGCCTGGAAGACCTCGTCTCCTTCGCCCTCGTCCGCGCCGGGCCAGCCCTCGTCGTCCGGACAGATCCGGTCGCAGCCGCAGTCGAGCCAGCCGTCTGCGCTCTTGCTCCAGTCACCGCTGCCGTCGACGTCCTCCCAGCTCTCGAAGCAGGGGGGAACGAGGGATACCGACGAGGCACCGGCTCGCAGAGCGCCGCTGGCGTCCGCGCAGCCTTCGGAGCCGGGGCAATAGAGCTCCGGCTCCCAGTCCTGGGCGGTGTCTGGTGCGATCCCGTCCTTGCAGGCGAGGGCGAGCAGCAACATGGGTCCTCCGGGGGGATGCTATCCGGGCGCCGATAGCGCCCGAGGGGCATGCACATGTAAGATGACGCGCGAAACCGAGATGCAGGGACACCTATGCGCACCGTCCAGCTCATGACTCCTCTTGTTGGCCTCGTCGCCCTGACCGCCTGTCACGGCGAACCCGACTTCGGGAACTGCGTGGACAACCCGGCGGCTTGCACGAGCGAGGCGGACACGGACACGGACACGGACGCCGACACCGACACCGACACGGACGCCGACGCCGACGCCGACACGGACACCGACACGGACACGGACGTGGGCTCGCTCGACGACCCGGGTGACTACACCTACGTCGAGTCCGGTGACGATGCCGTCATCGACCTGTCCGACGTCTCCGGCGACTCGAACAAGGACCAGGACTTCTACCTGATCGTTGTCAACGAGTCCGACGACGACACCGGGTGGCGGCTCCACTACAGCCCCACCTCCTCGGGCGGTCCGCCGCCGAGCCTGGCGACCGCAGCCGCAGCCAAGAGCGCCTCGCTCGAGCGCCCGGACAAGAAGCCCTTCAAGAAGGCGAGCCCCCCGCCCGCGCCCCCCTACGAGGCGAGCGACATCGGCGGCGCCGAGTCCGAGTTCCACATCCGCAGCGACTACACGGACGAGTCCTCTGTGTCCGTCATCACCGCCACCCTGTGGGCGGTGGGCACCAACGTGACGATCTGGGTCGACAACGACCACGCGATCGACTGGGACTACGACTGCAACGGCATCGTGGACGAGGCGGACGCGCGCGGCGCCTTCGGCTTCGACAACTGCGACCTGCAGACGGTCGCGGACATCGTGGACACCAACATCGTCACCAACGTCGACGACCTCTTCGGCTCGCCCTCCGACATCAACGGGGACGGCCAGGTCACGGTCGTGATCACGCCTGTCCTGAACAGCCTGCCCCTCACCTCTCCCGACGAGGACGACTGGGCCCAGGTCGTCGGCTCCTACGCCGACCCGGGCGTCGACCTCGCCGACTTCGACGAGAGCAACAACCCGGGCTCCGACGAGCAGGAGATCATCTACGTCTTCGCTCCGGACCCCTACGGCTTCGCGAACGTCTACTCGCCGGTCACCACCGACGAGTACACCTCGATGTCGCTCGCGGCGGAGATCGCGCGCTCCTACGTGAAGCTCGTCCTCTACAACCAGCGGGTCATCGCGCCCGAGGAAGCCGGTGAGAGCGCCGGCAGCGCCGAGGAGGCCTGGATCGTCGAGGGCCTCGGAACCCTGGCCGCGGACATCTGCGGCTTCGGTGCCCACTACTACAGCGACGCCTGGCGCTACCTGGACGCGCCGTACCTCTACACGCTGACGCTGTACGAAGACGAGTCCATCATCACGACGGACCCGAAGGGTGCGCAGTACCTCTTCTTCCGGTGGCTGCTCGACACCCAGGGCGAGAGCATCCTCGCCAGCCTGACGCAGACGACTGACACCGGCACCGACAACGTCGAGGCGGCCGCGAACTCCACCATGGGCGAGCTCGTCCGTCAGTGGCAGGTCGCGATCTTGACCAACGGAATGACCAAGGAAGACGGGACAGAGCTTGTCGACTCCTCGGTGTGGCCGCAGTACGCCGCTGCAGAGACGGTCTCCGCACCGACCACCGCTCCGAGCCCGCCGACTCCGGGCGTCTACTACGGCGCGAACGGCTACCAGCGCGGCTTCAACGTGCGTGGCACCAACGTCTGGATGGACGGAGGCACGACCGCCGATCCCGAGGAGGTCGAGGCCCTGCGCATCGTCACCGAGGGTCCGGACTTCCACACGCACCTGCCCGGCTTCCCCTTCTACGGCTTCGGCGCGGGTGGCTACGGAGCGCACGTCGTTCGCTTGACCGGCCTGGACCACGACCAGACCACGATTGAGCTCCTCGGTGACGGCGAGCTGGTTGTGGGCGCGACCGTGGTCCGCTGGAACGATCCGACCTCCCAGGACTGGGTCGTCGACAACATCTACTCCGCCCTCGACGCGAACAGCGTCTCCCTGCAGAGCCTGCCGGCGGACGGCACGCGCATGTACGCGGTCGGCGAGATCTCCTCGTCGACCTCGACCCAGTCGGTTGACGAGGACGGCGCCTCGGCCGCCACCGTCGAGGACACCGATCGCTTCACACTCGACCTCACGGATCGGACGGACGGCGAGGTCGTCGAGGTCGGCATCTGGCTCGAGCGGCGCTTCGAGGACACCTCCGGGAATCCGGGTCCCTACGACCCCTGGATCGCCGTGGCCCCGCAGGCCTGGGTGCCCACGCCCACGGTCGACACGGTGACCTCGGACCTGTGCTCCACGAGCAGCGAGAGCTTCGGCTACCCCACCTCGGTCCTGCCGTACATGGTCTTCCAGGAGTTCCTGAGCAGCACGGTCGGTGAGTCGATCGACGACCCCTGCGGCCAGCCCTACGAGGCCTCGGACTCCGGGTCCGCCGTGCTCGACTGCGATGACGACTTCGACGGAGACCAGGTCCACGACGACGAGGAGCCCCGTCCCACCGGCTTCGTGGGCCAGGTCCAGGTCCGGCAGTGCGAGCTGGGCCTCGACCAGAGCCTGGCCTACACCTCCGACTGGATTGACCAGGACGAGACGGACGAGGACGACGACGTCACCTACGACCCGATCGCCAACGTCGGTGGAGACAGCGGCGGCACAGGCGAAGAGGCCTACATGACGCTGTCGCTCAACGGCGGCGACATCTACACGATCGTGGTCTCGGGCGGCGGCGACACCGGCGTCTACGAGCTGAGCGTCAAGCAGACCAACTGAAGTCTTGAGCGACCAGGCGAGGAGCCTCGGGCTCTTCCTCGCGACCCTCGTCTGCGTGTACTTCACCTACGGGTACCTCTGGCACGGCGGGGACCCGCTGGGCGATCCGGAGACCATGATCGCCTCTGCGACCTTCGCGGGCGCGCTGATGGCCATCCTGGGCGCTCACGAGATGGGGCACTACGTCGTCGCCAGGCGGCACGGCTTCGAGCTCTCGCTGCCCTACTTCATCCCGGTCCCTTTCTTCTTCGGGACCTTCGGCGCCGTCATCCGGCTCAAGTCCCTGCCCAGGGATCGCTCGGCGCTCCTGGAGATGGGCGCGGCCGGGCCCATCGCGGGCGCGGTGCTGGCCTTCGCAGCCATCGCGATCGGACTGCCGGACACCGGGCCCCCGCCCGAGATCCTTCCTCCAGAAGCGGCGGAGCCACTCCCCGCCTGGATCGCGGGAGCGCTCACACGCCTCGACGAGCTCCTGGCTCCGCTCGCAGCGCTCCTCTCCGAGCCGGTGCCGGAAGGGCATGTGCCCGTGCTCATCTTCAACAATCCGCCCGTGATGGATTTGCTGGGTCTGGCGATCCTCGGAGAGCCGCCGGGCCGCTACGACAGCTTGAGTCCCCTCGCGCTCGCCGGATGGGTCGGGTGCTTCCTGACCGCGCTGAACCTCGTCCCGATCGGCCAGCTGGATGGGGGGCACGTGCTCGGCGCGCTCGCCCCTGACCGAGCGAAGCTCCTCTCCCGGATCTTCCTGGGTCTGGCGGTCGCCGCGGGTGTGCTGGGCTGGTCGGGGTGGCTCGTCTGGGCCGTCCTGCTGTGGGCAACGCGCGCCTATGTGAACGTCGCCGTGCCCACGAAGCCTCCGCTCAGTCCTCGGGCGCGGTGGATCGCGATGATCGCGCTGCTGCTGTTCGCCCTGACCTTCATGGCCGTGCCGGTGGAACCGGACACGCTCCCCTATGCCCAGCCCTGAAGCGACCGGGCGGGCACTGCGCGCCGGGCTCTTGATCGCGCTGCTGGTCGGTGCGGCCGTCGCGGTCCAGCTCGTCGTCCGACCCGATCCCGTCGAGGCGCCGCCCGAGGTGGTCGCCCCCGTGGACAGCGAAGCCAGCATGGATCTCGAGCACCTCCGGCCCGAGGACGTGGCCTTCCTCACCAAGATCCTCGAGGGCAGCGATGTCGCCGCTTCCCGAAGCGCGACGAAGGCCTTGTTGATCTCCGGCGACCTCCGGGGAGTGCGGCCGCTGTTTGCTGCAGCCGAGCACTCCGGGGACATCTACTGCGAAGCGGCGCTCGAGATCCTGCGCTTGCAGACCCCAGCCGATGCCTGGCGGGAGCTCGCTCAGGCGCCCGCGGTCTGCGGGGCGGACGAGAGACTGGTCGCGGTCGAGGCCGCCCTGTCGGACGACGATGTGGCCTCGTTGATCGAGGATCCCGACCCGGCGGCCCGACAGCTCGCCCGGGAGCGACTGGCGCGATAGCCGCGAGCGGTGTTCATCTGGATCGCAGCGGCGCTGGCAGGCAACCCGAGCCTGGAGTCCTCGACGCTGGACACCCGGGCCGAAGCGCTGGACATGCGAGCGCTGGCCGAGGCTGAAGGCCTGGATGCTCGGATCGTGCGTCGGTACGTGAGCGGTTCCGGTTGGGAGTACACCGTGATCGTCGATGACCTCGATCCGGACGCCGCCGAGGTCGCGGCGTCCGCATGGGCCGAGGCGGCGGGGGAGGGGATCACCATCTTCCGCCGGGACGGCGACGACACGCCGGCGGTTGAGCTGCCGGCTCCGACCCCTGCCGCGGAACCCCACGCCGCCGCGGGGGCCGACCTTCTCGAGGCCCAGGTCGTGCTCCAGCACGCCGTGCGCGCTCTCGGCGGCCGCGAAGGCGGACGAGCCAGCCTGGATCGGGCCCCGGCGCTCCGCTTCGAGTACGTCCGCGAGGTCCGCTCGGACGACGTCTTGATCTCCGCGCACCACGAGCTCCTGCGATCGGCGGATGGTCAGAGGCTCCGGATCACGGGTCAGGAACACGCCGTGGACTCGACCACCCTCGTCCACCCCGAGGGCGCCTGGGTCCAGGTCGACGGCACAGCCACGGAGCGGGATCGCGATCGTGCGGCCGAGGTCGTCAACGACTTCGGCCCGGAACAACTGCTGGCCTATCCCCTCGACTTCGTCGCGCTGGTCGAGTCCGAGCCCGGCTACCGCTTGCTGCGCACCACCTCCGATGCCGGAGGCGTCTACGTACTCGAGTACGGCGGGCCCGAGGTCGGCGGGGCGATGCGCCTCGAGATCGAAGGTCAGGCGTGGCACCCGGTGGCGGTCCGCCACGCCTCAGAAGCCGGCGAGGTCCGCTACGTCTTCGCGGACTGGAGGGAGATCGACACCGGCCTCGTGCTGCCCTTCGAGGTCGAGCTCCATCGGGACGGGGTTCTGGTGGACCGGCTCACCGTGGCCGACATCGCCGTGTTGAAGGAGCTCGAGGACGGCGCCCTGGCTCTCCCGTGAAGCCCCTGGAGATCGGCTCTTCAAGCCCCTCCGAGAGCGTCTTGACACCCGGGATCGGGATGACTAAATAGCGGGCCACCTCGCCCACCGGGTCTTCCGGCAGGGAAGGGTCCGTCGGCTGGCGTAGCTCAACTGGTAGAGCAGCGGTCTTGTAAACCGCAGGTTGCGGGTTCGAGTCCCACCGTCAGCTCCAGGCCCCCCCGCGGGAAAGGTCGCTCTCAAGACAGCAAAGATTCGGGGGATTGCCCGAGTGGTCAAAGGGAACGGGCTGTAAACCCGTCGGCTCAGCCTTCGGTGGTTCAAATCCACCATCCCCCACCTTTTCTATCTGTCTGTCTTTTTGCGGGAATAGCTCAGTTGGTAGAGCATCAGCCTTCCAAGCTGAGGGTCGCGAGTTCGAGTCTCGTTTCCCGCTCCATTCACAAAGCGCCGATGTAGCTCAGGGGCAGAGCACCTCCTTGGTAAGGAGGAGGCCATGGGTTCAAATCCCATCATCGGCTCCATCTTTCGCGTACAAGGTCTGAACGACCTCGGGAGTGTCTGAAAATGGCCAAGGAGAAGTTCGAGCGGAACAAGCCGCACGTGAACATCGGCACCATCGGTCACGTCGATCATGGCAAGACCACCCTCACCGCCGCCATCACCAAGTGCCTGGCAGAATCCGGCGGCGCCACGTTCATGGCTTATGACGCCATTGACAAGGCCCCCGAGGAGAAGGCTCGCGGGATCACGATCAACACCGCGCACGTCGAGTACGAGACGGCCGCCCGTCACTACGCGCACGTCGACTGCCCGGGTCACGCCGACTACATCAAGAACATGATCACGGGCGCCGCCCAGATGGACGGTGCGATCCTCGTCGTCGCCGCCTCGGACGGTCCGATGCCGCAGACGAAGGAGCACGTGCTCCTCGCGCGTCAGGTCAACGTCCCCCACATCGTCGTGTACCTCAACAAGGTCGATCTGCTGGACGACGAGGAGCTGCTCGAGCTCGTCGACATGGAGATTCGTGAGCTCCTCGACGAGTACGACTTCCCCGGCGACGACACCCCGGTGATCCAGGGCTCGGCCCTGAAGGCGCTCGAGGGGGACACCTCCAAGATCGGCGTGCCCTCGGTGCTCGAGCTCATGGAGGCCGTGGATAGCTACATCCCGACCCCCGAGCGCGACATCGACAAGCCCTTCCTGATGCCGGTCGAGGACGTCTTCACGATCCAGGGTCGTGGAACCGTCGCCACCGGTCGCGTCGAGCGCGGCAAGATCAACATGGGTGACAAGGTCGCCATCATCGGCATCCGCGACACGACCGAGACGGTCATCACGGGCGTCGAGATGTTCCGCAAGATCCTCGACTACGCCGAGGCGGGCGAGAACATCGGCGCGCTGCTCCGCGGCATCAAGCGCGACGGCGTCGAGCGCGGCCAGGTCCTGGCCAAGCCCGGCAGCATCGCGCCGCACACGAAGTTCCGCTGCAAGGCCTACATCCTCAAGAAGGACGAGGGTGGCCGTCACAAGCCCTTCTTCAAGGGCTACCGCCCGCAGTTCTACTTCCGGACCACGGACGTGACCGGAAAGATCGAGCTGGACGAGGGCGTCGAGATGGTGATGCCTGGTGACGATGTCGAGTTCACCGTCGAGCTGATCACCCCGATCGCCATCGAGGAGCAGCTCCGCTTCGCGATCCGCGAGGGTGGCCGGACCGTCGGCGCCGGTGTCGTCAGCGCGATCATCGAGTAAGGCTACGGCCTTCTCAGCACTGGCCCCGGGCGGAATGGCTCGGGGCTTTGTGTTTCTGGCCCGGATCTTGCCGGGCCGTCTTGCCCTGGGCCTTGGTTCCGGCTAATGGCCCCCGGCTTGACCGCACCCCACGCGTGAACAGTCCTTGGCGGACTCGCGGGGTGGCCCCCTCTCACCGGACCTGGTCCAACGTGCAAAACGCCCGCTACATCACCCTTGCGTTCATCGGCCTCGCCTTCTCGGTGGGGATCATCGTTCGTTCGGCGGCGGTGGACGTTCTGCTGGTCGCCGGCAAGGCCGACAACCTCGTCGGCGGGGTCATCGCCCTGAGCTCGCTCATCGCGATCGGCTCCGGCCTGGTGACCTTCTTCGGGATGCTCAAGTGGCGGACCGCCGTCGAATACACCAACGAGTGTGTCGTCGAGCTGGTCAAGGTCACCTGGCCCGATCGGGAGGAGACCACCAACAGCTCGATGGTCGTCATCGTCGCGAGCCTCATCTTCGCGGGTTCGCTCGCGTTGTTCGACTACGTGTGGTCCCAGGTCACCGAGATCTTCCTCTTCTCCGCGAGCTGAGTCGCATGCAGTGGTTCGTCGTCAACACGTTCTCTGGCTACGAGAACAAAGCCAAGCTGGCCCTCGAGGAGCGCATCAATGTGCTCGGTTGCGAGGAGCGCTTCGGTGAGATCCTCGTCCCGACCGAACAGGTCGTCGAGGTCAAGGGTGGCCAGAAGCGCAGCGTGACGCGCAAGTTCTTCCCCGGGTACATCCTCGTCCAGATGGAGCTCGACAACGAGACCTGGCACGTGGTCCGGAACACCCCCAAGATCACCGGCTTCGTCGGCGGCAACAACCGGCGTCCGCCTCCCGTCCCGGACGCCGAGGTCCGTCGGATCACGCGCCGCATGGGCATCGGCGAAGACGCCAAGCCCAAGCCGAAGCTGAACTTCGAGCGAAACGAAGAGGTCCGCATCACGGACGGTCCCTTCGCTTCCATGAACGGCACGGTCGAAGAGGTCAACAGCGCGCGCGGCAAGCTGCGCGTCATCGTGGCCATCTTCGGTCGTCCCACCAGCGTCGAGCTCGACTTCACCCAGGTCGAGAAGCTCTCGTAGCCTCGACAGGAGCAAAGAATCATGGCGAAGAAGGTCGTCAACGCGATCAAGCTGCAGATCATGGCCGGAGCGGCGAACCCGGCTCCTCCGGTCGGTCCCGCCCTCGGACAGGCCGGCGTGAACATTCCGATGTTCTGCAAGGAGTTCAACGCGCGGACCCAGGCGCTGGCCGGCGAGGGCCTGGTGATCCCCACGGAGATCACCGTCTACTCGGACCGGACCTTCACCTTCGTCTGCAAGACCCCTCCCGCTGCGGGCCTTCTCCTGAAGGCGGCGGGCCTCGAGAAGGGTTCCGGTGAGCCGAACAAGACCAAGGTCGGCAAGGTCACCTGGGCTCAGGTCGAGGAAATTGCGCAGCGAAAGCTCGTGGACCTGAACACGACGGACATCGAGATGGCCAAGCGCATCATCGCTGGGACAGCTCGGTCCATGGGCATCATCGTCCGATAGCAACAACCTTAGCCCCGCATGCAGGGGGAGGGGCTTCGGCTCCGCCTGGACCCCGGTCGGGAACTCGCACGCGCCGTCGCGTCCGGGGAAGAGGAGAGAATGGCAAAAGCAAGCAAGCGCTGGTTGGCGGCCAAGGAAAAGGTCGACACCACACGCAAGTATTCGCTCGCGGAAGCGGTGGATCTCATGAAGGACACGGCGAACGCCGGGTTCGATGAGAGCATCGATCTGGCGGTGCGGCTCGGGGTGAACCCGCGGCACGCCGACCAGATGATTCGCGGAGCGACCAGCCTCCCGCACGGGACCGGCAAGTCGGTGACCATCGTGGTCTTCGCCCAGGGCGAAGCAGCGAAGGCCGCCGAGGAAGCCGGGGCCGACGTGGTCGGCGCCGACGAGCTCATCCAGAAGATCCAGAAGGAGAACTGGCTCGAGTTCGACAAGGCGGTGGCCACCCGGGACATGATGGGCAAGGTCGGCCGGATCGGCCGCATCCTCGGCCCCCGTGGCCTGATGCCCAACCCCAAGGTCGGCACCGTCGTCGCCCCCGAGCACGTCGCCCAGACGGTGAAGGAGCTCAAGGGTGGCCGCATCGACTTCCGCGTCGAGAAGGCTGGAATCATCCACTGCCCTGTGGGCAAGGCGTCGATGAGCGCCGAAGCCCTGCACGACAACATCGCCGCGCTCGTCAGCGAGCTCGTCCGACTGAAGCCGGCCAGCGCCAAGGGCACCTACGTCCGCGGCATCGCCGTCACCAGCACGATGGGCATCGGCGTCCGCCTCGACACCAGCGACGTTCTGCGCGCTGCAGGCCGCTAGGAGACACCATGGACAGGACCCAGAAGGCCCAGTTCGTCGACGACTTCACGGCCCAGATCGGTGATGCCCCCTTCGTGGTGCTCACCGACTACCGTGGCGCCCCGGCGAACCACACGAACACCTTCCGCCGCAAGCTCGAGGCCGCCGGCCTGAGCATGCGGGTCGTCAAGAACACGCTCGCCAAGCGGGCCCTTGACGGCACGGAGAAGGAATCCCTCTCCAGCCACTTCGTCGGCATGACCGGCGTGATCGTCTCCGGCGAGGACGCGACCGCGACCGCCAAGGCGATCCAGGGTGCCCTGGAGAAGAAGGACCCGATCACGATCAAGGCCTCGTACTTCGAGGGCGAGGTCATGGAAGGCGAGGCGGGCGTGAAGCTCGTCGCGTCGCTCCCGAGCCGCGAAGACCTGCTGGTCATGCTGCTCCGGACCATGCAGGAGGGACCGCGTCAGGTCATGGGCGTCATCCGCGCCCCGGCCCGCGACCTGCTCTACCTCCTCAAGAACTACGAGACCAAGCTTGCCGAGGGTGGGGACGGCGAATAGACACGCGCGTTCCCGACCTCTTCATCAGTTTTTTTACCCCTTCCTACTTTTCTACCTGAGGAAAACAACGCCATGGCTGCTACCCAGGCCGACGTCGTCGACTACATCAAGAACCTGAAGCTCTCCGAGGTGAAGGCCCTCATCTCCGTGCTCGAGGACGAGCTCGGCGTCGAGGCCTCCGCGCCTGTGATGGCCGTCGCCGGCGGCGCCGCTGCCGGTCCCGTCGAGGCGGAGGAGGAGCCGACGGAGTTCGACGTCATCCTCGAGGACTTCGGTGCCAAGAAGATCAACGTCATCAAGGCCGTCCGTGCCGCGACCGGTCTCGGCCTCAAGGAGGCCAAGGACCTCGTCGAGGGCGCTCCCGGCCCCGTCAAGGAGTCCATCGACAAGGACGCCGCCAACGAGCTGAAGAAGACGCTCGAAGAGGCCGGCGCCAAGGTCTCCGTCAAGGGCCGCTGAAGCCCTTCGATCTTCCGCACGTCCCGGCGGTTGCGTCGGGGCGCGCGGAGGATTGCCGGCTTCGGTCGGCACCCTCTCGGGCTTCGGCCCGTCCGCGGCTCCGGCCGCTCCGACCCAACCGGGTCTCCTCCTTTCCCCAGAGCGTCGACGCTTGAAGGTCCGCCCCCTGATCGCATCGCACTGACGTTGCCGGCGAGCACTCCCGCTCGCCGAGCAGCGCTTTCTTGCGTTCGGGTTCCGCGGCCGTCACGACGGCGCACATCGCAGACGGCTCGGAGTGCACCCCGTGCGCTCGCCATCCGCAGAGGTCCTCATGCCTGATCTCCTCGCGAACAACTTCAAGTACCGTCGCACCTTCGCGAAGACTCCTCCGGTCGTCGACATCGGCAACCTGATCGAGATTCAGAAGGAGTCGTACGAGGGCTTCCTCCAGAGCCAGCTGCCGGCCGAGGATCGCCGGACCGTCGGGCTCCAGGCGGTGTTCAAGAGCGTCTTCCCGATCCAGGACTTCTCGAACAAGGCCAGCCTTCAGTTCGTGTCCTTCGACCTGGACGCGCCGAAGTACGACGTCGACGAGTGCCGTGAGCGCGGCATGACCTTCAGCGCGCCGCTGAAGGTGACGGTCCGCCTGGTGGTCTGGGAGGTCGACCAGGCCTCGGACACGCGCAGCGTCTCGAACATCAAGGAGCAGGAGGTCTTCTTCGGCGAGATCCCGCTCATGACCGAGAACGGAACGTTCATCGTCAACGGCACCGAGCGCGTCGTCGTCTCCCAGCTGCACCGCAGCCCGGGCATCTTCTTCGATCAGCAGGCGGCCAAGACCGGCGGCGGGAAGCTCATCTTCTCCGCCCGGGTCATTCCGAACCGCGGCTCCTGGATCGACTTCGAGTTCGACACCAAGGACATCCTCTACGTCCGCATCGACCGGCGCCGCAAGCTGCCGGCCACGGTGCTGCTGCGGGCCCTCGGCTACGACAGCGAGGAGCTCCTCAACTACTTCTACGACCGCGAGACGCTTCACTGGACCGGCGACGGCTGGCAGAAGGAGACCACCGCTGCGCTGCTCAGCATCCAGAGCGCCACGGTCGAGATCGTCGACGCCAAGGGCAACGTCCTGGTCAAGGAGGGCAAGAAGTTCCTGAAGCCCTCGCTCCGCAAGCTGCGGAAGGCCGGCATCCTGGCCGAGAAGACGGTCGAGATCGACGGCGAAGAGATCACGCAGGAGATGGCGAGCATTCCGATCGCGGATGAGCTCGTCCACGGCACCGTGTCCGCCTACGACGTGGTGGACATGGCCACCGGCCTCATCCTCATCGAGTGCAACGAGAAGCTCGACGAGGAGAACATCCAGCGCGCGCTGGACGCCGGCATCACCTCCTTCGAGGTGCTCTTCATCGACAACGTCATGGTGGGCAGCTTCCTGCGCGACACCCTGGACGTCGACAAGATCTCGAGCCCCGAGGAGGCGGTCGTCGAGATCTACCGGCGCCTGCGTCCGGGCGACCCGCCGACCTACGACGCCGCGGTCAAGCACTTCGAGAAGCTCTTCTTCGACGCCGAGCGCTACGACCTCTCCGAGGTCGGCCGCCTCAAGCTGAACCACAAGCTGGGCCTCGACCTGCCGCTCGAGCAGACGACCCTGACCCGCGAGGACATCCTCCGCGTGGTCAAGTACCTGATCGACCTGAAGAACAACAAGGGTCAGATCGACGACATCGACCACCTCGGCAACCGCCGCATCCGCGCCGTCGGTGAGCTGCTGGAGAACCAGTACCGCATCGGCCTCGTCCGCATGGAGAAGGCCATCAAGGAGCGGATGAGCCTCAGCGAGATCGAAGCGCTGATGCCTCATGACCTCATCAACGCGAAGCCGGTCTCCGCGGTGGTGAAGGAGTTCTTCGGGTCCAGCCAGCTCTCCCAGTTCATGGACCAGACCAACCCGCTGAGCGAGGTCACGCACAAGCGCCGGCTCTCCGCCCTCGGCCCGGGTGGTCTGACCCGTGAGCGCGCCGGCTTCGACGTCCGCGACGTCCACCCGACGCACTACGGCCGCATCTGTCCGATCGAGACGCCGGAGGGTCCGAACATCGGCCTCATCGCGTCGCTGTCGACCTTCGCGCGGGTGAACAGCTTCGGCTTCATCGAGACGCCCTACCAGGTCGTCAAGGATGGCTCGGTCACGGGCGAGGTGCTGTACCACACCGCTCTGGAAGAGGAAGGCCACGTCATCGCCCAGGCCAGCAAGCCCGACAAGAAGGGCAAGCTCCCCGATGGATCCCTCGCCGCCCGCGTCAAGGGTGAGTTCGGCATGGTCGGCGCCGAGGACCTGACCTTGATGGACGTCAGTCCGAACCAGCTGGTGTCCGTCGCGGCCTCGCTGATTCCCTTCCTGGAGAACGACGACGCGAACCGTGCGCTCATGGGCTCCAACATGCAGCGCCAGGCGGTCCCGGTCGTCAAGGTCGAGGCGCCCTTCGTCGGCACCGGCATGGAGCGGGTCGTCGCCCGCGACTCCGGCGTCACGACGACGGCTCGCCGCTCGGGCATCGTCTCCAGCGTCGACGCCAGCCGCATCGTCATCAAGTGCGACGAGATCGACGTCGAGGGAGCCGTCGGCGGCGACGTCGACATCTACAACCTGACGAAGTTCGTCCGCTCCAACCAGAACACCTGCATCAACCAGCGCCCGGTGGTGAAGCTCGGTGACCACGTCGAGGCCAACGCGGTCATCGCCGACGGTCCCGCGACGGACCGTGGCGAGCTGGCGCTGGGCCAGAACGTCATCGTCGCGTTCATGCCCTGGCAGGGGTACAACTTCGAGGACTCCATCCTGCTCAGCGAGCGGCTGGTCCGCGAGGACTACTACTCGACGATCCACATCGAGGAGTTCGAGGTCGCCGCCCGCGACACCAAGCTGGGCAAGGAGGAGATCACCCGCGACATCCCCAACGTGGGTGACGAGGCCCTCCGCAGCCTGGACAGCGCCGGCATCGTCAAGATCGGCGCCGAGGTGAAGCAGGGCGACATCCTGGTCGGCAAGATCACGCCGAAGGGCGAGACCCAGCTCTCCCCCGAGGAGAAGCTGCTGCGCGCCATCTTCGGCGAGAAGGCCGGCGACGTTCGTGACACCTCTCTCCGCGTGCCCCCTGGCGTCGAGGGCACCGTCATCGGCGCCCAGGTCTTCGCCCGCGAAGGCGTGGAGAAGGACGAGCGGGCCATGGAGATCGAGGGCGAGTCGGTCATCCGCATCGAGCGGGACCGTGACTCCAAGATCAACGTCCTGCGGGACTCGGCCCATCGCAAGCTCAGCCTCATCCTCAAGGGTCAGGCCGCTGCGAACAAGATCCTCGACGACGTGACCGGAGAGGAGGTCATCGCCAAGGGCGAGGCCTTCGACGAGGCCGCGCTGGCCCGCGTCTCCTTCGAGCACTTCGACAAGATCACCGTCGAGGACGCCGACGTCGAGGACCGCATCTGGGGCCTCATCGACCAGGTCCGTGAGAAGGAAGACCGCATCCGCGAGCGCTTCAAGGACAAGATCGACCGCCTGACCAAGGGCGACGAGCTTCCCCCGGGCGTCATCAAGCTGGTGAAGATTTACGTCGCCATCAAGCGCAAGATCAGCGTCGGCGACAAGATGGCCGGCCGCCACGGAAACAAGGGCGTTGTCTCCAAGGTCCTGCCCATCGAGGACATGCCGTACCTCGAGGACGGCACGCCGGTGGACGTGGTCCTGAACCCGCTGGGCGTCCCGAGCCGCATGAACGTCGGCCAGATCCTCGAGGTCCACCTCGGGTGGGCCGCGCGGGGAATGGGCCAGGCCATCGGAGCCCTGCTCGAGGCCGACGACAGCATCGGCGAGCTTCGGGAGTACATCGCCAAGGTCTTCGCGGAGAGCGCGGACGTGCCGGAGTTCGCCAAGAAGGCGAGCGACGACGAGATCCGCGAGTTCGCCAGAAGTACAGCCGCGGCGTGACCACGGCGACGCCGGTCTTCTCCGGCGCCACCGAGGCCGAGATCAAGGACGCGCTGGAGCTCGCGCACTGCGACGACGATGGGCAGACGCTGCTCTTCGACGGCCGCACGGGCGAGTCCTTCGACCGCCGCGTCACCGTCGGCATCATGTACATGCTGAAGCTGCACCACCTCGTGGACGACAAGATCCACGCGCGGTCCATCGGTCCGTACTCGCTGGTGACGCAGCAGCCTCTCGGCGGCAAGGCCCAGTTCGGTGGCCAGCGCCTCGGAGAGATGGAGGTCTGGGCCCTCGAGGCCTACGGCGCCGCATACAACCTCCAGGAGTTCCTGACGGTCAAGTCGGACGACGTGACCGGACGGACGCGGATGTACGAGTCCATCGTCAAGGGCGAGAACATCCTCGAAGCCGGCCTCCCCGAGTCCTTCAACGTGCTCGTGAAGGAACTCCAGGCCCTCGCATTGGACGTGGACCTCATCGAGGACCGCGAGATCCTCCGCAGCTAGACCGCACCCCACTTTCGAGTTCGTAAGGAGTCCCCGTGAAGGACATCTACAGCCTCTTCGACAAGCCGAAGAACCCGCTCAACTACGTGGCGGTGCGGATCAGCCTGGCCTCTCCGGAGAAGATTCGGGCCTGGTCCCATGGCGAGGTCAAGAAGCCCGAGACCATCAACTACCGCACGTTCAAGCCCGAGAAGGATGGCCTCTTCTGCGCCAAGATCTTCGGGCCCGTGAAGGACTACGAGTGCCTCTGCGGAAAGTACAAGCGGATGAAGTACCGCGGCATCACGTGCGAGAAGTGCGGGGTCGAGGTCATCCAGTCCAAGGTCCGCCGCGAGCGCCTGGGTCACATCGACCTGGCCACTCCGGTCGCCCACATCTGGTTCCTCAAGAGCCTGCCCTCGCGCATCGCGAACCTGCTCGACGTCTCCTTGAAGGAGCTCGAGAAGGTGCTCTACTGCGAGAGCTACCTGGTCACGGACCCCGGTGAGACCACGCTCAAGGAAGGCGAGATCCTCACCGAAGACGACTACCAGGACATGATCACCTCCTTCGGCTACGGCGCCTTCGAGGTCGGCATGGGCGGCGAGGTCGTGCGCGAGATGCTCAACCGCATCGACGTGAACGCCCTCGGCAGCCAGCTGCGCTCCGAGATGAAGGAGACCAGCTCCGAGCCGCAGCGTCGCAAGATCGCCAAGCGCCTGAAGATCGTCGAGGCCTTCCGCGACTCGGGCAACCGCCCCGAGTGGATGATGCTGACGGTCATCCCGGTGCTTCCGCCGGACCTGCGCCCGCTCGTCCCGCTGGACGGTGGCCGCTTCGCCACCAGTGACCTGAACGACCTCTACCGTCGCGTCATCAACCGGAACAACCGCCTCAAGCGGCTCCAGGACCTGAACGCGCCCGAGATCATCATCCGCAACGAGAAGCGGATGCTGCAGGAGGCCGTCGACGCGCTCTTCGACAACGGCCGCCGCGGCAAGATCTTCACGGGCCCGAACAAGCGCCCGCTCCGCAGCCTCAGCGACATGCTGAAGGGCAAGCAGGGTCGCTTCCGGCAGAACCTGCTCGGCAAGCGCGTCGACTACTCCGGCCGTTCGGTCATCGTCGTCGGCCCCGAGCTCCGCCTGCACCAGTGCGGTCTGCCCAAGAAGATGGCGCTCGAGCTCTTCAAGCCCTTCATCTACAACAAGCTCGAAGAGCGCGGCTACGTCACGACGATCAAGGCCGCCAAGAAGATGGTGGAGAAGGAGCCGGAGGAGGTCTGGGACATCCTCGAAGAGGTCATCCAGGAGCACCCGGTCATGCTGAACCGGGCGCCGACGCTGCACCGCCTCGGCATCCAGGCCTTCGAGCCTGTCCTCATCGAAGGCAAGGCCATCCGCCTGCACCCGCTCGTCTGCACCGCCTTCAACGCGGACTTCGACGGTGACCAGATGGCCGTCCACCTGCCGCTGTCCATCGAAGCGCAGATCGAAGCGCGCGTCCTGATGATGTCGACCAACAACATCCTCAGCCCGGCGCACGGCAAGCCGATCATCCAGCCTTCCCAGGACATCGTCCTCGGCTGCTACTACATGACCCGCGAGCGCAAGGATGCCCGCGGAGCCGGTCGCGAGTTCGCCAACCCCTCCGAGGTCCTCATCGCCTACGAGTCCGGCGACGTCGAGCTCCACGCCGAGGTCCTGGTCCGCATCCCCGCCCGGCCGCTCGAGCAGCGCGTCGTCGACTACATCCCCGAGCTGGCGGACTGCCACCTCGTGGTCGGCGTCGACAGCGCTCCCGACAGCCGCGAGATCTGGCACTACCACCGCGGGCAGTTCCGGAAGAAGGGCGTCGGCACCCTCGAGCAGGAGATGCCGACCGTGGGTGGTGACGTGCTCGTCACCCTCGACGGCAACGCGGTCGAGGTCAAGGACACCACCGCTGCCGTGCTCGACCTGACGCACTCCGGCGCCAAGAAGTCCCCGGTCACGGGCCTCAAGAAGCTCGCCTTCACGGCGCAGCACTTCGAGAAGTCGGTCAAGGGCCTCGAGAAGAAGCTGGCCAAGGGCTGGGACGGCGGAAAGTTCGACAGCATCGAGGTCGTCGAGATGGACGACCTGGTCGTCTGGGCCTACCGCCTGCCGAAGCGCAAGGACAGCTCCAGCGTCGTCGTCGTCATCAACCAGAAGGTTGAGAAGGTCGTCGATGCCCGCTTCAACACCACGCGCCGGCTCGAGGCGCTCTCCAAGGCCGTGAAGTGGGCCCGGACCGCCTTCGGTGACGACCTCGTCCTCATCGCAGCTCCCGGCGGCTTCTTCGGCTTCGAGGGCCAGATCCCGCTCTTCACGGAAGCGGGCGGCACCCAGGGCGTCGAGGCCCGCGGTGAGCTGGTCGATACGACCGCCGGTCGCGTCCTGTTCTACGACATCGTCCCCGACGACCTCCCCTTCAGCCTGGTCAACCGGACCATGTCGAAGAAGGCCCTCGGCGAGCTCATCGACCGCTGCTACCGCCTCTGCGGGCCCAAGGCGACGGTCCTGATGGCCGACGCTGTCATGAAGCTCGGCTTCACGATGTCCACCCGCGCAGGCGTCAGCATCTGCATCGACGACATGACCATTCCGTCCCGCAAGGGCGAGATGCTCGGCGCGGCGCAGGACGAGGTCGGCGAGATCGAGACCCAGTACAACGAGGGTCTCATCACGATGGGTGAGAAGTACAACAAGGTCGTCGACATCTGGTCGAAGGTCACGGACGAGATCTCCAAGGAGCTCATCCGCGAGATCGGCACAGAGATCGTCACGGACGCCGAGGGGAACGAGGCCGAGCAGGTTTCGATGAACTCGGTCTACATGATGGTCGACTCGGGCGCCCGTGGTTCACCCACCCAGGTCCGCCAGCTGGCCGGCATGCGTGGCCTGATGGCCAAGCCCTCCGGCGAGATCATCGAGACCCCGATCACCGCGAACTTCCGCGAGGGTCTGACGGTCCTGCAGTACTTCATCTCCACCCACGGTGCCCGCAAGGGACTCGCGGACACGGCGTTGAAGACGGCGAACTCCGGCTACCTGACCCGTCGCCTCGTCGACGTCGTCCAGGACACGATCATCACCGCCGGGGACTGCGGAACGCACGAGGGCATGTGGGTCACCAGCCTCATCGAGGGTGGCGAGGTCATCGAGCACCTCGGCGAGCGTGTGCTGGGTCGCGTCGCGGCCGAGGACATCCTCGACCCCTACAGCGACGAGGTCATCGTCGGGCGCAATGACGCCCTGGATGAGGCCGCGGTCGACAAGGTCGTCCAGGCCGGCGTGGAGAAGGTCCAGATCCGCTCCGTGCTCACCTGCGACATGCGCTGGGGCGTCTGCTCCATGTGCTACGGCCGCGACCTGGCGCGCGGAGAGATGGTCAACGTCGGCGAGGCCGTCGGTGTCATCGCCGCGCAGTCCATCGGTGAGCCGGGTACGCAGCTGACGATGCGGACCTTCCACATCGGTGGCGCCGCATCCGCGAAGGTGACCCAGGCCAGCATCGAGCTGAAGACCTCGGGCACCATTCGCTTCAGCGAAGCGATCATGACTGTCAACAGCCGCGACAACGCGACCGTCGTCATGAGCCGGAACGGTGAGATCGCAGTCGCCGATGACAAGGGTCGCGAGCGCGAGCGCTACGCCATCCCCTACGGCGCGACGCTCTTGGTCAAGGACGGTGAGAAGGTCACCGCCAAGACCAAGATCGCGGAGTGGGACCCCTTCACCACGCCCATCATGGCCAACGGTGCGGGCGTCGCGAAGTACGCCGACCTGGTCGCCGGCCGCTCCCTCGAGGAGAAGGTCGACGCCCTGACCGGTCGCTCCCGCAAGGTCGTCCTCGACTTCAAGGACGCCGAGCTCAAGCCGCGTGTCGAGCTGCGCGCGGCCGACGAGGTCCGCAAGGTCCACGCCCGCTTCTTCCTGCCCGTGGGCGCCAACATCATGGTGAACGAGGGAGACGACATCCAGCCGGGTGACGTCGTCGCGAAGATCCCCCGTGAGACCACGAAGACCAAGGACATCACCGGTGGTCTGCCGCGTGTCGCCGAGCTCTTCGAGGCTCGCAAGCCGAAGGAGGTCGCCATCATCAGCGAGAGCGACGGTGTGGTCAGCTTCGGCAAGGACACGAAGGGCAAGCGCCGGGTCGTGGTCACGTCCGAGGACGGCACCACCACCGAGTACCTGATCGCCAAGGGCAAGAACATCACCGTCAACGAGGGCGACTTCCTCCGCGCCGGCGATGCCCTGATGGATGGTGCGGCCAACCCGCACGACATCCTCAAGGTGAAGGGCGAGGAGACCCTCGCGCGCTACCTCGTCGACGAGGTCCAGGAGGTCTACCGACTCCAGGGCGTCAAGATCAACGACAAGCACATCGAAGTCATCGTTCGCCAGATGCTCCGCCGCGTGAAGGTGCGCGGTGTCGGTGACACCGAGTTCCTGGTCGACGAGCAGATCGAGCGCCACAAGTTCGACGCCGAGAACGAGGAGATCCTCGCAGCCGGTGGTCGGGCGGCGATCGCCGACAGCTTGCTGCTCGGCATCACCAAGGCCTCGCTCTCGACGGACTCGTTCCTCTCGGCGGCCTCCTTCCAGGAGACCACCCGCGTGCTCACCGACGCCTCCATCCACGGTCGCGTCGATCAGCTGCGCGGCCTGAAGGAGAACGTCATCATGGGCCGCCTCATCCCCGCCGGTACCGGTTTCGCCGCGTACCAGAAGCTCGGCATGATGACCGAGGGCCAGGAAGAGGCGACCGAGACGGTGGAGCAGGTCGGGGCCTGAGCCCCGTTCTGTTGCGCCTTTACAGGCACTGAATTAGATCCCGCGGGCTCTGGCCCTCAGAAGGAAATCAAGCGAATGCCCACCATCAACCAGTTGGTCCGCAAGGGGCGGAAGAAGAGCGTGGCGAAGTCCAAGTCGCCCGCCCTTCAGAACTGCCCCCAGAAGCGCGGCGTCTGCACCCGCGTGTACACGACCACGCCCAAGAAGCCGAACTCGGCGCTGCGCAAGGTCGCGCGTGTTCGTCTGACCAACGGCATCGAGGTCACCTCCTACATCGGCGGTGAGGGTCACAACCTCCAGGAGCACAGCTCCGTCCTCATTCGTGGCGGCCGCGTCAAGGACCTTCCCGGCGTCCGCTACCACATCATCCGCGGCACGCTGGATTCCCAGGGCGTCAACGATCGCCGTCAGGGCCGCAGCAAGTACGGCGCCAAGCGCCCGAAGAAGTAGGAACACCGCATGCCCCGTCGTCGCGAAGTCCCCAAGCGTCCTGTCCTCCCCGATCCCAAGTACGGAGATCCGCTCGTCACGAAGTTCATGAACAACGTGATGAAGGACGGCAAGAAGAGCACCGCCGAGCAGATCGTCTACGGCGCCTTCGATGTCATCCATGAGCGCACCCGCGAGGATCCGCTCAAGGTCTTCAAGCGCGCCATCGAGAACGTCATGCCGGTCGTCGAGGTCAAGTCCCGTCGCGTCGGTGGTTCGACCTACCAGGTGCCGATCGAGGTGAAGCCCAACCGTCGGATGGCCCTCGCCATGCGCTGGCTCATCACCTACGCCCGCAACCGCGGCGGTCGCACGATGCGCGACAAGCTCGCCAACGAGCTCATCGAGGCTTCCCATGGTCGTGGGAACGCCGTGAAGAAGAAGGAAGACACCCACCGCATGGCCGAGGCCAACAAGGCCTTCAGTCACTACCGCTGGTAGAAGTCCGGTCCTCGACCTAAGAAAGAGGCGTCCCTTCGGGGGCGCCTCTTCTGCTCTGGATCCGTCGTGGACCTTGCCAAGCTGCGCAACATCGGCATCCTGGCGCACATCGACGCGGGGAAGACGACGCTGACCGAACGCATCTTGTTCACGACCGGCGTGTCGTGGCGGATGGGCGAGGTCGACGACGGCACCGCGGTCATGGACTGGATGGAGCAGGAGCAGGAGCGGGGGATCACGATCACGTCCGCGGCGACGCGCGTGCGGTGGAAGGACCACGCCCTCAACATCATCGACACCCCCGGCCATGTGGACTTCACCATCGAGGTGGAGCGCTCGCTGAGGGTCCTCGACGCCTGCATCGTCGTCTTTTCGGCCGTCGAGGGGGTGCAACCTCAGAGCGAGACCGTCTGGCGCCAGGCGGACGCTCACGGCGTGCCACGCCTGGCCTTCGTCAACAAGATGGACCGCGTCGGCGCCAACTACGAAGCCGCGATCGGCCAGATCCGCGACGAGCTCAACTCTCCGGCGGTCGCCTTCCAGGTGCCGGCCTTCGAGGCCGACGAGTTCGTCGGCGCCGTCGACCTTCTCCGCATGGAGCTCGTCACACACGGCGACGATGTCCACCGCGTCCTGGACAGCCGAGCCCCGGTCCCAGAGCACCTCGCCGACGAGGCGTGGCTCGCTCGCCAGCTACTGTTGGAAGCCATCGCCGACACGGACGACACGCTCTACGAGATGCTGCTCGAGGGCCAGGAGATCACGACCGACCGGCTCGTGGCGTCCGCCCGCGAGGCTGTGCTGGCCGGAGACCTCGTGCCGGTTCTCTGCGGGAGCGCTTTCCGGAACAAGGGCGTGCAGCCGCTCCTGGATGCCGTCGCGGAGTTGCTGCCCTCGCCGCTCGACCGACCACCGATCGACGAGGACCACCCTCCCTCGGCGGATGCACCCTTCGCCGCGCTCGCCTTCAAGGTCCAGGCCGATCCCCAGGGCCTGCTCACCTTCCTGCGGGTCTACAGCGGCTCGGTCACGATCGGGGACGACGTGGTGAACGCCCGCACGGGCAGGCGGGTCCGGCTGGGGCGCCTGTACCGGATGCACGCGATGGAGCGCGAGGAGCTCCGCACGATCACGGCCGGTGACATCGTGGCCGCCATGGGGGTCAAGGACACGAGCACCGGAGACACGCTCCGATCGCCGCGGTCCGCGGTCCGCCTGGAGACGATCCGCTGCCCGGAGCCTGTGCTCTTCGTGTCCGTGGTGCCGAACACGGCGGAGGATCAGATGAGGTTGTCCGAGAGCCTGTCTCGGCTCCGGGACGAGGATCCGACGCTCCAGGTCCGCAGGGACACCGAGACCGGACAGACGATCCTCTGCGGGATGGGCGAGCTCCACCTCGAGATCGCTTCGACTCGCCTGGAGCGAGAGTTCGAGGTCCGGGCCCGCTTCGGTCGCCCTCAGGTCGCATACCGCGAAGCGATCCTCGGCTCGGCCGCCGGCGTCGGCCTCGTCGATCGGAAGATCGGACCCAAGGGCTTCTACGCTCGCGTCGCGGTGGAGATCGAGGAGGGGGAGGGGATCACCCACGACGAGCTTGCGATCGGTGGGGAGCACCTGAGGGCGGCCGAGGCCGGCGTGGTCGAGCGGCTCCAGCGTGGGCAGCGCGCTGGATTCCCGGTGCACGGGGTGGCGGTGCGGATCGTCGATCTGGACGAGAGCGCCGTCGACAGCTCTCCAGCCGCGTTCCGCCTGGCCGGGGGGCTGGCGGTCGGAGACGCGCTGACAAAGGCGGGGGTACGCGTCGAGGAGCCGCTCATGCGGGTCGAGGTGAGCGTGCCTGACGACTACGTCGGGGGTGTCGTGGGGGATCTCAACTCGAGGCGCGGTCGGGTCTCCGACATCACCGCTCGCGCGGGGCGCCAGACCCTCGTCGCCGAGGTCCCTCTTGCGGCCATGTTCGGCTACGCCACATCGCTGCGCTCGCTCACCCAGGGCAGGGCGGCGTACACGATGGTGCTGGCTCGGTACGCTCCCATGCCCGAGGCCCTGTGCAGTCGCGTCTTCGGGTCGGGCTGAGAGGGACGAATTCCATTGGCGACAGGCAGATCAACCGGCTAAACGCCGGTGGTTCCGTCTTCCAGCGTCGGGACGTGCCCGATGGCACATGCTGGGAGACACCCTCCGACGCCCCTGATTCCAGGGGTTTCAGGGGGCCCTCGGCCTCCCCCGGCTGCTTGTCTTCAGGAGCGAATCCACATGTCCGCCACCAACAAGATCCGCATCCGGCTGCGGGCGTACGACCACAAGCTGCTCGACCGGAGCGCGGGTGAGATCGTCGAAGCCGCTAAGCGGACCGGCGTCAAGATCCGCGGGCCCTTCCCGCTGCCCACGACCATCTCCCGCTGGACCGTCCTTCGCGGCCCCCATGTGGACAAGAAGTCGCGCGAGCAGTTCGAGCGCCGCACCCATCACCGTCTGCTCGACATCCTCGAGCCGACGCAGCAGACCGTCGACGCGCTGATGAAGCTGGACCTCTCGGCCGGCGTGCACGTCGAGATCAAGCTGTCGTAGAGGACACAATGCCTACCGTCGACGTTTACAACACCGACAAGAAGAAGGTCGGCACCTGCGATCTCGACGACGCCGTCTTCGGCGCCGAGGTCAAGGAGCACCTCTTCTACACCGCCGTGCGGTACCAGATGGCCAAGCGCCGTCAGGGCACCCACAAGACCAAGAGCCGCAGCGAAGTCTCCGGCGGCGGCAAGAAGCCCTTCCGCCAGAAGGGGACCGGTCGCGCCCGCCAGGGCACCATCCGCGCCGTGCAGATGCGCGGAGGTGGCGTGGTCTTTGGCCCGACCCCTCGCGACCACGGTCACAAGTTGCCGAAGAAGGTTCGCCGCGCGGCCCTGAAGAGCGCGCTGTCTCGCCGGGTCGAGGAGTCCGCCTTCACGGTCTTCGACGCCTTCGCGATGGACGCCATCAAGACCAAGGACTTCAAGAAGGTGCTCGACACCTTCGAGTTCGACGGCCTCTTGTTGATCCTCTCCGAGAAGGACGAGACGGTCTGCAAGTCGGCCCGCAACATCCCCGGCGTCAAGGTCCTCCCCGTCGCGGGCCTCAACGTCTACGACATCCTGGACCACGCGAACGTCGCGGCCACCCAGGACGCTGTCGCGGGCATCACCGCGCGGCTCGGGAGCTGAGATGGCCCAGATTCACGACATCCTGCTGAGCCCTGTCGTCACCGAGAAGTCCACGTTCGCGAACGAGGACAACACCTACGTGTTCAAGGTCGGCATCCGCTCGAACAAGCACGAGATCAAGGACGCCGTCGAGCGCTTCTTCGGCGTTCGCGTCTCCAAGGTCCGGACGCTCGTCGTCCGCGGCAAGATCAAGCGCTTCGGCCGCCATCACGGCCGCCGCTCGGACTGGAAGAAGGCCTACGTGACCCTCCAGGACGGCGAGTCCATCAACTTCTACGCCGAGGAAGGCGAGGCCTAGCCGCCTCCGAGGAATCCCATGGGAATCAAGAAGTACAAGCCGACGACTGACGGCCGCCGCGGAATGAGCGGGTCGGACTTCGCCGAGGTGACTCGGAAGGGTCCGGAGAAGTCGCTGCTGGCGCCCCTGAAGAAGAACGGCGGTCGCAACAACCGCGGCCGGATGACCGTTCGTCATCGGGGTGGTGGGCACAAGCGTCGCTACCGCATCATCGACTTCAAGCGAAACAAGGTCGGCGTGCCCGGCAAGGTCGCTGCGATCGAGTACGACCCGAACCGCTCGGCCCGGATCGCTCTCATCCACTTCGTGGACGGCGAGAAGCGCTACATCCTGCACCCCCTCAACCTCAAGGTCGGCGACTTCGTCGTGACCTCGGACGAGGCGGACATCAAGCCCGGCAACGCGATGCACCTCTTCGCGGTCCCGCTGGGCACCTGGGTCCACAACGTGGAGATGCAGGCCGGCCGCGGTGGCCAGCTGTGCCGCTCCGCCGGGTCCTATGCCCAGGTCATGGCGAAGGAAGGCAACTACGTCCTCCTCCGTCTCCCCTCCGGCGAGCTCCGCCAGGTGCACCGCACCTGCATGGGCACCATCGGCCAGGTCGGGAACCTCGAGCACGAGAACATCAAGATCGGCAAGGCCGGTCGGACGCGCTGGCTCGGCCGGCGACCTCACGTCCGCGGCGCTGCCATGAACCCCATCGACCACCCCCACGGTGGTGGTGAGGGCCGTACGACCGGCGGACGTCACCCGGTGACACCTTGGGGCAAGCCCACCAAGGGCGCCAAGACCCGTCGTCGTAAGAAGCCCAGCAACCGCTTCATCGTCAAGCGCCGCGGCAACCGCCGCTAGGAGTCCCCGTGGCACGCAGCATCAAGAAGGGTCCCTTCGTCGACCAGAGCCTGCTCCGTCGCGTCGCCAAGGCGCGCGAGTCGGGTCAGAACAACCCGGTCATCAAGACCTGGTCGCGTCGCTCGACGATCCTGCCGGACTTCATCGGCCTCACCTTCGCCGTCCACAACGGCAAGAAGTTCATCCCGGTGTACGTCACGGAGAACATGATCGGGCACAAGCTCGGTGAGTTCTCGCCGACGCGCACCTTCTACGGTCACGCGGGCGACAAGAAGTCCCGCGTCCGCTGAGGGAAGAGAACATGCAGTCCAAGGCCAGCCTGCGCTTTGCCCGCGTCTCCCCCCGGAAGGCCCGCCTCGTCGCGGACCTCGTCCGAGGGAACGATGTGGATGAGGCGCTCGAGAAGCTCACGTTCACCCGGAAGAAGACCGCTCCGCTCATCAAGAAGCTGATCGAGTCCGCCGTGGCGAACGCCGAGAGCAACAACACCAGCCTCGACATCGACTCGCTCTTCGTCGCCCGCATCTGGGTCGACCAGGGCGCGTCGCTGCGTCGGTGGCGTCCCCGCGCGATGGGCCGCGCGACCCGGATCAAGAAGCCCACGTCACACATCCACGTCGTCCTCGACGTGCGCGAGGAGCAGTAGACATGGGTCAGAAGGTCAACCCCGTCGGTTTCCGGGTCGGAATCACCCGTGGCTGGGACGCACAGTGGTTCGCTGAGAAGGACTACAAGAAGTTCCTCCACGAGGACATCGCCATCCGGAAGTTCATCAAGGCGAAGTACTACAACGCCGGCATCAGCCGCGTGACCATCGAGCGCGCGGCGAACAAGGCCAAGGTCTTCATCCACGCCGCCAAGCCGGGCATCATCCTCGGCAAGCGCGCCACCGGTCTGGAGATCCTCCGCAGCGACTTGCAGAAGCTCACCGCGACCGAGGTCTACCCGAACGTCATCGAGGTCCGGAAGGTCGAGACCGACGCTCAGCTCGTCGCCGAGAACATCGCCGCCCAGCTCGTGAAGCGGGTCAGCTTCCGCCGCGCCATGAAGAAGGCCGTCACCCAGGCCCAGCGGGCCGGCGCCCGCGGCGTGAAGGTGATGTGTGGCGGCCGCCTCGGCGGCTCGGAGATGTCGCGGAGCGAGTGCTACCGCGAGGGCCGGGTTCCCTGCCACACCCTTCGTGCAGACATCGACTACGGCCTCGCCGAAGCGAAGACCACCTACGGCGTCATCGGCGTCAAGGTGTGGGTCTTCAAGGGCGAGATCATGCCGGGCAGCGACGCCGCCCCGGCCTAGGAGACTCCAATGCTCACCCCCAAGCGTGTCAAGTACCGCAAGAAGCACAAGGGCCGGATGACCGGCCTCGCGTGGCGCGGTTCCAGCGTCTCCTTCGGCGAGTACGGTCTGATGGCGACCACCTGTGGTCGCATCACCTCCCGCCAGATCGAGGCCGGTCGTATCGCCATGACCCGTCACGTGAAGCGTGGCGGAAAGGTCTGGATCCGCATCTTCCCTGACAAGCCGATCTCCAAGAAGCCTGCCGAGACTCGTATGGGTAAGGGCAAGGGCGGCCCGGAGTACTGGGTCGCCGTCGTCAAGCCCGGACGCATCCTCTACGAGCTGGATGGTGTCGCCGAGGACGTCGCCAAGGCGGCGCTCGAGCGTGCCGGCCACAAGATGCCGGTGGGCTGGAAGATCGTGAAGCGCGAAGGACTCCTGTGATGAACTACGCCGACCTCACCGATCTGAACGATGAGCAGCTCGTCCACACCGAGCTGAACCTCGAGCACCAGCTGATCACCGCGCGCTTCCAGCACGCGACGAACCAGCTGCAGGACACGAGCACCCTCAAGAAGCTCCGTCGCGACATCGCTCGCGTCCGCACCGCCGCCCGCGGTCGGGAGCTGGAGCAGGGTCTCCGGAAGAACGCGCTCCGTGATGCGCACTCCACCTCCTTCACCCCCTCCGTCGAGGCGGGCGCCGAGGGCGGCGCCGCGGGCGGATTCCTGAAGGGTGTCGTTGACAAGCTTGGCGGCAGCGAATAGGTCGCAGCCGCTCCCGGGCGCATCGCCCGTATGAGTTCCTAGCGAAGGCACAGGAAGGGGTGGTACCCCCGAGTGCCGGGCACGATGGCCCCCCGACCCGAGTCCTGCTTGCAGGAGACCTGGTCGGACCACCGAACAGCCCGTACCGGACCTGCCCGTCCGCCTTCGCGCCTCCGTCGTGAGCCGAACATGTCCGAGACTACTGAGGCCAAGTCGGGTCGCCGTGTGCTGACCGGTACGGTCGTGTCCGCAAAGATGGACAAGACCATCAGCGTCGAGGTGATCCGCCGGGTCAAGCACAGCCGGTATCACAAGTACATCAACCGTCGGAACGTCTTCAAGGCGCACGACGCGGACAACAGCTGCGAGCTCGGTGACACCGTCGTCATCGAGGAGAGCCGGCCCCTGTCCAAGACCAAGCGGTGGACGCTCCTCGAGCGTCGGCCGCGGAACGCGTAGGTGTACCGATGATTCAGACCGAAAGCGTTCTCGACGTCGCTGACAACAGCGGCGCCAAGAAGCTGAAGACCATCAAGGTCCTCGGCGGGAGCAAGCGTCGCTACGCCTCCATCGGCGATGTGGTGGTTGTCTCCGTTCGCGAGGCCACTCCGAACGGCAAGGTCAAGAAGGGCGACGTCATCCGTGCCGTCATCGTTCGGACCAAGAAGGAGATTCGTCGGAAGGACGGGACCTACATCCGCTTCGACACGAACTCCGCTGTCGTCATCGACGCCCAGGGCGAGCCCATCGGAACCCGCATCTTCGGGCCGGTCGCTCGCGAGCTCCGGGCCAAGAACTACATGCGCATCGTCAGCCTTGCGCCTGAGGTGCTGTGATGGCCAACAAGATCAAGCGTGGCGACCAGGTCGTGGTCATCGCGGGCAAGGACAAGGGCAAGACCGGCAAGGTGCTCAAGGTCCTCCCCACGGAAGGCCGCATCGTCGTCGAGGGCGTCAACGTGGTGAAGAAGCACCAGAAGCCCTCCGGTGACCAGCCCGGTCAGATCCTGAACAAGGAAGCTGCCCTCCACATTTCCAACGTCGCTCTCTGGAACGCCACCGAGAGCCGTCGAGTCAAGGCGGGCTTCTCCCGCGACGACGACGGCAACAAGGTGCGCGTCGACAAGAAGACCGGCGCTCGCCTGGACTAGGGAGAAAACATGACCCCCCGAGTCAAGAGCATCTACTTCGACAGCGCGCGGGCGCAGCTGCAGGAGGAGTTCTCGTACAAGAACCCCATGCAGATCCCGCGGCTCGAGAAGATCGTCGTCAACACCTGCCTGAAGGAGGCCATCACCAACACCAAGGTGCTGGACCATGCCGCCTCCGAGCTCGCGTTGATCACGGGCCAGAAGCCCATCATCCGCCGCGCCCGCCGCAGCATCGCGAACTTCAAGCTTCGCGAGGGCATGCCGCTGGGCGCGAAGGTGACCCTGCGCGGACAGAAGATGTGGTTCTTCTACGACCGCCTCGTCGCGGTTGCGATTCCGCGCATCCGCGACTTCCGTGGAATGAGCCCCAAGGCCTTCGATGGCCGGGGGAACTACTCCATGGGCCTGACCGAGCAGATTCTCTTCCCGGAGATCGAGTACGACAAGGTCCAGCGGATCACCGGGATGAACATCACCTTCGTCACCACTGCAAAGACCGACGCCGAGGGCCGCGCGCTCCTCAAGGCGCTCGGCTTCCCCTTCCGGAGCTGACCGTGGCCAAGAAGTCGATGATCGCCAAGTCCAAGCGGAAGCAGAAGTTCGCCGTCCGCGAGAAGAACCGTTGCAAGCGCTGCGGCCGTCCTCGCGCGTACTACCGCGAGTTCGGAGTCTGCCGCATCTGCCTCCGGGAGATGGCCCTCGCCGGCCAGCTCCCCGGCGTCACCAAGGCGAGCTGGTAAGGAGCCACCGATGACCGATCCCATCGCCGATATGCTCACGCGCATTCGGAATGCGGGCACGGCTGGTCACACCAGCTGCAAGGTGCCCCGTTCGAAGATCAAGCTGGCCGTCGTGAAGATCCTCAAGGATGAGGGCTTCGTCGAGGGCTACATCGATGTGCCCGAGGAACCTCAGGGCCACATCAAGGTCTTCATCAAGTACGACAACTCCGAGTCGAACATCATTCGCGGCATCGAGCGGGTCTCCAAGCCCGGTCGCCGCGTCTACGTCGGCAAGGAGGACATCCCCCGGGTCCGCAACGGCCTGGGCGTCGCCATCCTCACCACCCCGCGCGGGGTCCTCTCTGACTACGCGGCCCGTCAGGCCGGTGTGGGCGGCGAAGTCCTCTGCTACGTCTGGTAGGAGGCCTCGATGTCCCGCATCGGAAACAAGCCCATCGAGGTGCCCAAGGGCGTGACCGTCACGCTCGGTGATGTCATCACCGTCAAGGGCCCCAAGGGTGAGCTCAGCCAGTCCGGCGTCGAGGGGGTCACCGCCGCCCTCGATGAGGGCGTGCTGACGTTCACTCGTGAGAGCAACCACCGCAGCCATCGGGCCAACCACGGCCTGATGCGTGCCCTCGTCGCCAACATGGTGCACGGCGTGACCAAGGGTTTCGAGCGCAAGCTCGAGATCATCGGCGTCGGCTACAAGGCGGAGAACAAGGGCAACAAGGTGGTGTTCAACCTCGGCTACAGCCACACCATCGACTTCGAGCCGCCCAAGGGCGTCAGCGTCGCGGTCGACAAGAACACCAAGATCACCGTCGCCGGCATCGACAAGGCCGCTGTCGGCCAGGTCGCAGCGGACATTCGCTCCTTCCGTCCCCCTGACTCCTACAAGGGCAAGGGTGTGCGGTACGAGGGCGAGGTCGTGCGTCTCAAGGCCGGCAAGGCCGCGAAGAAGTAGCGGAGGACACGATGGGCAAGACCAACCCGAACACCAAGGCTCGTTTCCGCCGAAAGGTGGCGATCCGCAAGCGGCTCTCCGGCACGTCCGAGTGCCCGCGGCTCTCCGTCTTCCGCAGCGCCAGGCACATCTACGCCCAGGTCATCGACGATGACAAGGGCGTGACGGTGGCTGCCGCGTCGACGCTCTCGCCCGAGCTCGCCTCGCACGAGGGGCACCGCGGAAACAAGGCGGCGGCCACGGCTGTCGGGACTCTCATCGCCGAAAAGGCCAAGGCTGCGGGCGTCGAGTCCGTCGTCTTCGACCGCAACGGCTACCTGTACCACGGACGCGTCGCTGCGCTGGCGGATGCCGCGCGCGAGGGCGGACTCAAGTTCTAGAGCTGCTCTCAGCAGCGGAGGAAACCCAAGATGGCTCGAATGTCTCGCGGTCGAGGCCGGCAGCAGCCGGACGATGGCCTCAATGAGAAGGTCATCAACATCAACCGCGTCGCCAAGGTCGTGAAGGGCGGTCGTCGCTTCAGCTTCTCGGCCATCGTCGTCGTCGGCGATGGCGAGGGCAAGGTCGGCGTCGGCTTCGGAAAGGCCAACGAGGTCCCGGAGGCGATCCGCAAGGCCAGCACCAAGGCCCGCGGCAACCTCTTCCAGGCCCCGATGGTGGACGGCACCGTGCCGCACCGCTGCGAGGGACGCTTCGGCGCCGGCAAGGTCATGCTCAAGCCCGCTGCTCCGGGTACCGGTGTCATCGCCGGTCCCACCGTGCGCGCCATCCTCGACGCCGCCGGCTACCACAACGTGCTGACCAAGTGCCTGGGCTCGAACAACCCGCACAACGTCGTCAAGGCGACCATCGACTCCCTGAAGTCGATGGAGACGCCCGAGCAGTACGCGGTCCGGACCGGAAAGGATCTGGACGCCGTCATCGCCAACTTCACCGTCGGTGAGAGGTACTGGGGCGCGCGCCGGTAGACGGTGCGGTCCGAGTGCTTAGGCTTCGGCGTCGCCCCGAGCGAACCGGAGCGGAGGCCCCCAACATGAAGAAGCTCAAGGTGATTCTCACCAAGTCGACCATCGGCTCCACCGATGTCCAGAAGGCCTGCGTCCGCGGCCTCGGACTTCGCAAGATCCGCTCCGAGCGAGTGCTGGACAACACGCCGGCGGTCCGCGGAATGGTCAAGAAGGTCATCCACCTGGTGGACGTCCAGGAAATCGAGGCCTGACATGGCAAACGAACTCGCAAACCTGAAGCCGGTCCCCGGTTCCACCCAGAAGCGGACCCGCGTCGGTCGCGGTGAGGGCTCGGGCAAGGGCCGCACCGCCGGTCGAGGCACGAAGGGCTACGGCTCCCGCTCCGGCTCCGGCGTGAACCCCGGCTTCGAGGGCGGTCAGATGCCGCTCCAGCGCCGCATCCCGAAGCGTGGCTTCTGGAACCCCTTCTCCAAGGAATACACCGTCATCAACCTCGACACGCTCACCGGGCGCTTCGAGGCTGGCGCGGTCGTCGACCTGGAGTCCCTCCACGTGTCGGGCATCGTCGCGAAGAAGGGCAAGGACGGCCTCAAGGTCCTCGGTCGCGGTGAGCTCGAGCACGCCCTGACCATCAAGGCGGCCAAGTTCAGCAAGACCGCCGCTGAGAAGATTGCCGCCGCTGGCGGTACGGCCGAGGTCGTCTGAACATCCGATGAAGGCAAGCGCCCTCGCGGACATCTTCAAGGTCCCGGACCTTCGAAACCGCATCCTGTTCACCCTCGCCATGATGGCGGTGTACCGGCTCGGTGTGTTCATTCCGGCGCCTGGCGTCGACCGCTCGGCGATGAAGCAGTTCTTCGCCGACAACAGCAACACGCTGTTCGGTCTCTACGACATGTTCTCGGGCGGGGCGCTCGAGCAGTTCAGCGTCTTCGTGCTGGGCATCATGCCGTACATCTCGGCGTCCATCATCATGCAGCTGCTGAGCGCCACCGTGCCTCAGCTCGAGCGCCTCTCCAAAGAGGGACAGTCCGGCCGCAACAAGATCACGCAGTACACGCGCTACGGCACCATCGCCATCGCCATCGTCCAGAGCTTCGGCATCGCCGTCACGCTCGAGCAGATGAAGGCCGGCGGGTCGGCCGACGTCGTCATCGAGGCCGGCCCCTGGTTCCGCTTCATGACGGTCATGACCATGACCGCCGGTTCCTGCTTCGTGATGTGGCTCGGCGAGCAGATCACCGAACGAGGTGTCGGTAACGGCGCTTCACTGATCATCACCGCAGGCATCATCGCGGGCCTCCCCAGCGGCACCTACCAGCTGTTCCAGAAGGTCCAGATGGGGGACATGACGCTGGTTGGCATCGCGGCTCTCGGCGCCTTCATGTTCGCCACCCTGGCGGCCATCGTCTTCATGGAGCGCGCCCAGCGTCGAATCCCGATCCAGTACGCGAAACGTGTCATCGGGCGGCGTGTGTACGGGGGGCAGGCGACCCACCTGCCCTTGAAGGTGAACGTCTCTGGCGTCATCCCGCCGATCTTCGCCTCCGCCGTCCTGATGTTCCCGGCGACGCTGGCGACCTTCTACGAGCACCCGGTCTTCCAGTCGGTCCTCGCCACGCTCGCCCCGGGTCGTTGGCTGTACAACGCCGTCTACGTCGGACTGATCGTCTTCTTCGCCTTCTTCTACACCGCCGTCACCTTCAACCCGGTCGACGTCGCGGACAACCTGAAGAAGCACGGCGGATACGTGCCGGGCATCCGCCCCGGAAAGCAGACCGCAGAGTACATCGATCGCATCCTGACGCGGCTCACCACCGCAGGCGCGCTCTACCTCGGCGCGGTCTGCATGGTGCCGACCCTGTTGATCACCAACGTCGGTGTGCCCTTCTACTTCGGCGGGACCAGCTTGCTCATCGTCGTCTCGGTGTCGCTGGACACGGTGTCGCAGATCGAGGGGCACCTCCTCACCAAGCACTACGACGGCTTGATGGGGAACGACGGCGGCGCAGTCCGCGGCCGTCATCGTCGGTTGATCGAGAAGACCAAGAAAGAGAGCTAGGAGGGACGCGTGAACGTCATCCTCTTCGGCCCGCCGGGCGCCGGCAAGGGAACCCAGGCTGGTGCGGTCTGCGACCGCTACAGCATCCCGCAGGTGGCCACGGGCGACATCTTCCGGAAGAACCTCAAGGAGAACACCGAGCTGGGTCAGCTGGCGAGGTCCTTCATGGACAAAGGCCAGCTGGTCCCGGACGAGGTCGTCTGGCAGCTCGTCGAGGATCGCCTGTCCTGGGACGACGTCGCCGGCGGTGTCCTCCTCGACGGCTTCCCGCGCACGGTGAAGCAGGCCGAGCTGCTGGTCGATTGGGCCGGGCGCACGGGTCGTGGCATCGACGCGGTCGTCGCGCTCGAGGTGCCCGACGACGAGCTCGTCGCCCGCCTCAGCGGTCGCCGTACGTGTCTCTCCTGTGGCGCGACCTACCACGTCGCCCACAACCCGCCTGCGGTCGACGCCGTCTGCGACAAGTGCGGATCCGAGGTCGTCCAGCGCAAGGACGACAACGAGCTGACCGTGCGGGAGCGCCTGGCGACCTACCACCGCCAGACCGCTCCGGTGCTCTCCTTCTTCGAGTCCAAGGGCATGGCGACCCGCGTCGACGGGACCGGCGCCATCGACGCCATTCGCGAGCGAGTCCAGGCCGCCATCGGCCGATGATTCACATCAAGCGCCCGCACGAGGTCGCCGCGATGCGGACCTCGGGCAAGCTGCTCGCCGAGGTCATCCAGGCCGTTCGGGAGCAGTTGACGCCGGGCGTGTCGACGGCCGAGCTGGACGCGCTGACCGAGGCGGAGATCGTGAACCGCGGAGCCCGCCCCGCGTTCAAGGGCTACCGCGTAGGACGGGACGTCTTCCCCGCGAGCCTCTGCGCGTCGCGGAACGAGCAGGTCGTGCACGGCATCCCCGACGACCAGCCGTTGGAGGAGGGAGATCTCATCTCGCTGGACTTCGGCCTCGAGTACAACGGCTACTTCGCCGACTCGGCCTTTTCGGCCTACCTCGGGAGCCCGCCGGAGCGGGTCCAGGAGCTGCTTGACGTCACCAGGGATGCGCTTTATACGGCGGTGTCCTGTGCCACATCCGGTGCGCGCGTTGGCGACATCGGCCGCCGGATCCAGGCGACTTGCGAGGCTGCGGGCTTCGGGGTCGTCCGGAACTTTGTCGGGCATGGAATCGGTCGGAACCTCCACGAGGAACCGGCCGTTCCCAACTTCGGCAAGCGCGGTACAGGTGTTCCTTTGAAACCGGGTATGTGCATCGCCATCGAACCGATGGTCACGATGGGAAGCTGGCGAACCGCCACGCTGGGCGACCGATGGACGGTCGTCACGCAGGACGGAAGCCTGGCCGCCCACTTCGAACACACGGTTCTGGTGACGACGGGCGAACCCGAGATTCTCACCGCGCTCTGAGAGCGCACCCAGGGCACTTCCGCCCAGTCCACCGTTGAACCGGCCACGCCGGCGAGGAGAGGACATGAAAGTCCAAGCATCTGTGAAGAAGATGTGCGACAAGTGCCGCGTCATCAAGCGACGCGGTGTCGTTCGCATCATCTGCGAGAACCCCAAGCACAAACAGCGTCAGGGCTAGAGGAGACACCATGGCTCGTATCGAAGGTGTCGACCTCCCGCGCGGAAAGCGCGTCGACATCGCTCTCACCTACATCTACGGCATCGGCCGCACGACCGCGAAGGCCATCTGCGAAGAGGCTCAGGTCGAAGGTCGGATCCGCACCCAGGACCTCTCCGAGGTCGAGGTCGCCCGCATTCGCGAGGTCATCCAGCGCGCCCACAAGGTCGAAGGAGAGCTCCGTAAGCAGACGGCGATGAACATCAAGCGTCTCATCGACCTTGGAACCTACCGTGGCCTCCGCCACAAGCGCGGCCTGCCCTGTCGGGGTCAGCGCACTCACACCAACGCGCGAACCCGCAAGGGCCCGAAGCGCATCCCCGGCCGCCGCCGCTAGTAGGAGATCACAATGGCTGCTCCCAAGAAGAAGCGCGGCGGACGCCGCGTCAAGAAGAACATCCCGGCCGGTGTCGTGCACATCCAGGCCACGTTCAACAACACCATCGTCACCATCACCGACCCCGCGGGGAACACGGTCTCCTGGTCCAGCGCCGGTGTGAAGGGCTTCAAGGGCTCCCGCAAGAGCACTCCCTTCGCCGCACAGCTGGTCGCCGAGGACGCCGCCAAGAAGGCCATGGACCATGGCGTCCGTACCGTGGGTGTCTACGTGAAGGGGCCTGGCTCCGGTCGCGAGTCCGCGCTTCGGGCCATCTCGAACGCGGGCCTCAAGATCACGATGATCAAGGACGTCACCCCGATTCCGCACAACGGCTGCCGCGCTCCCAAGCGTCGCCGCGTCTGATTCAACCCGCACGGGCCGTCGTCTGCACAAGGCAGTCGGCGGACCTCGGTCGACCACCGGCCCCGATCTCTTCGGGGTGTGCTTCTCCGTCCGGGTGTAGAGCGTCGCTGCGGTCAAGCTGCGCAGAAACCCGGGAGGTACCCACATGAGTCTCGATTCCCACGTCTACGCCAACTGGCGGAACCTCATCAAGCCCCGTGGTGTGGAGCGCGACGCGCGCTCGAACGAACGCTACGGCAAGTTCGTCGCTCGCCCCCTCGAGCGCGGCTTCGGCATCACGCTAGGCAACAGCCTGCGCCGCGTGCTCCTGTCCTCGCTGCAGGGCTGCGCCGTGACGGCCGTTCGCATCGACGGCGTCCTCCACGAGTTCTCCAGCATCCCCGGCGTCGTCGAAGACGTCACCACCATCGTCCTCAACCTCAAGGGTGTCCTGGTCAAGACCAACCGCACCGAGGGCTTCACCGGCTCGCTCACGAAATCCGGCGAAGCGGGCAAGAGCACCATCGTCGTCGCTGGCGACATCGTGTTCCCCGAGGGCGTCGAGGTCGACATCCTGAACCCCAACCACCCGGTCGCCACCCTGACCGCGGACGGTTCGTTCAGCGGCGAGCTGCACTTCAAGATGGGCAAGGGCTACGTCCCGTCCGTCCAGAACAAGCAGCCGGAGCTTGGCATCGGCCTCATCCCGGTCGACTCCATCCACACCCCGATCAAGAAGGTCAAGTACACGGTCACCAACGCCCGTGTCGGCCGTCGCACCGACTACGACAAGCTCACGCTCGAGGTCTGGACCGACGGCTCCGTGCTCCCCGAGGACAGCGTGGCCTACGCCGCGAAGATCCTCCGTGAGCAGCTCGGCATCTTCATCAACTTCTCCGAGGAGGATGAGCCGGCGGTCGCCGAGTCGTCCGAGCCCGAGGAGCAGTGGAGCGAGCACCTCTACAAGCGCGTCGACGAGCTCGAGCTCTCCGTCCGCTCGGCGAACTGCCTGCAGAACGCCGGCATCGAGTACATCTGGCAGCTGGTCGAGCGGACCGAAGCCGAGATGCTCAAGACGAAGAACTTCGGCCGCAAGTCGCTGAACGAGATCAAGGAGATTCTCTCCGAGATGGGCCTCCAGCTCGGCATGAAGCTCCACAACTTCCCGAAGAACAAGGCTTGATCCCATGCGTCATCAGAAGGCCGGCCGTCGTCTCGGCCGCAACCAGGCTCATCGGAGCGCGATGTACCGCAACATGGTCACGTCGCTGTTCCTGCATGGCCGCATCCAGACTACCGAGGCCAAGGCGAAGGAGCTTCGCAAGGTCGCCGACAAGCTGATCACTCTCGGCAAGCGCGTCCCGCCCTCGGCCCTCGAGGCCCTGAGCGGAGACGACCTCGCCAAGGCGACGGCTCGCCGCGTGCACGCCATCCGTCTCGCGCGGAAGCAGGTGACGGACCGCGACGCGCTGCAGCTGCTCTTCAACGAGTACAGCGAGCGCTTCCAGACCCGCCCCGGTGGCTACACCCGGATCTACAAGGTCGGCTTCCGCCCGGGTGACAACGCGCCGCTCGTCCTCATCGAGCTCGTCGAGGCCCTCGAGGCTTCTGCTGAAGAGCCCGCTGCTGAAGAGCCCGCTGCCGAGGAGCCGGCTGCCGAGGAGCCGGCTGCCGAGGAGCCGGCTCCCGAAGAGGCTGCCGCCGAGGACGCCGCGGACGAGGACTCCTCCGACGAAGACTCCTCCGACGAGGCGACGGACTGAGGCTCTCACAGCATTGTTCGAACTGGGGCCGCTCCGGCAATCTGGAGCGGCCCCATTGCGTTAGGTTTGCCGCATGAATCAGGACGAGCGACGTCTTCGCGGCCGCCACGTGCTCGCCGAGTACATGACACGGCACGGCAAGCGGAACACGCGTCAGCGCGATGTCATCGTTGACGCCTTTCTGGACGCCGAGGGCCACCTCACCCTCAACGAGCTCCTCGCGCTCGCCCAGACCGGGGACCCGGGCATCGGCTTCGCGACGGTCTATCGGACGATGAAGATGCTCTCCGACGCTGGCGTCGCCGATGAACGCCGCTTCGACGAGGGGCAGACCCGCTACGAGCTGGCCGACTTCGGCCATGATCACCACGACCACATCATCTGCACCCGGTGCGGCAAGATCATCGAGTTCGAGGACGACGAGATCGAGCGGCTCCAAGCGGCCATCGCCGAGCGCTTTGGCATTCGCGTCACGCACCACCGCCATGAAATCTACGGCGAGTGCATGCCCGACTGCGAGTCGCATCCAGAGTGAATCAGGCTGCCCGCAGGCAGCCTGATGAGTGCGCGAGGAGGGACTCGAACCCTCACAGCCAAAGCGGCCACTAGGCCCTCAACCTAGCGCGTCTACCAATTCCGCCACCCGCGCAGATGGGTGTTTTGGACGCCTCCAGCTAACCCCGGGGGGGACGCTGTCAACCTCCGAAGATCTCGTCCCCGGGCTCCTTCTCTTCCTCCCCCTGCTCGCCGGATCCGGAGCTGGCCGGAGCCAGCGGATCGAAGCCAGGGATGATCGGCACGCTCTCGACCGGGGTCTTCTCCTCGAAGGCCGGAAGGAAACCCGCCTCGTCGCTCAGCAGCACCGCGTCGTCGAGCTCGTCGTCGCCGCCCTTGGTCCGGTCCTGGCTGTTCAGGGCCAGGGTGATGGATGTGCACATGAAGAGAACGGCTGCGCCCGTGGTGGCCTTCTGAAGCAGCGATCCGGGCCCGCGCGGACCGAATGCCGAGCTGCCGCCACCCCCGCCCGCGCCGAAAGCCGCGGCCACGTCGCCACCCTTGCCAGGCTGCAACAGGATGATGAGCACCATGATGATGCAGAGCAGGAGGTGCAGAACGGTGACGAAGAGGATCATGGTCCCGCCTATGTGCTCGCTTGGACGGGCGCTGTCAAGCGGCTGCGGCGATGATCTGACAGAAGGAATCGGCCTTGAGAGCCGCTCCTCCGACCAACGCGCCGTCGATGTCAGGCTGGGCGAGCAGCTCGGAGGCGTTGGCGGGCTTCACCGAGCCGCCGTACTGGATGCGGACCTGGCGCCCAACGTACTCCGGGTACCGGCCGAGCCAGCTGCGGATGAAGGCGTGAACGTCCTGGGCCTGGGCTGGGGTCGCCGTCCTGCCGGTGCCGATCGCCCAGACCGGTTCATAGGCCAGCGTGATGGCTGCCACGTGGTCCGCTTCGAAGCCGGCGAGTCCGCCCTCGAGCTGGGACTCGATGACCGCTTCGACCTGGCCGGCGTCCCTCTGTTCGAGGGTCTCCCCGATGCAGAGGATCGGCAGCAGTCCTGCCCGGAAGGCCGCGCGGGCCTTGGCGTTCACCGTCGCGTCGTCCTCGCCATAGATCGTCCGACGCTCAGAGTGCCCGACGATTGCGTAGGCGCAGCCCAGCTGGCGGATCATCTCGCCGCTGACCTCTCCGGTGAAGGCTCCGTTGACCGCGGCGTGCAGGTTCTGCGCGGCCACGTGGATGCCCGTGTGCTTCAGCCTCGCGGTGACCGCGGGGAGGCTCACGAAGGGAGGGGACACCGCCACGTCGACGGCGGTGTTCTCGGCCAGGCCGGCCTTCAGGGCGCGGGCCAGTTCGTCCGCCTCGACAGGGCCCTTGTTCATCTTCCAGTTGCCGGCGATGAAGGGTCGGCGTGCCATCTCAGAGCCCCTTGAGCGCAGCGAGCCCCGGGAGCTCGTTGCCTTCGATGAATGCCAGCGAAGCGCCGCCACCCGTGCTGATGTGTGAAATGCGGTCGGCCAGCTCGAAGCGGTTGATCGCGGCCGCGCTGTCGCCGCCGCCGACCACGGTGTAGGCCTCGGCGGCTGCCACGGCCTCGGCCACACCTCGGGTGCCGCCCGCGAAGTTGTCCTTCTCGAACATGCCCATCGGCCCGTTCCAGAAGACCGTCGAGGCCCTCCCGATGACGTCGCCATAGAGCGACACGGTCTCCGGACCGATGTCGAAGCCCTTGAGGCCGTCCTCGAGCACCTTCACGGTGCTGGGCTCAGCGTCCGCGCTGGCGGCGGCGATGTGGTCCTGAGGCAAGAAGAGCTGCACGTTCTTGTCCGAGCAGCGCTCGATGAGCCGCTTGGCCAGCTTGATCTTGTTCTCCTCGACCAGGGAGTCGCCGACCTCGGCGCCCTTGGCCACCAGGAAGGTGTAGGCCATTGCGCCGCCGATGATCAGAGCATCGACGCGGTGCATGAGGGACTCGATCACGGGGATCTTGTCGCTCACCTTGGCGCCGCCGAGGATGCCCACGAAGGGGCGGGCCGGGCCGGTCATGAGCTTGCCGAGGGCGTCCAGCTCACCGGCGACGAGGGGGCCGATGGCCTTGTCCTCGAAGCGGTCGACGACGCCCACGACCGAGGCGTGGGCGCGATGCATCGCTCCGAAGGCGTCGTTCACGTAGACCTCTCCCAGGCGAGCGAGCTTCGTCGCGAACTCCTCCGAGTTGGCCTTCTCGCCCGCGGCGAAGCGAAGGTTCTCGACCAGGAGGATGCCGCCGTCGTACAGGTTGCGGGACAGGTACTCGACGTCGTCCCCGGCGGGGTCGTGGGCGAAGTAGACCTCGGCGTCCAGGCGCTCCGCCAGGTTCGCCGCGACGGGCTCGAGGGAGAGCGCAGGCACGCGCTGTCCGCGGGGACGGCCCAGGTGGCTGCAGATGACGACTCGGGCGCCCGCTTCACGCAGCGCCGTGATCGTCGGCATCGCGGCGTCGATCCGCGTGGTGTCCGTGATCTTCCCGTTCGAGAGCGGCACGTTCAGGTCCAGGCGCAGGAGCACCCGGCGCCCGGAGACGTCGATGTCCGAGAGCTGCTTGACGCCGGTCACGGAAACAGCAGCCGGGCCAGGTCGACCATCCGGTTGCTGAAGCCCCACTCGTTGTCGTACCAGGTCAGGACCTTGAGCATGCGGTCGCCGATGACCTCGGTCAGGCCCAGGTCGACGATGCTGCTGTGGGGGTTTCCGACCAGGTCGGAGCTGACCAGGGGTGCATCGACAGCGGCCAGGATGCCCTTGAGCGACCCCTCGGCGGCTGCGGTGAAGGCTGCGTTGACCTCGGCGGCCGTGGCGTCGCGCTCGAGGTTGACCACCAGGTCGACCAGGGAGACGTTCGGCGTCGGAACGCGGATCGCCATGCCGTTGAGCTTGCCGGCGAGCTCGGGGAGCACCAGGCCCACGGCCTTGGCCGCGCCGGTGCTGGTCGGCACGATGTTCTGCGCGGCGGCGCGGGCGCGTCGGAAGTCCTTGTGGGGTGCGTCGAGCAGGCACTGGTCCATCGTGTAGGCGTGGACCGTCGTGATCAGGCCGTGGCGCAGGCCGAAGCTCTCGTGGAGCACCTTCGCGGCGGGGGCCAGGCAGTTGGTCGTGCAGCTGGCGTTGCTGACGATGCGGTGCTTCTCGGGGTCGATGCGGTCGCTGTTGACGCCGACGACGAAGGTGCCGTCGAGGTCCACTCCGGGCGCGCTGACGATGACCTTCTTGGCTCCGGCGTCGATGTGCTTCATCGCGCCGTCGCGCTTGCGGAAGACACCGGTGCACTCCAGGACGACGTCGACGCCCTTGTCGCCCCAGGGGAGGGCGGTCGGATCCCGCTCGGCGCTGGTCGCGATGACCTGGTCGCCGACCCGGATGCCGCCGTCGACGGCCTCGACGTCCTGGGCGAAGGTGCCGTGGACGGTGTCGTTCTTGAGCAGGTGAGCGAGCATCGCGTCCGACGTGAGGTCGTTGATGTGAACGAACTCGATGTCGTCGGCGTCCCAAGCGGAACGGAGCACGTTGCGGCCGATGCGACCGAAGCCGTTGATGGCCACGCGGATGGGCATGAACCCTCCAAGGAGAAGGTGAAGGAAGGCGGCGCGAGTAACCCCCGAATGTGCCCGTGGCGAGCAGGTTACGGACCCGTCACGGAGGTCCCGGGTGGCGATCCTGGTGAGCGGCGTGGAGTGGCCCGGCGACGACGTCTCCGACGCGGACGCCGTCGCCTTCCACCTGGGCGTGCCGGTGCGCACCGCGCAGCTCGTCAAGAAGTCTCTCGATGCGCGCCAGAGGCGGAAGCGCTGGGTGGCGAACTACAAGGTCGAGGTCGACGAGCCCGGGGCGCTCGAGGGCCGCCAGGGCGTGCGCCCGTGGACGGAGCGCGACGAGCTCCGCTTCGGGCTGGTCGATCTCGCGGATCTTCCACGCCAGGCCTGGCCAGGGGGAGTACACCCGGTCGTCGTCGGTGCCGGACCCGCCGGGCTCTTCGCGGCGCTGCGCCTGGCCGAGGCCGGAGCCCCCGTGTTGCTGCTCGACCGCGGCGAGCCGGTCGAGGCCCGCGTCAAGACGGTCAACAAGAGCTGGCGGGGTGCGCCGCTGGACGAAGACAGCAACGTGGTGTTCGGCGAAGGCGGCGCCGGGACCTTCAGCGACGGCAAGATCTACACGCGCCGGCGGGACGGGGAGCTCGGCTACATCTTTCGACGCCTGACCCACTTCGGCGCGGACCCGGCCATCCTGCGCGAGGGCTGGGCGCACCTGGGCACGGATCGTGTCCGGAAGATTCTCCCCGTGTTCCGTGAACGGCTGCGAGAGCTCGGGGCCGAGGTCCGCTATGGCTGCCGAGTCGACCGCTTCCTGGTCGAGGACAGCCGCTGCGTCGGCGTCGTGCTGGGCAGCGGCGAGGTGCTTCGTCGGGGACCGGTGATCGTGGCGACCGGTCACAGCGCCCGCGACACCTACGAGGCCCTCGTCGACGCCGGCGCCGCAGCCGAAGCGCGGCCGATCGCGATCGGTGCTCGCGTCGAGCATCCCCAGGAGCTCATCGATCGGGCGAGGCATGGGGATCGAAAGGATCTTCCACCCGCCAGCTACCGACTGACACACACCCCCAAGAAGGGCCGGCGAGCCCACACCTTCTGTATGTGCCCGGGCGGCCTCGTGGTCCCGGCCACCAACCACCTCGAGCGTGTCGTGGTCAACGGCATGAGCTTCTCGAGCCGGCGGGCCTTCTGGGCGAACTCCGCGGTCATCGTCCACGTCGAGGCCTCCGAGTATCCGGGCCGCGATCCACTCGCCGGGCTTCGCTACCAGGACGCCATCGAGCGCAGGGCCTTCGCGCTGGCCGGGGACTACCGGGCACCTGCGCAGCGGGTCGAGGACCTGCTCGCGTCTCGCCCTTCGCAGGAGCTGCCGCGCACGAGCTACCCCCAAGGCGTGGTGGCGGCTGACCTTCGTGAGGTGCTGCCCGAGGGCATCATCGGAGGGCTGCGAAAGGCGCTCCGACAGTTCGACCGGCAGATCACCGGCTTCGCAGGGCCCGAGGCCGTCTTGATCGCGCCGGAGACGCGCACGACCGCGCCGCTGCGATTCCTGCGCGGCCGGGACCTCCACAGCACGACGCTCGCCGACCTCCTCCCGGTCGGGGAGGGGGCGGGCTACGCCGGAGGGATCGTCAGTGCAGCCCTGGACGGGGTCCGGGCGGCGGAGTCGTTGGTCGAGGCCTACGCGCCTCGGCTCAGCGGAACTTCACCTTGAACTGACCCCCATCGAGGATGGTCACCTCGACGCGCTGCTCGTGCGGCGTCTCTCGGCCCGCGCAGTTCGTCGAGTTCATGGTCCAGGTCATCGTCGCCGTGTCCTTGGTCTCGGCGGCGTCCATGGCCCAGTTGCCGGTCTCCTTGCATTCCATGCTCTCATCCGCGACCGACACGGCGCCCAGCGCGACCCACGTCCCGTCGGGCTTGAAGGTGAACGAGGAGTACTCGAGCTTGATGCCATCTCCCTCGACCGGACGGAAGCGCTTCACGTCGAGGCTGTAGAGCTTCTTCGCGAAGGCCTGGGAGTTCTTGTCGTCCGGCACCACCGAGCTGCTCGGCGTGGCCGCTTCTTCGGCGGCAGCGGTGCTGGTCTCTTCCTTCTCACCACAGGCGAGCGTGAGGGCGAACAGGAGCGTCATTTCGGGGTCTCCGACGAGGTCGCGCGAAGCGTATCGCGGTGGGCAGTCAGGGGCCTCCGAAGCATTGTGGACAAGTACGCGCCCCCTGGAGCCGCTTGTGCACAGGAGGACGGGAGTCTGGAGCGATGCTTGTTCGTGCGCAATAGTTGCGCACGCGGAAAGTCCGGTAATTCAGGCCATATGGGATGATTTGTTCGTGTCTGCGACGCCTCCGTTGCGTCACCCTCGTCGAGGAGAGTTGTCCACAGCCTGTGGACAACTCGGGCCGTTTCGGACGACGCGGTAGGCTCTGCGCGATGCTGCAGAGAGCGAGGTGAACGCGAGGTCTCTGGCGCTGCGCGTCGGAGCTCATGCCGGCCTGGCGATCGGGCTGACGTGGCCTGTCGCGGCGGACCTCGGCGGGTCGGTTCCAGGGGCCGGTCGCACGGACCTGTGGAACTCGATCTGGTCCCTCTGGTTCGTCGCCGAGTCCGCGCTTCAGGGTCGGCTTCCCTGGTCGACCGGGCTGCTGGACCATCCCGACGGCGGCGTGCTGGTGGTGGCCGATCCGGTCAACGCGACCTTGGCGCTGCCGTTGACCATCGCCTTCGGGCCGTCGGTGGCCTACGCGCTGGTGGTCCTGGCTCAGCTCGTGTTCGCAGGGCTCGCAGCCTTCGCGCTCGCGCGACACCTCTTCGGCCACGACGCAGCCGGTTGGGTCGCAGGCCCGACGTTCATGGCTGCACCCGTGCTGATCAGCGGTGTCCACAACGGCACCTCCGAGGCCTTCGCCGGAGGCTGGCTGGCTCTGGCGGTGCTGGGCCTCTTCGTCGCCAGCGAGGGCAGGCGGGTGGTGGGCGCCGGCGTGGTCCTGGGCATCGCCACCGTCGCGAGCTGGTACCTGGGGGTGGTGGCGTGGATGTTCTGGTTGGCGCTGCTCGTCTTCGGCAGGCGCGGCGTGGCCCGGCGTGACTCGGCGCTGCGCCTCGCGGCCGTCGGAGGTCTCGCGCTCGCCATTGCGCTCCCGGCGGCCGGCCTGGCCAAGGCCGGGTCGATCCACGAGGACAACCTGGTCGGCATCAAGAACAAGCGCGAGCTCATGTCGGTGCGGCGCAGCATCGGCGTCGCGGACCCGAGGGGCTGGTTCGTCCCGGGTGACTTCCGGTCTCCCGACTTCCGCAAGCTGAGCCGCTACGGCGAGGAGTTCATCCACTGTCACTACCTGGGCTGGACGCTGCTCCTCGGGTCGGCCGGCGCACTGCTCTTGCGGCGGGAGAGGGAAGACAAGCGCGTGCTCATCGCGGCCGGGCTGACGGCCGGTGTCCTGGCGATGGGGCCCGTCGTGGCGATGGATGGCGCTCCGCTGATCCTCGAGGGGCGGCGTGGCGTGCCCTTGCCCTACTTCTTGATCGAGGGCGCTCCGGGCTTCGATGGCTTGTCGCTCTTGTACCGCTTCGCCGCGGGGCCTGCCTTGGTTGTGGCGGTCCTGGCCGGGGGCCTGGCGGCGCGCTTCCCGCGGGCGGCTCCGCTGCTGGCGCTGGTCGCCCTGGCCGAGCTCAGGTTCGCCTCGCCGGTCGCGGGGCTCCCACACCACGAATCGGTGCTCACCTCAGAGCCCCTCGACTGGCTCGCGGAGGCGCCGGAAGGAGCCGTGATGAACTTCCCGGTGGTTGGAGGTCGCTCCTACCTCTTTGAGCAGACGGTGCACGGCAAGCCGATCGCCGGCAGCTTGAACTTCCCCAACAACCGCGCCTCGATGAAGGTCTGGGCAGCGGCCCTCGACTCGCTGGAGCGAGACGACTCGGAGGCCGAGTTCGCGGAGCATGTCGGCGCAGTCGCTCGTCGACAGGGCATCCGCTACGTGGTGGTTCACCTCGATCCGATGGCCCGCCCCGACATGCATGACGAAGCCGTCCGGGCGCTGCGCGCCGCCGTCCCTGCCGCCTCCGAGGCTCCTTCGATCCGGGTGCATCAGCTGTGGTGAAGGTCCACGTCCTTCCTTGGGATGGTCGCGTCGAGGGGCTCGGCGACGCCCGCGGCCTGCCCCTCGGCGACGGACGGCTCGGTGACACGCTCGAGGTGGCCCTTGCGTCGGCGACCCGGGTTGAGCAGCCGCTGGGTGCCTGGGTGTTCGAAGGAGGAACCGTCATCGGTCCGCACCTGCTGGCGGCCCTCGCCGAGCTCCGGCCCGAACGCGACACGAGGGTCCGCATCGGGGGGCGGACCGGCGGCTTGCTGGAGGAGATCGCGCTGGGCGAGGACCCGGTGTGTGTGCGCTGGATTGCAGGCACCGGAGACGAGGTCGAGGTCGAGCTCGACCCGGACGAGAGCGACCTGGCCGTGCCGATGCCCGGAGGGGAGGACCTGCCGCTCTCGGATCGCTTCGCTCTCCGTGTGCGCCACCCGATCCAGCTCCTGTGGGCAAACCTGCTGTCTCTGCCGCCCCGCCTGTGGAGGCGCCTTGCGGGCACCGGGCTCGTGGCCGCCTGGCGCATCGCTGCGGCCGTGCTTCGGACGCGCTCCGGTCGCCACGAGGACCTGGCCAGGGCCCTCACGCGACGAGAGGCGGGTGCATGGGTCCACCCCACCGCGACGGTCGAGGCCAGCGTGCTGGGGCCGGGTGCCCGGGTGGGTGCCGGCGCCGTCGTTCGCGGCTCGATCCTCGGAGCGGACGCCCGGGTCGAGGCTCTCGCGATCTGCGAAGGGAGCGTTCTGGCTCAGGGAGCGGTGGTGCAGCGCCAGGCGCTCTGCCGGTACTGCGTGCTGGCCGAGGGCGCGATGCTGGGCGGCGCGGCACAGCTCGCCGTCTTCGGACCGCGATCGGCGCTGAAGCGCGGGAGCTACGGCATGGACCAGGGCCTGGGCCAGGACGTGCGGGTGCGTGTCGGCGAGGGTCTGCGGCGGGCACCCCTTGGACTCGCCGGTCCGACGCTCGGAGCCGGGACGCTGGTTGGAAGCGGCGTCTGGATCGCACCGGGCCGCATGCTGCCGCCTGGCATGGTGGTCCTCGGGCCGGATCCGCTGCGGAATCCGGAACCGCCGGACCACGACGGCCCCTACCGCGTGGTGGACGGGAGGCTCGTGTGATTCGCTGGGAAGACCCTGCACTGAGCGCGGTCCTGGCCGGGGGCTACCTCGGGCTGCTGACGGTGGTCTGGGTCGGACTCTCCCTCGGCGTGGGCCGTTGGGGCCGGAGGTGGTTGCTCCAGGCCGGTGACGCCACGGGTACAGGGCCTTTGGTGTCCATCTGCATTCCCGCGAGAGACGAGGCCGGCCGGATCGGCCCCTGCGTCCGCGCCGCGCTGCTCTCCGAGCTCGAGCACTTCGAGATCATCGTCGTCGACGACCGGTCGACCGATGGCACGGGCGACGAGGTACGGGCGATCGGGGATGAACGGGTACGGGTGATCACGGGGACGGAGCCGCGACGCGGCTGGGCGGGCAAGCCCTGGGCGTGCATGCGCGCCGCGGGGGAGGCTCGGGGCGAGCTGCTCTTGTTCATCGACGCCGACGTCGAGCTCTCGTCCTGGGTCGCACCTGCCGCGGTCGCGCGCTTGCAGGCCGATCGCCTCGACATGCTGAGCCTCTTCGGTGACTGGAAGCTCGAGTCCTTCTGGGAGAAGGCCGTCATTCCAGTCGTCGGCTGGTTCATCCGGGGAGCCGTCGACCTGGAAGCCGCGAACGACCCAGGCCAGCCCACCGCCTTCGCCAACGGCCAGTTCATCCTGGTGCGGCGGGACGGCTACGACAAGGTCGGCGGCCACGGCGCGGTGCGCGGCGAGGTCCTCGACGACGTCAAGCTCGCCGCGGCCTTTCAGTCCCGGGCCCTGCGCTGTGGGCTGCGCTACGCGCCTGGGGGCTTCTCGGTGCGGCTCTACGAGCGGCTCGGAGACATCGTGCCCGGGTACTCCAAGAACCTCTACGAGGGCATGGGGCGGCACCCTCTCCTGGCGGCCGGGGCGGTGCTGTTCGTCTTCGTCACGACGGTGCTGCCCTATGTGATCGCTGCGATCCTGATCGCAGGCGTCGCGGTCGGAGACTGGTCCTTGCCCCACTGGCGGTGGTGGAGCTGGCTCCTTCTGGACTGTCTGCTGATCCACGCCTTCCGCTTCCGTCTCGAGCGCGCCGACGGCCGATCGGGCCTGCACGCGTTGACCCATCCTGTGGGAAACGCCGTCTTTGTCTTCATCCTCTTGCGCTCGATGTTCGGCATGGAGGCCACCTGGAAAGGCCGCACATTCATCGACGGAAAGGCCGCTCTGGGGGGCTCCGAGGGCAAGGAAGACGAAGGCCCCGGCGGGTAGCCGGGGCCTCGAATGGAGCGGGAGACGGGATTTGAACCCGCGACAGCCACGTTGGCAACGTGGGGCTCTACCACTGAGCTACTCCCGCGTGGTGAGCGCCGCGAAACTAACCCTCGACCCCCGACTGTCAAGGCTCGGATGCAAAACCCGGCATGAACGCGCGCCCGTGCTGTTGTCAGCCCTCCCGCGCGTCGGCTAATCTTCGCCCGACCGCTCCCTGACCAGCCCCGCGAGCGATCCCGGAGAAATCCCGTGAATCTCAAGACCAGCCTGCCGCTCCTGCTCGGCGCCTTCTTCATCGCTTCCTGCAACAGCGACAAGGACACGACGCAGCCCCTCGACAGCCAGCTCATCCCCTTCGACACCCAGCAGCCGGTCGATGCCGACTCCGACGGCGTGACCGAAGCGGACGGCGACTGCGACGATGGCGACCCCGACGTGCACCCCGGTCGAGCCGAGGACTGCAACGGCATCGATGACAACTGCAACGATCTCATCGACGAGGGCTTCGGCGACGGCGACGGTGACGGCACCGCAGACTGCATGGACTCCGAGGACTGCGACGGCCTCGACAACGACGGTGACGGCGGTGTCGACGAGGGCTTCCCCGATGCGGACGGCGACGGCGTCGCCGATTGCGTCGGCACCGAGATCTGCGACGAGCTCGACAACGACTCGGACGGTCTGGTCGACGAGGGCTTCGACGAGGACGGCGATGGCGTCAAGACCTGCGAAGGCGACTGCGACGACACCGATCCGAACGCCTACCCGGACAACCCGGACGAGGTCGAGGACGGCGTGGACAACGACTGCGACGGCCTGACGGACGAGACCGGGTGGGAAGAGGGAAGCCTCGTGATCACCGAGGTTCTGAACAACCCCGCGGTCACCACCGACCCCAACGGCGAGTGGTTCGAGCTCTACAACCCCGGCGAGGCCGACATCACCATCGACGGCTTCTGGATCACCAGCGACGACGACGATGGCTTCCAGATCCCAGCGGGCTCGGCTGTGGTCGTTCCGGCTGGTGGCTACCTGGTCTTCTCCCAGAACGGCAGCTCCTCCACGAACGGCGGCGTCGATGTCGACGTCGTCTACACCGGCATCAGCCTGAGCAACGAGTCCGACAGCCTGGCCATCGTGGCCGACGGCGTGACCCTCGACTCGGTCAGCTGGGACGACGGCGCCACGATGCCCGACCCGGACGGCGGCTCGTTGAACCTCGACCCGTGGATGCTGGACTCCACGCTCAACGACGACGTCTTCAACTGGTGCACCGCGCTCGATTCCTGGAAGACGGGCGGCGATGCCGGCTCGCCGGGGCTCGAGAACGAGCTCTGCAGCCACATCGACCACGACGAGGACGGCTTCACCCGCGACGAGGGCGACTGCGACGACGCGAACGATCGCGTCTACCCGGGCGCCCCGGAGCTCGACACCGGCGTCGACAACGACTGCGACGGCGAGATCGAGGTCATGCCCATCGCGGTGGCCGACTACGACAGCTCCAGCTCCACGCTGGACAGCTGTGACTATGTCTACCTGGTCGGTTCGGGTTCCTATGATCCCGACAGCAGCGGCTCGCTCAGCTACAGCTGGGAGCTCACCAGCGCCCCCAGCGGTTCCTCGGCGACGACGAGCTCGATCTCGGACACCACGGCGGCCGACCCGACCTTCACTCCGGATGTGTCGGGCTCGTACACCTTCACCCTCACCGTCAACGACGGCGGGACCGACAGCTACCCCGACAGCCTGACGGTCACGATCTCCGGCGCCACAGCGAACAACGCGCCCACGGCTGATGCGGGCGAGGACGACGAGGGCGACGACGAGGTCACCTGCCAGGCGGTCAGCTACGGCGCCTACTACACCTGTGACGACTGCTCCGACACCGACTTCGAGCTCGACGGCACCGGATCCACCGACGCCGAGTCGACGGATTGGATGACCTACAGCTGGTCGATCACCTCGGGCAGCAGCTACGGCTCGCTGGACAGCACGACCTCGGCCACGCCGACGCTGACCGTGAGCGGTGTCTCCGCGACCTACGGCTCCGACACCGAACAGGACGTCATCGTCGGCCTGACGGTGACGGACTGCTACGGCGCGTCCTCCAGCCAGGACACGGTCACGATCACGATGACCTGTACCGGGTCCTAGCTCAGCTTCCTCAGACCTTCGGTCCAGAGGCGGCGTAGAGCCTTCGGGTTCTTCGCCGCCCACGTGCGAAAGGCCCCTGCGTTCGACACGTTCAGGCCACAGCTCCACTCGTAGGCCTCGAGCAGGCGGGCGCGCTCCAGGCGGTCGAGCCGCCGGATCTCCAGGTTCGGGTCCTCTCGGAATCCGGGCGCGGCGTCTTCGCCTGCGCGCCATGCCTCCAGCAGAGCGCGGTGGCCTGCAGACCCAGGCGGCAGCTCGTCGTTCAGCGGCCCGGAGACCGCACGGTTCCAGGCGGACCAGGCGCTGCATGCCCGATCCGAGATGTTCGTCGGGAGCTCCAGGCGGCCTTCGACGCGCCTGACCGGGGCGAGGAGCGGGATCCTGAAGAGCGGCTCGCCGCGCGCCTCGGCGGTCTGGGCCGCCAGGATCTGGGCGGTGCCGTAGAGCGGATTGGCAGCCAGCGCGTCGATCGGCTTGCCCATCGCTGCCAACACATCGACGGTGTCGCCGGCGAGCTCGACGTCCTCGCCGAGCTGCTTCAAGACGAGGCGTGCCCGTGGGTGCTCGATGGCGCGTGCTTCCCGCAGGACGCCTTCGAGGTCGTCGCGCAGCCATGCGGCGCCCAGCTCGGCCAACTCCGGGGGAGGTGGTCCAAGGAAGGTCTCCGGCAGCGCCTCCCGGGCCCGGAAGTTCAGGGCGAGGGGATGAAAGGGCGCGCGCTCGAGCAGCTCCGCTCGAAGCGCCACCAGGCGAGCGCGGTCGCCGCCTTGGTGCCAGGCGATGCGGAAGCGCAGCCTCTCCGCGCTTCGAGCAAGCTCCGGGATGGACCGCGTCACGGGGCAAGCCTCGCACGCGCGGTTAACGGCGCCGGATGAGCGGCCTCGCCTACGCCAAGCACGTCACGCCGCAAGGTGAGCGCAAGGGTCCGCCGGTCCTCCTCGTCCACGGCATCGGGCTCGGGGCGTGGTACTTCGAGCGCGACCAGCGGATCCTGGCGGAGCACGGGCTCGAGTCCTGGGCGATCGACCTGCCCGGACACGGCGCCGAGGCCGGCCGAAACGTGCGCATGGGCGACTGCTACGACGCGGTCCTCGCCGCGGTTGATGCCCTCGACGAGGCACCCGCGGTCGTCGGGCACTCGGCCGGCGGGCTCTGCGCGATGGTCGCTGCGAAGGAGCGCCAGGTCGCCTCCGTCGTGCTGCAGGCCTCGGTGCCCTGTCGCGAGATCTTCCACTACCCGACGGTCCCGGGCCTCAAGGCGCTTCGGCCGGGACTCCTGGCGCTGGTGCGCGGCGAGAACCTGAGCCTGACGCGCGAGGGCTATGTGAGCACCGGGCTGCGGCTGCTCGACCCGGCTGACCAGCAGCGGGCCTTCGACAAGATCATCCCTTGGCCCAACGGCATGGTTCGGGACATGGCGCGACGCCGGCCCTCGGTGCCTCGGCTGGATTGCCCGGTCCTGGTGACGCACGGCTTCCTCGACGGCGCCGCCTCGCTGTATGGCTCCCGACTCCTCGCCGACCACTTCGACTGCGTGTTCTGGCGCTTCGACGACCTGGCTCACCTGCCGGCGCTGGAGCCCGGCGGGGAGCGCCACGCCCACGCCGTCGGCGACTGGATCCTCGACCCGGTGGCGCGCCGGATTCGCGAGATCGACGCATTCCGTCCCGACGAGGGCGTCGGCGGAGACGCCCGCCGCTCGAGGGAGGGCAAGCCCGTGCGCTCCGATTCACGCTTCGGAGACCGCTGGAAACGCTGACGACCTAGCGGAGGGTCTGGTTGATCCGGTGCGGCAGGCCCGGACCCCCGAAGATGAAGCCGGTGAAGATCTGGACTGCGCTGCAGCCGAGATCCATCAGCGCCTGGGCCTGTTCGGCGCTGCCCACGCCGCCGACGCCGACGACCGGCGCCCCGGCCGCGGCCTCGAGAGCCAGCGCGATGCGACCTTTCGCGAGCTCGAAGAGGGGCTCTCCGCTCAGTCCTCCTCCGAGCTCCTCGGCGGCAGCGATGCCGAAGCGCTGCCGCGTCGTGTTGGTGGCGATGATGCCCACAGCCCCAGCGTCAAGGGAAGCCCGGACGGAGTCGACCAGATCCTCGTCCGCCAGGTCGGGTGCGAGCTTCACGAAGATGGGCTTGTCCGTCGCCGAGCGCGTCGCGTCCACGATGCGCCGGAGCGGCTCGACGGTCTGGAGGTCGCGCAGCCCCGGTGTGTTCGGTGAGCTGACGTTGACCACGAAGTAGTCGACGAGCGCCTCGAGCCCCGCCGCCAGCGTCCGGTAGTCCTCGTGAGCGGACTCGGCGGGGGTGTCCTTGTTCTTGCCCAGGTTCGCGCCGACCGGAACCCGCGGCCACAGGCCGGCTTCGCGATGGCCTCGCAGGCGCGCCGCCACAGCCTCGAGGCCGGCGCTGGGAAAGCCCATGCTGTTCACGACGGCCCGGTGGTCGACCAGTCGGTGCACGCGCGGTCGGGGGTTTCCTGCCTGGGGACGCGGGGTGATCGTGCCCACCTCGACGAAGCCGAAGCCGAGGTGGTCCCAGAGGGGCAGCGCGTCGGCGTTCTTGTCGAGGCCGGCGGCCAGGCCGACCGGGCCGGCGATGCGGAGCGGTCCGAGGTGGCGCTCGGAGGTGGCCAGTCGGTCGGGAGTCAGCGCCCGCGTCAGCCGAGGCCAGTCCCCCACGGTGTGCAGGACGCGCTCGTGCGCCGTCTCCGCGTCCATACGGAAGAGCAGCGGCTTGAGCAGGGCATAGCCGAGGTCGATCACCGGCGGCACTGCTATCGTCTCGGGGCATGCACGTCCTGGTCACCGGCGGGGCCGGATTCATCGGCTCCCACGTGGTCGCCGCGCTGCTCGGGCGAGGCGAAGAGGTCTCGGTCCTCGACAACTTCGACGACTACTACGACCCCGCCCTGAAGCGAGCGAACCTCCGTCCGGCCGCCCGGCTCGTCGAGGGCGACCTGCGCAGCGCCCAGGACGTGGATCGAGCGCTGGAAGGGGTCGACGCTGTCGTCCACCTGGCGGCACGCGCCGGGGTGCGGCCCTCGCTCACCCAGGGCCCCCTGTACATCGACGTGAACGTTCGGGGCACACAGTCTCTGCTCGACGGCCTCGAGCGGGCCGGAGTCCGTCGGCTGGTGTACGCCTCGTCTTCCTCGGTCTACGGCGCCCGGACGAGCGGGCCCTTCTCCGAGGACGACCCGGTCCATCGGCCGGTCTCGCCCTACGCCGCCACCAAGCTCGCCGGGGAGCTGTTGATCCATGCGGCCACCCAGACGCGGGAGCTCCAGGCGACCTGTTTGCGCCTCTTCACGGTCTATGGCCCGCGCCAGCGCCCGGAGATGGCGATCCACCTCTTCGCCCGCAAGGCCCTGGCCGGGCAGCCGATCAAGCGCTTCGGGGACGGGCAGAGTCGTCGCGACTACACCTATGTCGACGACATCGTGGCCGGCTTCCTCGCCGCCCTCGACCGACCGGTCGGCTACGCGGTCTACAACCTGGGCAGCGGATCGCCCATCACACTGCAGGGGCTCCTCGACGGCCTGGCCGAGGCCCTCGACGTCGAGCTGGTCATCGAGCAGCTGCCCGATCAGCCTGGCGACGTGCCGGCGACCTGGGCGGACATCTCCCGGGCGAAGGCCGAGCTGGGCTGGACGCCCGAAGTTCCGCTCGCCAACGGGCTCCTGCGCTTCCGGGATTGGCTCCTGACAAGCGCTTGACGAGGGAATAGAATGCGCGACGGCACCCTCCGAGGACCCCCATGTCCGCGACGCATCTCCTCGCCCTGATGTCCTGCAACGATCAGAACGTCGGCGTGTACAACACGCCGCCGTCGGTCGCCATCACCAGCCCGCAGGACGACGCGGTCTACGCCCCGGGAGATGCGATCCTGCTCGAGGGCGTCGCCCGCGACGACCAGCAGAACGCACAGACCCTGGACGTGATCTGGAGCTCCTCCCTCGACGGCGAGCTCGGCACGGCCCGGCCCGATGTCGACGGCGTGGTGAGCCTCCCGGTCACCGAGCTCCAGGGCGGCATCCACGCGATCACCCTGACGGCGATCGACAACAGCGGCGAGGCGGCCGACGCCACCGTCACCATCGACGTGGGCTACGGCGACGACGTCATCGGCGCCCCGACCGTCATCATCGCCGGCCCGAACGACGGCGACAGCTTCACCGCCTCCGAGGTCATCACGGTCGTCGGGACCGCCACCGACGACGAGACGCCCTACGCCGAGCTCGTGCTCACGCTCATCAGCAGCTACGACGGCATCCTCTGGGAGGGCCTCGGCGAGGAAAACGGCGCCTTCAGTCAGAACGTCTCGAACCTGACGCCCCTGCAGACCCACACGATCTCGCTCACCGCGGTGGACGGCGAGGGCAAGGTCGGCAGCGACTCGATCGACGTGTACATCGACGAAGATGGCGTGCCCGAGGTGACGATCACCAACCCGACGAGCGGCGACAGCTTCTGGACCGACGAGCAGATCAACCTCCAGGGCCAGGTCTCGGACGACCTCGACGACGCCGCCGACCTCATGCTCACCTGGCACAGCGACTACGACGGCGCGCTCTGGACCGGTAGCTCCGACTCCAGCGGCTACACCTCTCACGCGGTCTACCTGACCGAGGGCATCCACAACGTCACGCTCTACGCCACCGACTCCGAGGCCAACGAGGGCAGCGAGTCCGTCAGCGTCGAGGTCATCGACCCCCTGAACCACGACAACGACGGGGACGGGCAGACCGAGAACGAGGGCGACTGCGACGACGACGACGCCGAGGTCTACTACGGGAACACCGAGGTCTGCGACGAGGTCGACAACAACTGCGACGGCGACGTCAACGAGCCCTGGTGGGACACCTACGACCCCAACGAGTCGAGCAGCAGCTACTACGACCTGGGCGAGGTGGACGATGGCTTCCTCTGGGCCGGCGACGTGTTGACCCTGTCCGGGCTCACCATCCACGAGCCGAACGACGAGGACTGGTTCCTCATCGACGTGGACGACGACTGGTACGACAACGCCGAGTTCAGCGTCCAGGTCACGGGCCTGCCGACGGACGGCGACTGGACCCTCGAGCTCTGGGACGCCAACGGCTCCAGCCCCGCCATCGAGGACAGCGACAGCGGAAAGGGCAAGCTGACCGTCTACTTCTCCGGGTCGATCACCGACACAGACGAGGACGAGTGGCTCATCCGGGTCTACGCGAACACGTGGACCGACAAGGCCTGCACCGCGACCTACGAGATGTACATCGACACCAACGGCTTCTAGGTCGTCAGGCTGAGAGGGTCAGCGAAGGCCCGCTGCGCGCTCCTTCTCGGCCGCGTGCATGAAGAAGTTCCGCAGGTAGTTTCCGCCGCTCAGGACGGTGAAGGCCGTCGCGATGTACATCAGCACCAGGCCCGCTGAGTGGGCGTCGATCGTACGCTCAGGCCAGAGGAACCAGGTGGTCTCGTAGTGCCAGAGCATGAAGCCCAGAGCCGTGCTCTGAAAGGCGGTCTTGAACTTGCCCAGCTGGTCCGCCGGTAGCGCCAGGCCCTCGGACAGGGCGACGGTTCGGAGCGCGGTGATCGTCAGCTCGCGGCAGATGATGAGCGCGCAGATCCAGGCGGGAAGCCACCCCAAGGCGACGAGCATGATCATCGTCGTGGCGACCATCAGCTTGTCGGCCAGGGGATCCAGGAAGGCACCGGCGACGCTGACGATCTCCCACTTCCGGGCCAGGTAGCCGTCCAGGATGTCCGACAGCATCGCGGCGACGAAGATGCTCATCGCCACGATGGCTTCGTAGCGGGAGGGCTCGTTCCAAAGGACGACCACCATCACCGGGACCACCGCGATGCGGACGACCGTGATGATGTTCGGGAGGTTCCAGAACCCCTTGCGTCGGTACCAGGGGACTTCCGCCATGGGCCGAGGCTTAACAGCGGAAAGGGGTGCGCCGTTAGGCGCAGGGGAAAACGAAGAGTTTTCCCCTCTCAGTCGCCCGTCTCGGTCCGGACGGGGCGTTCGAGGTTGAGGTACTCGTACAGCGCCATCACCCGGGGCACGTACTTCTCGGTCTCCTCGAAGGGCGGGATGCCGTTGTACTGCTTCACATTGTGTGGGCCGGCGTTGTAGGCGGCCAAGGCGAGCTCGTAGCTCCCGAAGGTGTCCAGCTGCTGCTTGAGGTAGCGGGTGCCCCCGTCGATCGCCTGCTCCGGGTCGAAGCTGTCGTCCACGCCCAGGTCCTTGGCGGTGTAGGGCATCAACTGCATCAAGCCCTCGGCACCGGCCTTGGACACCGCGTTGGGGTTCATGCCGGATTCGCCGAGGCAGACGGCCTTGATGAACTCGGCGTCCACGCCGTAGCGGAGGCTGGCCGCGAGGATGTACTCGTCGAAGGTGTCGAGCAGGGGAAAGGTCTGGAAGTTGACCTTCGACGGCGAGGGCAGGGGCTTCTCGCTGATGAGGACCTCGAAGCCCTGGCGGGCGGGCGGGGCGTCCGTGAAGGTCACGCTCCCGTCGGGGTTCTCCCGCATGTAGATGTCGCCGGCGAGCGCCGCGCTGAGGGCAAGCAAGAACACCGGCGGAGCATAGCCTGCGTTAGAGCGGTGCATGGCCCCGGACTTCCTGGTCGTCGGTAGCGGTCTCGCCGGCATGCTGTTCGCGCTCAAGGCCGCTCGCCATGGCCGGGTGCTGCTCGTCACCAAGGGCGAGCTGGGCGAGTCCAACTCACGCTACGCCCAAGGCGGCGTCGCTGCGGTCTGGGACGACGAGGACCACTTCGAGAGCCACATCAAGGACACCCTCGTCGCGGGGGCCGGACTGTGCCGTCGCCAGGCGGTGGAGTTCGTGGTCGAGAACGGACCCGCACGGATCCAGGAGCTCATCGACTTCGGAGTCGAGTTCACCCGTGACCAGAACGAGTACGACCTGACCCGCGAGGGGGGGCACAGCCACCGCCGCATCCTGCACGCCAAAGACCAGACCGGCGCCGAGATCGTCCGGGCCCTGGTCGCGGCGCTTCGAGCCAACCCTCACATCGACGTGCGCGAGCAGGCGATGGTCATCGACCTCGTGACCCAGAGCTGGGTGATGCAGCGGGTGGGTGGGCCCGAGGAGTACCCGGATCGGGTCGTCGGCGCCTATGTGCTCGACTGCCCCTCCGGGCGCGTCGACGCGGTCTCGGCCAAGGTCGTCGCGCTCTGCGCGGGCGGCGCGGGCAAGGTCTACCGCTACACCTCGAACCCCGACGTCGCCACCGGCGACGGCATCGCGATGGCCTGGCGCGCGGGGGCCGAGATGGCGAACATGGAGTTCGTCCAGTTCCACCCGACCTGCCTCTTCCACCCGGACGCCAAGAGCTTCCTGATCAGCGAGGCGCTCCGCGGCGAGGGCGGCCTGCTGCGAAACGAGTCCGGCGAGCGCTTCATGGCCCGCTACGACGACCGGCTCGAGCTGGCGCCTCGTGACATCGTGGCCCGCGCGATCGACGCCGAGATCAAGCGCCTGGGCTCGGACTGCGTCTTCCTGGACATGACGCACCTGCCGCAGGGCTTCGTCGAGGACCACTTCCCTGCGATCTTCGCGCGCTGCCTCGACCTGGGCATCGACATGCGCACCGCGCCCATTCCCGTCGTGCCGGCGTGTCACTACTTCTGCGGCGGCGTCCGGGTCGATGACCGCGGCGAGAGCACCATCCGCAACCTCTTCGTGATCGGCGAGGCGAGCTGCACCGGGCTTCACGGGGCCAACCGCCTGGCCAGCAACTCCCTGCTCGAGGCCGCGGTCTACGCCCACGCGGCGGTCGAGCACGCCTCGACCCGTCTCGACATCGACCACCACGTCATCCCGGCCTGGGACGAGGGCGCGGCGATCGAGCCGGACGAGCTCGTCGTCATCAAGCACACCTGGGCCGAGATCCGACAGTTCATGTGGGACTACGTAGGCATCGTGCGGACCACGCGGCGGCTGAAGCGCGCCCGCCACCGGGTGAAGCTCGTGAAGGAGGAGATCCGGGCCTACTACTGGGAGTACAAGCCGGACCAGGACATGATCGAGCTCCGGAACCTGGCCGACGTCGCCGACCTGGTGGTCGAGTGCGCATTGCGTCGCCGCGAGTCGCGCGGGCTGCACTACACCCTGGACTTCCCAGAGCGGAACGACCGCTTCCTCCGCGACACGGTCATCAGCCGTCGCTTCTAGGCCTCAGGGGCTCAGCCGTTCCCAGGCGGGAACACCGGATCCGACGATCCGCTCGATCTCTGCTGGGTCCTTGGGGGTCCCCGCGGTCAGGACCTCGGGCGCTCCTTCGGTGCACAGCACGTCGTCCTCGATGCGGATGCCGCCGAAGCCGACCCACTCCGCCGCCTTGTCCCAATCGACGAGGTCTCCCCAGGCTTCGCGCAGGGCGGCGTTCCGAAGAATGCCGGGCACGACGTAGAAGCCGGGCTCGATCGTGAACAGGAAGCCGGGCTCCAGGTCCAGGTCCATGCGCAGGTAGGCGGTGCCGAACTTCTCGCTGCGAGCTCGCCCGGGGGCGTAGCCGGCGCGGTCCCAGAACTGCTCCAGGTCGTGGGTGTCGAGGCCGAGAAGGTGACCGACGCCGTGCGGGAAGAAGGCGGCGGCGGCGTGGCTCTCCATCACGGCCTCGAGCGAGCCTCGCAGCAGGCCTTCGTCGAGCAACCAGCGAGCCAGGACCTCGGCCGACTTCAGGTGGACGTCGCGGTACCGCGTGCCGGGGCGGCAGATGGCGATGGCCTCGAGCTGCGAGGCGAGCACGGCGTCGTAGGCGGCGCGCTGGCGGCCCTCGAAGCGCCCGTTCACGGGCCAGGTGCGGGTGATGTCCACCCCGTAGCCGCTGGTCAGCCGCTCGCCGCCGCCGTCGAGGAGGAGCAGATCGCCGCTCTTCAGCTCGTTGACGTAGTGCGGGTTGTGGAGGACCTCGCCGCGCACCGTAACGATGGAGTGGTAGCCGGTGGTGCAGCCGCGGGCGGCCAGGACGGCGTCGAAGAGCGCAGCGACATGGGCCTCGTTCCCGCCGACCGCCGTCGAGGCCATCGCTGCCCGGAAGGCCGTCTCGGTGGCATCGGCCGCGGCCCGGTGCTCGGCGACCTCCTCGTCGGACTTGATCCGCCGCATCGCGATGACCGCGTCGATCAGGGCGTCGTCGCCGTTGTCGCCCCCGTAGGTCATGGCACGCCCGACCAGCTGCGATGCGAGCTCGGTGCGCGTGCGGTCGTGGGTGGCGAGGGTGGCTAGGTCCCGACCGGCGCAGGCCTCGGCGAGGGTCTCGGCGTCCCGGACCTCGTCCACGCCGTACTGGATGCGCAGGCCCGCCAGCGTGTCGACGTGTCCATGCCACAGGTCGTCGTCCGGCGCGGGGGCGTCCACGAAGAGCGTGCAGCCGCCCTCGTCGATGAGCGCCGCGGCGCCGGGCCGCTCGCAGCCGGTGAAGTACCAGAAGGTGGAGTCCTGGCGGTGGCCGTAGCCCATGTAGGGGCTCGTCCGGGGGTTCTCGTTGGTGCCGACCAGCAGCACGGCGCGCCCGTTCATGCGTCGGACCAGTTCTTCGCGGCGAGCGCGGAAGGTGTCGGCGGTCATGCTCACCTCAGGAGCCAGGTCATCTTCCCGTGTCCATAGGGCCCGACCACGAGCAGGTCCACCCGGTCCGCGTCGGAGGGCCGCTCGAAGCGTGCCTTCCAGAGCTTCGACCAGCGATCGAGCTGCAGGTAGAGCAGCTCCTGGTCCGCGGTCGGCTCCCAGACCCGCTCGAGGTCGACCGGATCGACGCGTCGGCCGTCCGCTTCGAGGTGGATCTGCCAGTCCGCGCTGTCGTCCAGCGCGAAGGTGTCCGCGTAGCGAGGCGGGGGCGCGTTGGCGGCGAAGACCACGACCCAGTGTGCGCCCGCCTCCTGCACCGCGAGCTCTCGCCGCGCATCGAACTGGGCGGCGTCCTCGAAGCGTGCGCGCGACACGGTGAGGGCCTGGGCCTCGGCGAGGTCCTGAGTGACCAGGGTCGCCTTGACGACGACCTGGGTCTCGAACTGCTTGTGGAGGTGGAGCTCACGAGTCCATCGCTCGTGCACGAACTCGTAGACGATGCGCGGCTCGTTGGGGAGCGGCTCGGGGAGGCTGGAGCCACAGGCCAGCAGGGCCAGGATCACGCCTCGAGATCCTCTCGTTCGACCAACACGTCGAGGCGGTAGCCCGCCTCGGCCAGGCGCTCGCGCGCGCCCTCGTTCCGGTCCACGATGGTCAAGCACTGCACGACCTCGAGACCCTCGGCCGTGCAGAGCTCGATGGCTCGCAGCATGGAGCCGCCGGTCGTGCAGGTGTCCTCGACAACGCACACGCGAGAGCCGTTTGGCAGGCTCTTGCGGCCCTCGACGTGCCGCTGCATTCCGTGCCCCTTGGGCTGCTTGCGGACCAGGAAGGCGTGGATCGGTTGGCCCCGGTGGAAGCTGACCGCTGCGGTGGCCGCGGCGATGGGATCCGCGCCGACCACCAGCCCGCCGACGCCGTCCACGCCTGGCTCGAGGGCGTCGAGGACGAGGTTGCCGATGAGCCAGCTGCCCTCGGCGTTCAGCGTCGTCTGGCGCCCGTCGACGTAGAAGTCCGACTCGCGCCCGGAGGCGAGCACGACGCGCTTCTTCTCGTAGGAGAGCTCCTTCAAGAGCGCGACGAGCCGCTCCTTCATGCCTGCTCGTCCAAGAAGGCGATGACCTCGGCCAGGATGGCTTCCTTGTCGAGCTCGTTGAAGAGCTCGTGCTTGTTCTCCTCGCCCCACTCGCGGACGCGCCCGTCGCCGCCATAGGCCTCGACGAAGCGCCGGGCGTCGACCGGGTTGGTGATGGGATCGCCTTCGCTGATCATCATCAACATCGGCAACGTGAACTGCGAGGCGGCGGCGTGCACCTCGGCCTTGGCCTGCTCCATCTCAGTGAACCAGCGCGGCGTGATGGTCGAGAAGACGAGAGGGTCCGCTTCGTACTTCTTCGCGACCTCGGGATCGCGCGACAGATCAGCGGTGTCCAGCTCGTTGCCGAGGCTGACCGAGGGCCAGATCTTCGACAGCAGTCGGCCCGCGGCCTCCTTGATCTTGGGCGCCTGGACCCGAACCCCCAGCAGGGGGTTCGAGATCGTCAGGGACTTCACCTGCGGCGCGCCCCCCAGGACGGTGTGCAGGCTGACCAGTCCGCCCATGCTGTGGCAGACGATGTGCAGATCCGCGCCGACCTCGGCGATCGCGGCCCGGACGTCTTCGGCGTACTGCTCCCAGCGATCGACGTGCCCGCGCTTTCCGCCGGAGTGCCCGTGGCCTCGCAGCTCGATGCCGGTGACCGTGTAGCCGCCGGCGAGCAGGGCCTCGGCGACGTGGCCGTAGCGCCCCATGTGCTCGGCGAGGCCGCCGATGAGCAGGACCTGACCCTTGGAGTCCGAAGGCGGGTCCCAGCGCACCAGGTGAAGGCGCGTCCCGTCCGCGCTGGTGATGGTGGAGGTGTTCACGTCACTCCTCGAAGAGGGTGGGGAGGGTTTCGGGCAGGAAGGTCGACAGCTGCGGGAACAGCACGATGATGACCAAGGCGACGATCATGAGCAGCAGGAAGGGGATCACCGCCCGGATGACCTTGACGATCGATCTCTCGAAGACCGCGCTCGATACGAAGAGGTTGATGCCCATCGGCGGGGTGAGGTAGCCGAGCTCCAGGTTCACGATGAAGATGATCGCGAAGTGGATGGGGTCGATTCCGTAGCTGACCGCGATGGGGGCGAGCAGCGGGGCCACGATGAGGATGGCTGACAGGATCTCCATCACGCAGCCCAGCGCCAGCAGGAACAGGTTCACCATGATGAGGAACTGCCACTTGCTGTCGACGATGGTGGAGAGCCACTCGGTCGCCTGCTGGGGCACTTCCTGGAAGGTGAGGAACTTGTTGAAGGCGATGGCGATGACGATGATGACGAAGAGGCTGCCCATCATCGCGCCGGAGTCGACCAGGACGTCCCAGAGCTTGCGGAGCGTGATCTCGCGGTGGACGACGACCTCGACGAAGAGCGCGTAGACCACCGACACCGCGGCGGCCTCGGTCACGGTGAAGCGGATGCCGAAGGGGCTGAAGATGCCGTAGATGCCGCCCAGGATGAGCACCGGGAGCATCAGCGCCAGGAAACCCTTCCGCAGCGCCTTCCACAGGTTGCCGAAGTAGGTGCCCTCGATCTCGGTTCGGATGACCACGCCGCCGCTCGGCCGCGTACGGAAGAGCGTGTAGACCATCAGGATCCCGGCGATCAGCAGGCCGGGTCCGATGCCGGCGAGGAAGAGGTCGTCGACCGCGACGGGGTGGGCCGGGTCCGACAGCGACACGACGATCGCGTAGAGGATCATCGGGATGCTCGGCGGGATGATGATGCCGAGCGAGCCGGCGCTTGAGAGCACACCGGTGGCGTAGGACTTGGGGTACCCGTCCTTGACCAGCATCGGGTACATCAGCCCGCCGATCGCGATGACCGTGACCGGTGACGAGCCCGAGATGGCCGCGAAGATCGCGCAGGCGACGACCGTCGCGAGGCCCAGGCCACCGGGGGTGCGACCGAGGGCGGCGCGCGCCACGGCGATGAGCCGCTCGGCGAGCGAGCCCTTCGTCATGATGTTTCCAGCCAGGACGAAGAAGGGGATCGGAAGGAGCTCCTCCTTCTTCGTCGCCTCGAACATGTCCTTGGCGACGTTGAAGCCGGAGAGGTCCCCCAGGAACACCACGCACGCCAGCGTGGCGACGCCGATGGCCACGAAGAGCGGGGCTCCGACGAAGACCAGCAGGAGCGAGGTCAGGAGGATGAGGCCGCCGGTGCCGAAGTAGAGCGTGGCTCCGATGCCCAGCAGGACGCCCGGCAGGAAGGCCGCCAGGACCATGTCCTTCTTGGTGCGCTGACCGCCCTTGAAGGGCTTCTCGATGGCCGCCTCGCCGCCGAGCTCGTTCTTCTTGAAGCGCCCGAGGACCGCCGCCACGAAGAAGCGCAGCGCCATGAGACCGAAGGCGAGCGGGATGACGACGGCGCCGAGCCAGAGCGGGAAGGTGTCGCCTTGCTCCACCGTGGACCAGGCGAGTGCGGTTCCGTCCTCGAGCGTGGGCGTCCACCACATCGGCATGAGGCACAGGAGCGCCAGGCCACCCAGGATTCCAGACACCGCCTCCATGAGAGGGCCGCCCCACTTCTCCTGGTTGCCACCCTGGTCCCGGAGCTTCTTCGCCCGCCCCCAGGCCAGCCACGCCAGAGGTCCGGCCACGACCGCGCCGAGCCAGCCTACGCCGCCGGCCGTCGGCAGGAGCGCGACCATGGCGTTCAGCGGAATGACCAGGAAGTCCCAGACCGGCAGGCCCGGGAGGATGTCTCCGGCGTGGAGGTGCTCCGCGGTGAGCGCCCACGAGTGGCCCATCAGGACCCAGCAGAGACCGCCGGCGACCAGCGCGGTGAAGCGCTTCGCCAGCTTGGCGGCGCCAGGGGAGAGCACGCGGTCCGTCGCGTCCACGGAGAGGTGACTGCCGCGACGGGTGGACAGCGAGGCGCCGAGGAAGCCGACCCAGACCATCATCAGCGTGGCCATGTTGGGCCCGCCCTCGATCTCGATGACGAAGGGTGTCTCGCGGCGGAGGTAGTCGATGAACGACAGCCCGGCCATGACCAGCATGAAGACCGCGATCGTGGCCTTCTCGAGCCAGGCGATGATGCCATCGAGCCGCTCGGCGATCTCCTCGACCACGACGACGATGCCGGTGACCACGAGGATGACGAAGGCCGCTGCCTTCTCGCGGCCCTGCTCCAGCGTCCCGATGAAGCCGCCCAGGGAGCCGAACAGCGAAAGCAGCAGTCCGAACGCCCACAGCCAGTAGGAGCCCTTGGGCACCACCTTGACCAGCGTGTCGGGCAGGATGACCTCGGCGACCGTGACCTCGGCCTCTGCGGTCGGGGCGTCGGCCTCGAGCTCGGCCTCCAGCTCCAGGAGCCAGTCCAGGTCGTCGCCGAGGGCGAGGTCCTCCTCGTCTTCGTCCTCTTCAGGCAGCACGCCCTCGGCCTCGAGCTCGGCCTCCAGGTCGTCGAGCCAATCGAGGTCGCCGGCTTCTTCGGTCGGCTCCTCCTCGGTCTCTTCAGGCAGCTTGCCTTCGGCTTCGAGCTCGGCCTCGAGCTGCTCCAGCCAGTCGTCGCCTTCGGGGAGCGGGGTCTCCTCGGCTGGCGGCTCCTCGACCGCCGCGGGCTCCTCGGGCTGTTCCACCTCTTCGACCGCGATCGGCTCGGGGTCCTCGGAGAGGTGGTCGAACCAGAACCAGCGCGTTCCCACCAGGGTGATGAAGGCTGCGACGCCCAGGACGACAGCGATGCGCTCCTGGCGGATGAACAGCAGCAGCGCGGCGAGCACGGCCAGGCCGGTGCCGGCCATCGCCGGGATGTGGTCCATGCCCTTGGAGCGGCTCTGGACCTCGGGCGTGCCCTGCGCGGCCAGCTCGTCGTCGAGGACGAGGACGAGCCTGGTCCCCGGATCCAGCGTGCGCCGATTGCGGATGCTGACCCCGTCGGAGCGATCGCGGCTGTCCCAGTCCACCTCGGCGCCCTCGGCGTCGAGCAGGCGGACCTCCTCCTCGTCGGGGGAGAGGTAGGTGTCGTCGCCGAAGCGGACGCGCAGCGTCGCCCCTTCTTCGAGCGGGCCGGCCAGGACCTCGCCCGAGGCGTTGCGCACCTCGGTGACGTTGGGCGGGACGATCAGGAGCTGACCGGCCACATCCTCGTTGGTCGGCGTCGGGCCGCTGATCGCCCAGGTCCCCGCGAGCCCGGCCGCGGTGAACAGGATGCCCAACACGGCCAGGAAGCGACCGAGCTTGATGCCGTCCGAGAAGATGTCCTGGATGCCGCCGAAGAAGCGTCCGACGACATCGAAGACACGAACCAGCAGCTTGTACACGGGGCAGCCTCAGGGGTCGTGGAGACTAACCCGTGACCAGGACCCCGCGCCGTAGCGCGGGGCTCCCAGGAACAAGGCATTAAATCAGCGCATGGAACTGAGCTTCGCCTGCACCTTCTTGTACAGGCTCAGCGCCTCGGGGTTCTCGCGCAGGAAGGTCTTGTGGACGTCCAGCGTCTTGTCCGCGAACGCCTTGCGCTGCTCGGGAGTCAGCTCGATGACCTTGACGCCCTTGCCCTCGATGGTCTTCAGCAGATCGGCCTCGAGGGAACGCACACCGACGCGGCCCTTGGCGGCCTCGGCGGCGGGATCACCGATGACGACGGTCTGCATGTCCGCGGGGAGGGTGTCGAACCACACCTTGGAGTAGGCCACGGCGGCCGGCTGGTAGATGTGGTTGCTGCGCGTGTAGTGATCGACCGCGTCGATCCACCCGGCGGCGAGGCTGAACAACGGCGTGTTGTCGAAGCCATCGACGATGCCGGTGTTGAGCGCGGGCATGACCTCGGAGGTCGGCTTGGACACCGCCTGGACGCCGAGGGCCTTGTACATGTTGATGTGGACCGGGGACTCCTGGCTCCGCATCTTGAAGTTGGCGAGCTCCTCGGCCGAGGTGGCGGGGCCGCCCTTCGTCGCGAAGGAGCGCCACCCGTTCTCGGCCCAGATGGCCAGGACGAAGCCCTTGTCGGCCATCTCCTTGCTCATCGGGTCGAAGAGGACGTCGTCCATGACGGCGTCGGCCTCCTCGAAGCTGTTGAACAGGTAGGGCAGCTCCGGCAGCTGGAGGAGCGGAATGTTCGCTCCCTCGGCCATGGCGCCGGTGCTGACACCGACTCCCTGGAGGCGCTCGCCTCGACGGCAGTCCTGGACCATCTCGATCTCGGACCCGAGCGAGCCGCCCAGGAAGATCTTCACCTTGATGGCGCCCCCGGACTCCTTCTCGACGCGCTTCTTGGTGTCCCGAAGCTGCTCGGCCCAGGGCGTCCCGTCAGGGGCGACGGTTCCGAAGTTGACGGTGTACTGCGGCTCCGCCTCGGGGGTGGAGGTGGGGACCAGCAGGACGCCGGCTGCGACGGCGGTGACGCCGAGGGTCTTGAGAAGCTTCTTGGACATTCTCTACTCCACGAAGAGGTCGTCGAGCTGGTCCTTCAGCGCCTGGGCCTTGCGCTGCTCGGCCTCCTGCTCGGGCTGAAGGTCAGGCAGGACAGCCGGGTCGCCGTTGAGGACGATGTCGAGCTGCTCTTCGCAGACGGAGCGGGTCTGGGTCTTCACGGCCCAGTACTCGCAGATGAGCACGCGGTTGCCGAAGTGGTCCGGGTTGGCCTCGATGGCCGCTTCGAACATCTCCTTGCTCTTGTCGAGGTCCTGGCCCGCGAAGCTCGGCAGCGCCGCGTAGTAGGCGCCGAAGTAGCGGGTCGACGCGGTGTAGAAGTACTCCGGGTCGGTGGTGTCGAGGACCGTCATCCAGGCATAGATCTGGTCCTTGTAGTTGAGCAGGGTGGCGAGACCCTGGGTCCGACCCCACTTGCCGAGCGCCGAGGCGCCCCAGTACATGCAGGGCATGTCTTCGCCGGTGAGGGCGGCAGCCGCGGTGGCCTCGTCCTCGTCGCCCTTCTCTAGTTTGGCGGTGAACTCCTCGTTCAGGGCCAGGCAGCGCTTGGACCACTCGATGGACTTGGTCCAGGCGGCTTCCTTCTTCTCGCCCTCGGTGTAGTGGCCGTCGCCCAGGAAGTAGTAGCCGCGGACGAGGCGCTCGTAGGCGGCGCGGTCGGAGGGGTCGGCTGCAACGATCTGCTCGTAGGAGGCGAGGGCCTGCTCGAGCTTGGCGGCGTCGCCGCGCTGCTCCCAGAGGGCCTCGGCGCCAGCGCGCATGAGGTCGACGTTGTCGACGTTGGTGGTGGCCTCGAGGGCCTCGTAGCTGCCGGCGGACTTCTTGCCACAAGCCACCAGGACACCCAGGGCGGCCGTGGTGATCACGATGCGCTTCATTTGCTGCCTCACTCAGAAGGTTGGTCGTGGCTTCTAGGCCATCCCACCGCATTCGTCAACGCGACGTGGCCAGCGCCCTTGCGACGCTTGAGCAACGCCCGTTGCGGTGGGGTGGGGGGGCCGCTACCAGCGACCAAAGGAGGCCCGATGCTCGAGAGAACCCCTCGGCTGGCCCTGACCTTCGATGACGTGCTCCTTCAGCCCGGCGCGTCCGAGGTCCTTCCCCGCGACGTCGACGTGCGCAGTGTGCTGACACGCAAGATCGCCTTGAACATCCCTCTGCTCTCCAGCGCCATGGACACGGTCACCGAGGCCCGCCTGGCGATCGAGATGGCGCGGAACGGGGGCGTCGGCGTCGTCCACAAGAACCTCTCCGTCAAGGCCCAGGCGGCCCAGGTCGCCTTGGTGAAGCGCGCCGTGACCGGGGTCATCTCGGATCCGATCACCCTGTCTCCCGATCAGAGCGTCGGCGAGGCCGTCCGCCTGATGCGCGAGCACGGCATCAGCGGCCTGCCGATCACGGTCGAGGGCAGCGCGGTCGGCATCCTCACGAACCGCGACCTCCGCTTCGAACGTCGCCTGGACGTCGCCATCCGCGACGTGATGACCACCGAGCTCGTCAGCGTCCCGCCCGGGACCGGGCTCGAGCGGTGCAAGGACCTGCTCCAGCAGCACAAGATCGAGAAGCTGCTCGTCGTCAGCGAGACCGGAAGGCTCGAGGGCCTGATCACGATCAAGGACATCGAGCTCGCCGCCAAGTACCCGCTCGCTGTCACCGATGACCAGGGGCGCCTGCGCTGCGCAGCGGCCGTAGGACCGGGCCAGGACGATCGCATCCAGGCCCTGGTCGACGCCGGCGCCGACGCCATCGTCATCGACACCGCCCACGGACACAGCGCCGGAGTGCTCCGCGCTGCCGAGGCGGCGCGCTCCCAGTGGCCCTCGCTCGAGCTCATCGTGGGCAACATCGCCACCGCCGAAGCCGCCGAAGCGTGCATCGCCGCGGGCGCGAGCGCGATCAAGGTGGGGATCGGGCCGGGCTCGATCTGCACGACTCGGGTCGTGGCCGGCGTGGGCGTGCCCCAGCTGACCGCTATCGCCGACTGCTCCGAGGTCGCCAGGAAGCACGGCGTGCCCGTCATCGCGGACGGGGGCATCAAGTTCTCCGGCGATGTCGCCAAGGCGGTCGCAGCCGGCGCGGACACGGTGATGGCCGGCTCGCTCTTCGCGGGTACCCGCGAGGCCCCCGGCGACGTCGTCCTGCTCGGCGGCCGACGCTACAAGAGCTACCGCGGCATGGGCAGCATCGACGCGATGAAGGCGGGGAGCTCCGACCGCTACTTCCAGGACGAGGGAGACCCCGAGGCCGAGACGCGCAAGCTGGTGCCCGAGGGCATCGTCGGACGCGTGCCCTACAAGGGTCCGCTGGCCGACGTCATCTACCAGCTGGTCGGCGGTCTGCGGGCCTCGATGGGCTACACCGGCAGCGCCGACATCGCCCAGATGCAGTCGAACACGCGCTTCGTCCGCATGTCCTCGATGGGGCTCAAGGAGAGCCACGTCCACGACGTGACCATCACCCAGGAGAGCCCGAACTACCGGGTATAGGGCCCGTTAGAAGCGGCCCAGGGGCTCGGCGACCCGGAAGTCGGCCTCGGTCACCTCGCGGATCAACTCGAGGGTCTCGCCCTCGGCGAGCTCGATGAGCGTCATGGCGCCGCCCTCGAAGGAGAAGACCGCGCGGTCGGTGATGAGCAGGTCGACCACGCCGACGCCGGTGAGCGGCAGCGTGCACTCGGAGAGCACCTTGCTCTCGCCGCGCTTGTTGCAGTGGGTCATCGTTACCACCACGCGCCTGGCCCCGGCGACGAGGTCCATCGCGCCGCCCATGCCCTTGACCATCTTGCCCGGGATCATCCAGTTGGCGAGGTCGCCGGTCCGGCTGACCTGCATGGCACCCAGGATGGTGATGTCGACGTGGCCGCCTCGCACCATCGCGAAGCTGTCGGCGCTGGAGAAGAAGCTCGAGCCGGGGAGGAAGGTGACCGTCTGCTTGCCGGCGTTGATGAGGTCGGCGTCGACGGCGTCCTCGGTGGGGAAGGGCCCCATGCCCAAGAGCCCGTTCTCCGAGTGCAGCACGATCTCCATGCCCTCGGGCAGGTGGTTGCTCACCAGGGTGGGGATGCCGATGCCGAGGTTGACGTAGAAGCCGTCCTGCAGCTCCTTGGCCGCGCGGCGGACGATTCCGTTTCGGTCTGTCGCCATCTCAGGCCTCCCGCACGGTGCGCTTCTCGATGCGCTTTTCGTAGTTCTCGCCCAGCACCACGCGCTGGACGAAGATGCCGCTGACGTGGATGGTGTCGGGGTCGAGCTCGCCGGGCTCGACGATCTGCTCGACCTCGGCGATCGTGACCTTGCCCGCCATCGCCATCATCGGGTTGAAGTTCCGGGCGGTCCGGCGGAAGACCAGGTTGCCGTGCCGATCGGCCTTCCAGGCCTTCACCAGCGCGAAGTCCGCGTGCAGCGCCGTCTCGAGCACGTACATGCGCCCGTCGAACTCGCGGGTCTCCTTGCCCTCGGCCACGACCGTGCCGTAGCCAGTGGGCGTGAAGAAGGCCGGGATGCCCGCCCCGGCTGCTCGGATGCGCTCGGCGAGGGTGCCCTGAGGGGTCAGCTCCACCTCGAGCTCCCCGTCGAGGAACTGGCGCTCGAAGGTCTTGTTCTCTCCGACGTAGCTCGAGACCATCCGCTTGATCTGCCGCGTCTGGAGCAGCAGGCCGAGGCCGAAGTCGTCGACCCCTGCGTTGTTCGAGACGGCGGTCAGACCGCCAACGCCCGAGTCTCGCAGCGCTGCGATCAGGTGCTCCGGAATGCCGCACAGCCCGAAGCCGCCGGCCATGATGACCGCGCCTTCGGGGATGTCGGCGACGGCGTCCGCAGCGGACGCTCGAACCTTGTCCATCAGGACCCTCCAGTTGGGAGAGTCCTAACGTGGTGGAGAACGGAACTCGTCCAATGCCCTCTCGGTTCTCGGACAGCCCGGTCGCCAGCGGACCCAGCTGGGCTTGCCCGGCGCAGGGCCGCGACTCAGGCGACTCGCGCCTTGGCGCGAGAGGGCAGCTGCCGGAGGGGGTAAGCCGGCCGAAGGTCGGCGTAGGGGGCACCTGCAGGGGTGCCCCCTATGGGGACTACTGCGGTCCCTTGGAGGTGCCGCGGACGCTGACGAGCTTGCCGTTGGCGCCTGGGATGCCGCCGCGGATGTAGACCAGGTTCTTCTCGGTGTCGACCTTGACGACCTCGAGGTTCTGGACGGTGACCCGCTTGTTGCCCATCTGGCCGGGCATCTTCATGCCCTTCTGGACGTGGCCCGGGGTCAGGCGCGTACCGATGGAACCGCCGTGACGGAAGAACTCGTGCGTACCGTGACTCCGAACGAAGCCGGCGAAGTTGTACTTCTTCATGACGCCGGCGAAGCCCTTGCCCTTGCTGGTGCCGGTCACGTCGACGCGCTGGCCGATCTTGAAGACGTCTGTGACGCTGAGCTCCTGACCGACGGTGTAGCCGCTGACGTCCTTGAGCCGGAGCTCGCGGAGGAGCTTCTTGGGCTCGACGCCGGACTTCGCGTAGTGGCCCTTCATGGCCTTGGTCAGGCGCTTGACCTTCTGGGGGTAGAAGCCGATCTGGATGGCGTTGTAGCCATCGGTTTCGGTGGTCTTCACCTGGGTGACGAAGCAGGGGCCAGCTTCAACGACCGAGCAGGGAACAACCTGGTTCTTGTCGTTGAAGAACTGGGTCATGCCGACCTTGCGGCCGAGCAGGCCAGGGTTCTTGTTCATTTCGGACCTCGCATTGGACGACGGGTTCAGTCCCGCCTTCGTACGGCCGGCC